>Ga0209086_10001335_pt1 | contig 20119 bp, 36 predicted proteins | sample M_130207_XF_Meta_FD_187312 | JGI IMG/M metagenome (GOLD analysis project Ga0209086, IMG submission 187312) | Freshwater microbial communities from Lake Montjoie, Canada to study carbon cycling - M_130207_XF_MetaG (SPAdes) (version 2) | ecosystem: Environmental > Aquatic > Freshwater > Lake... | reverse complement strand
GCCAGATTTTCGCAAACATCTTTATGCCCCCAAGGGTATTGGAATGAGAATTAACCGTAATGGTACTAATATCATCTGTTGGTTGTCTAGTATCAGTTTCTTTTGAATTCATGAAAACCGGATCAACGGCCATTTCATAACGGGGATTCTTGACAATGGCGAGGTGTTCGTACTTCGCGGAAACTAATTCCCGGTCATACGGAACATTATTATATGTGCCGCCATTCGTATAATCGTTCGCGTACCAAGCCGTTGAGACACCCCAACCGGATTGAAGTAGCTTTACGGCTTCGTCGTCATCGACAACAAAATCCGCAAACCACAAATCAGAATTTGATTCATAGTCAAATTTCGCTACGCGACCGACGACCTTAATTTCTTTAAGCGACTCCGAATCAATCGGCTGGCCTGGATGTTCAATTGTGACGGGTATACCGAAAGCCGTTGCCGACATAGCTTCAAGAGCATTTTGAGGGACAAGAATTGTTTCGTCTGGATAGGCGACAAGTCCCCGCCGCATACAAGGCATACGAATCGTTTTGCCTACGGTCATTTCGGCCATGTTATTTTCCTTTTAAGTCGTCTTTTGCTAATGCGTCCCCAATACGATCTAGTTTAGAAAATTCTTTTATTTCTTCTAAGGCGTCATCAACTTCAGCATAGGTCAATGATTTTGTTCTTATGGCCTGCAAAATTTCCGCAATGCTCATTTTTTGAATTTCTGTTTTTGTTTTGCGCGAGTTTTCCGCTGATTTAGTTTTTCCGTTTTTAGCAATCAGAGAATCAAGAGAAGCTAAATCATCCAATTTGAAAGTAGGGTCGTTATCCCATAGGACAACCGCTTTTGTTATTCCGCCGTCATCGGTAAAATATCTGATTTTTCCGGTTTGAGACGGGTTAGATTTCAGACGAACTGACATTCGTTCTTTTAATTTATTTGGATTAGCGGTTTCGTTGTTAGCATTATCCATCCGATACTCGCTCGAATACCGACAGTTTTTTGGGTCGAAAGTGTTGTTCATTGTTTTTTATTTCCTCATTTTTGATTTTACAAAATCGGCTAGTCTATCCAAAAAATATTCGTCGATAGCTTGATCGACCGGCGTTCCTTTTTGAATCAAACTTGCGATGGCATTGGCGGATTCTAACATTTGAGCCAAAGCGTAAGGATTATAACTTTTGCTTTTTTTTTCTTGTTTCTGGTCATATTGCGTAACAATAGAAACAAGTTTTTGTCTGATTTCTTCGTTGCCATTATCCATCCGGTATTGACTCGAAAACCTGCAAGTTTTTGGGTCAAAGGTGTTGTTCATATCCGTCCCCTAAATTTATTTCGCAACCGGCCTCGATCAAAGCGTCAACTATTTGACTTAAATACATCTCGTCAATGGCCTTAGCTTCGCAAGCTGCGACGACCAATTTTAACACATAGTTTTCGGCAATATTTTGTTCCATGACGCGATTCATTTTTTATTCTTCTTATCCTAGTGGACTTATAATTATTTCGATTTCTGCTTTGAAGGTTTGAGACAAAGATTTTACCTTCGCGTCAACAAATATACTATTTATTTTGTTACTAACAAACCGCATAGGTTCGCTGTGTTCGGTTTCTGGAACACAAATCAAAGTAGCATACGGAGGCTTTATTTTTTTGCTTTGTATTTTCCATTTGCATGATTGCAGAACGTTTGAAACAGCCAGCATTGCATCGTTAAAGCCCCTCTCGCGAGACTCTTTTATGGATTCGTTAACTTTAAATCGATGGGCAAACTGACTCGAATACCGACAGTTTTTTGCTAATTTTTTGTCGATTTTTTTTAATGTATTAACGTCGTACCCTGCCGACATAAGCCTAGCATCAACTTCGCCCTGAGCATCAGACGTAGTTAATCCTTCGTCCTCAAGTTTTTTTACTTCGAGAGCATACTCGGCCTGAGTTTTAGGGATTTTTGAATTGTTCTTTCTGTTTAAATCGCGCACCGACAAACCAAGTTTTTCGGCCTTGTCTTCAAGCGTTCCTTTGATTGCTTCGTGCTGGCTTTCTGTCAATCTATTCCCGTCTTTCATGGTTTTTACAAACCACTTTACAGCCTCGGCAAACTGTTCTTTTGTTGTAATCGACCGTATAGCCGACAAAGTCCATGCGGAATCATTATCCATCCGGTATTCGCTGTTACGTTTTATTTCAGCGCCGATACCGTATTTGGAGAGGATCTTTTGTAATTGGTCGGAAAGCTCTTTTTGTTTCGGTGAACAAGCAAAGGCTTTCATGGTCAGCTTAAACAAACGATTGGCTTCCTTTCGGTCTTCCGGTGACATCACCTTCCAAGGGTCATCAAATCCTTTGAATCCTTCGTTAGTTGATGTCGGGTCTTTTGCGTTCTCGACAACGTGCCTGGAGCTATAACGATTTTTTGTTAAGTCTAAATAGGTCGGCATTTTATAACCCATATTCGCGAGCGAAACGATCAAGGTCGGCAAGCAATTCAACTTTTGACGCATACCTCATACCAATTGGTTGATTGGTTTCCGTCGAAACAAAAGACCATTGATTTGGCGGAATTTTGCAATAATTCAATTCTTTAAATCGAGTTTTGAATTGTTTGTCTAAAGCCCACTGGGTCCAATTTTGTGATATCTTTGGCTCGTTTTTGTAAACAGACTGATATTGACGACTAAATTTTTCTAGTTCGTCTTGTAATTTGCGATATTGTTCCGGCGTTCCCTTTAACTTTACGGCTTTGAGATTTTGCTCTAGGTCGGCAATTTTTTTTGCCATTTTATCTAAGTCATATTTTTTAGGCTGTTCTTTAAAACGATCTTTAACTTTTTTAATTTGTTCGTCGTCCAAATCCGCAACCTCTTTAGGATGAGGCTGTATTTCTAATGCGTTTTGAGCTAACCCAGAATCGACAAAACATTTGAAAGTTGGATGCCAGTTCATTTTAATCCTTTCGGCTCTCTAATTTTTACCCATTCTTTACCGGCGATTAGGTCTAATTTTTTTTCTATAATTGCGCCGCCCATTTTTTTTACCGCGTTTTCTAATTCAAAATATCTATCGGGGGCCACATGACCGCGCAACGTTTTGTCATCAACTCGATCCCACATATACATAATGGTATCAATCATTTTAAACCAATCGTTCTTCGTTGCATTATCCGTTCGCCACTGGCTCGAATATCGACAGTTTTTTGGATCAAAAGTATTCAATTTAAAACTCCACTATTGGTGATGCCGTACACCGGCAATTAAAATCTTCCCCTGGATGACCGCGCCTTCCGGTAGCCTCATCGACTATTGGCGGATTAATCCAATCAAACACGCGACGATTCAAAATCTTATGATCATGTCTGACTGCGCCATCCCCAACCGTCATCCATTTATACTTCTTGATGCCAGAGGCTCGATACTGCGATTCTTTTAATTGCGCTGTATAAAGTGCCGTTTCTTGTCTAGCTATAAACTTTGCCCTAGTGTAGCTGATGTCGAGGCGACCCTCAATTTCCCTTATTAATTCTGACCGTGGTTTCCCTGCGAACACATGACCTTCAACCATTTGGCGGAGTTTAACGACTTCTTCTTCGGCGAAATAAAGAAGACTTTTGTCGATGTTTTCACGGAATTTCTTGTCCAACGTTGTTAGAATTGGCTTCGTTACGGTAGTAACGTATGCCTCATCGACATAAATTCGTTGCTCTTGCGTTAAGTTTGGCTGAACCGCCATGACATCGAGAACCGTTTTTTTAAAAGCAGCGGAAGTCTTATTTGACACCTTGGACGAATATTTCTCAAGGTCAAGAACCTTGATTTTTTCGAGCATGGCCTTTGGCATATCAGAAATTTTTTGCAGGAATTTCTCGAGAATTGTTTTGTCGACGGCTTGGCTTGCCGTGACTGCGACGGCCAAATCTGTAGGCATCCTTGGCAACGGAAGGACGTAAGCGTTACCTTTCGCAAGCCACTTCGCGCCGATAGATTTCAATTCCCTTGATAACGTCGCGTTCCATTTTTTAGCCTGGAATTTGTCGCCCCGGTAGTTCACTGTTCCTTTTTTAATCGCTTCGATGAGCGGCGATGTTTTTGCGTTCTCCGAAACCGTTTCTTCGAAGTCGGTTATCAACGGGTCATAAATAACTTCTTTGATCGCGGCTTCTAGGCATTTCTGCAAAGCGGCTGACCATGCGTTTTTAGGCTCTATTGGTTTTAGTATTTTTCTCATTCCGCGTCGTAACCGCCTTGGGATTCGGCCTCGACATCTTTTGTCCCTACTGCCATATCGTCCATTTCGTCTTGCTCAATCGCTTCGTTCTCATTCACATCGACCGGGAAAACTTTGCTGGCGTTGATTTGTTCGACGCACCCTTTAGCTGTTAGAAGTCCAGAGCGCATAGCCTCAAGACACCTAGACAAAGCAGCGGTTTTCATTTCCGATTCTTCTTTATTCGTCATCATGCGTAGTGGTTTATATTCGAACCCGATTGATTCCGGCACGAATCCAAACACTTTTTGACAAGAAAGTTTGAGCATAAGCAGCAAACCCTGCTTAATTTTTGATCTGATTTCCGTCTCGATCATCGCGTTGTAATTCTCGATGTCGTCTTCACCGGAATTGAATCCGGCTGAACTAATGCCGAACAGCTTAGTCATCGGCATACGACACTCCGATGCAAGGTCGATTCTGATTTGCTGTAAGATTTCGGACAGACCACCAAACGACATTACCTTTTGTTCGTATTCGTCTTCTTTATCGACGACCAATGCGTTTTGATAGTTTTTGATTTTTGCCGCCGCCGCGATTCTTCGAGCGGTTAGCTGCGCCCCATCGCGGGATGCAATAGCGGAATTGAAACCCTGAATCTTGAACACATCGACTTTTGATTCGTCCATCAATTCGAAAATCACGTTTTGATGTTTCAAAAACGCATTATACGGCCTGACAAGTCGCTCTAGTTCGCTGACTCCCCAACCTCCGAATTGACCACGAATCAGGGAAGGCGCGGCCTTGCCGTTGAGTTTTAGAACGTGCGACTTATGAAGTTTGTGGCCGTAGTAGTTGAAGGGACATTCCCTGTCGTCTTTTTCAAACTGATCAAGTGCGCCCATACCTGCCGGCATATAGGACATTTCCCAACGGTCGGCTGCGTAAAATTCTAGTTCTGTTTCAGGAGTGATTTTTTCAATTTGCAAAGGCTTGTCTGTAGGCTGGCCGGAATTAATGATGACGGCTCCGCCACCAAAGAGCCTTCCCCATTTTACGGCCTGAGCATAAGTCAGCAAGATATTGTTTTCATCAATATACTGGGTCAATTTTTTCAAGTCAACGTCGTCAAATTCATCGCAGGTGATCGTTAGACCGCCGCGCAATGCGTCGTCAACCGGCTGATCCGTTAGAACCTGGACAATGCCATGCTCCTGATACAATTCTGTAATAAGCGAACGATTAAGGGTAACGGATGACCAACGGTTATTCCATGCGAGCGTATTCGCTTGGCTTAGTTCCGCGCCAAATCCTAGTCCACCGCCTGCGACACCTTCCACGAAATCGCTGAGGCTATTCATTCGAGCGGTTTGCGTTTCTTTATTTTTTGGTCGCGCCATTTTGTTTTATTCCCGTTCTTAGAAAAATCCAGAATCATAGATTGTGGTTTTTCGCTTGATTAGATTGCTTAGAGCATACCTGATTGCGTCAATAATGTGATTCTGTTCATCCATAACAACTGGAAGAATTTCATCGGTGCGCTTGTCTACTTTATACCTGTATGAAGAAAATTCGGCCAAAGTGTTTTTACATCTTGGATGAATGATAATTTTTTTGAACGACCGGATGAATTCAATTCCATCCTCAACACTGCCAGACCATTTTGGCGCGGCCTCGATATTCCAGTTCAAGTTTTTCAAGAATGAGATTGTTTCCGGTCTTGCACAATCGCCCAGAATCTTCCATTTTGTGCTTTCTGGAACCGATCTAAAAAATTCGGGTAGCTCGGTCAACTCGACCCCATGCCCATAGGCTTCATGGTCAATGTATAAATTTTCATTACGAACAAAGCACCTAACAAGCGTCGAGGGGTCCTTGGCAAATCCCCAATCCGCACCGAAACGGAAATGTTCGCCTGAACCGGCCTCGAAATCCTCGACAAAATATTTTCCTTTGAAAATCAAAGCGTCGGAATATGAAAGGGTATTGCCTTCCCAAATATGAAGATATTTATCGTAATCGGTCGCCTTGCAGTGTTCCATTTCTCCGCGAAGGATTTCAGGAAAATGCGGATTATCTAGCCAGCTAACTTTTTGAACAATCGCTTCCGGTGGGGGCGACACAATGAACCGCTGAAACGTCGGGTCGTTGTCAAAACAGGGATTGAACGTGATGATGATTTTACTGTCAGGGTTTCGGATAGTCGGTATCAGGATGTCCCAAGATTTTGCGCTAACCTTGTCGGCTTCCTCGACCCAGCAAACATCAACGCCTTCGATACTTTTAATACTGTCTATATTATGGGCAAGTCCTTTGAAAATGAACGAACTGCCGTTATGACATTCGATTTCCTGATTCTTTACCCGGAACCATGGCGACAATCCGCTATCCGCGATAACGTCTGATAGTAGCTTGTGAACCGAGTCACCAATAGAAACCTGAAATTCCCGCGTGCAAAGGAATTTGGTTTTCTTTTCCAAGGCGCGACAAACTAAATACCTCGCAACGCTATGCGATTTCGCCGACCCTCGACCGCCATAAAAAACGTGGTAGCGGTTAGGCTTCGTTAAAGTCCTGTATTTTTTTGGGACAGTTATTTTTATTTTATTCGTTGTCGTCATTACCGTCCAATGCAAAAACAACGATTGGAGCATGAGAAATTGCGACCTGGCCGTGGATTCCGTTTTCGATTTTGTCGCTCCAGCCGCAATAATTTTTCAGGCACAAATCCAACATTTTTGTATTCGGCGTTTCGCGGAAAGCCTCACTTAATGCTTTTTGTAATAACTCCGATTTTGTATGAGCAACCTGTTCATTAATAAAGACCGTAAATGTTTTATTAAATTTACGTTTTATAATTTGCGTAATAGTGTCTTCGCTGCATTTAAAAAACGCCGCGCAATCCGCAAGCGACGGCCTAAGTTTTGCCAAATTTTCTAATTGTTCCATATCAATTTCGATTTGCTTGCGGCCCATAGGCAACGGCTTTGGAATTACATCGTCGCCTGGATACAAGCCGTCGGTTATTTTTTGTCTCTTTTTCACAGTTTATCCCCCGTTTATCCCCATGATGTTGCGATTCGCAAGCAAGCGCAACCACATCCAATTAAATATTAATGATTTCAACGAATTACAAGATTTTTCTAAAGTTTTTCGAAAACGTGCCGATACGTCTTTATAAACGGGGGGGGAACCATGAAAACGATACCTGAAAACCACTTTTACCGCGTGGTGGAAAAAGCCCGCGAGGTTCTTGGTCCGAATTTGAAATCGTTTCGCCATATTGGCGGGTCGTATTACATCGTCCGAGGCAATGAGCTGAACCCGGCAGACGACACCTTTTTTAAAATCAGGTTGTCCGATCACGAAAGCCGTGAACTGCCTAGGTCAGATTTAGATTTTGTCGGCCATGATTTTGAAGAACTTTGCAACCGCGCCATCGCGGCGCTCGATGCTGAAAATAAAAAAGCCCAGTCAAAAATCAAGCCGACGAAAGGGAAACAAAATGAACACAATTAAAACCCTTAAAGCCAGTTTAGACGGCTTTGACACGCAACAACAGCTGGACGCTTTGAGGGATGGCGCGTTTTTATCAAACTTCATAGTGACTCAAGACGAAGTCGAGGAATTGTACAACGATCTTATGAAAGCCAGCACGAAGGGAACCGACAATGACGACCAGAGTACATATTCGAAACGAACTGGCAAAAAACATTGAAAAAAACTTTAATAAACTAATGGAATCCGTAATGGCATTAAAAAAAGAAATTGAAGAAAATCATGCTCAAGTCCGAGTTTTAAATAAATTCGACTCTGAATTTCACGATAAAGTTGAATCCGTTCGAGAACAACTTTCGCCAGCAAGAAATAAAATCGGGTCAATCAAATTTGGTTATGCCAACAGAACTAATTTTCCCCGCTCAATGTTTCGCGACGATATTTAAACCGCAACAAGGAAACCAATGACAACAAAAAACAAAATCAAACCATTGTTTACTAAAACTCAATTGTATATTTTAGAAAACGCCTTGGACATTTTAATGAACGATCTTTATCATTACGATCCTGACTTTGAGGGAAGCGTACAAGCGACCGCCAAAGAAAAAAAATACTTTAAAGACATTCAAAAACTTTATTTATCAATTTCAACAATGGCTTCAGAAGTCGCCAGTTCGGACAAAAAACGGTCTAAGTGCATCCGGACATGAGCGGGTTTTAAAAGCCCTGTGTCCAATGCGTATGATTTTAGGATTGATATTGTTTGACTTGAGAGTTGTTTTATCGAATACGGCTTTTTTTCCGGCCACATAGAATTTATATGGTGTTCAAAAAAATCAAAATAATCATCATAATTTGCAATTTTTTTTGTCATTAGTTTATTTCGCTCGGACTTTTCTTTATGAATTTCACCTTGGAAAGCACATTATCGTCAAAATGATTTTTAAGAAGTTCAAGCGACTGCACAAGATCATTCTCGCCATCATAGATTACTAATGTTTTATTTTTTTTATCTTTTATTAGCTTATCCGCGTTTATGGCAATGCAAGCAAAAGTTGAAAACAAAGTTAGACTGACTTTTGACATCCCATCCAAATCTTTATTAGATGCAACAATTGCGCCTAATTTATGATTTGTAATATCTCTTGCCATTACCCACAAAATTTCTGCCCATTCGAAGTTTTGATTTTCCACGTTAGGCTCCGTGAATCGGGTTATACGATCCGTCGAGCCTGGATAGGATTACCTCTGCCAGTTTCAAAAATTGATCGTGTTCGGCCTGATATGTCTGGAGTGTCGCGCGCATTTCGTTTATGTCGCTGGCGATGTCTGCAACGGCTTCGTCAAGGTTTTCTTCGTAATCGGCCATTCTGTCTTCGATTTCTTTTACCGAAGATTCAAAACTTGCAAGGCTTTCTTCAATTTCGTTCACCGAAGACTGCAACGATGCAATATGGTTATACGGTTTCATTTTTCTTTCTTTCGTCAATTCGCTTTAGCAAAAGCGGCAAATATTTCGGCAAATCGTCATTTGTCTGATTTTTAAACAGTGACTTTAAAAAACTAAAAAAGAAATTCAAAACGGACAATCCTCCGACACCGTATCGGATACCGTATTTTCATCGGCTGATTTTGGTCCACGATCTCCGACAAACTCGATTCGCTGCGCTACGACTTCCGACCCGTAACGGCGTTCACCGTCTTTATCGTATTCGTAGTTATTGATTGTGCCTTCAATTAGAACCTGGCGACCTTTTGCCATATACTTCTGAACGCTATCGGCCAGAGCGTCGAAGGCTTTTACGTTATGCCATGTAGTCCGATCTTTACCTGCGCTTGTAGCTACGGAAAACGCAACGATGGATTTTCCGTTTTTACCAATCGGTTTCGGGTCCGTTCCCAGTCTGCCCATCAGGATTGCTTTGTTCATTTTTCAGTTCCTCAATTTTTTTGTCGTCATACTTATAAGCGGCCCCACCATTAAGCACCCATTGATCGAGTTCTTCTTTGTAGAACCGCCAATTTCTGCCCAGCCGATGACAGGGGATTTCACCGTTCTTTACCCATTTGTGAATCGTACTCATCGACACTGCAAGGTAGCTTCTAGCTTGTTGCGTGTTTAACATAAAGTGTTTTTTCCTTTTTTGTTGTGTTCGCTTATTGAACCTTAATTACTAATTTTACGCAATAGTCGGGTTCTTCCCTCTTACTTACGCATGAGCCTGCTTACTCAAGACGTAGGGATTGCCCGGTATCACTGACCGGCTACTCGGACCTTCACTCAATTATGGGGTCTGACTAAATATCTAAGGAATATTTTGGAAATTTTTTTCTCAAAATGCTCAACAGATACTTGGTAAGAACCCACAATCTACTTTGCAACTAGCGTTACCGCGTCCCGCAAAGCACCCTCCCGATTGGAGAGCTATAGTCTAAGTCGCTTGGATTTCTCCCCAAGCATTTAATCCGTCGATCAAGGTTCCCCAATGGTCCGAAGACCAAATCTTTTTACCGACGACTGGATTACCCTCGCGGCCATTACCGCAACGTTGTCGATTTCAGGTATTTTGAAATCGAATCCCATAGTTTTTAGGCTTTTTGGTTGATCGCCCTGGCCTAACAGTTATTCCCCACAAATTAAGCCACATTTAATTTCAATTTCGGATTCATAGCGGCCCATATCTAACGGCAATTCATCCAAAAAAACCTTTTTTCTTTTCCCATCTTTTGCATAACTTTTACAAATTGCGGCATTTAGTTCGCGCTCTTGTTTCGCCATACGGTCAAACACTTCCGGGAAATCAAGTCTAATTTTATTCCAGTAACCAGCCTGGCCTTTAACGCATCCAATACAATTATTATTCTTGTAACCAAGTCTATACATTTCAGGAATATTTATGCCTGCGCTTAATATTTTGTCTATGCAGTCTTGTTTTGTTAAGTTTTGCTCTATTAAAGGAAACCATGCGGTTACTTCTGGATTATTTGCTAAAAATTTATCTGCGCGTTTTTTCTCGGTAGCGTCAAATCCGAAAACCTGTAAATCGTTATTTAAGTCTTCGAAGTTTCGTCGCACTAGTTTCTTCATTTCGGTAGTGCATCTTGCGCCATTAACGCCGCTCAAATATCTGGTTTTTTCAAAAACCTCCCAAACGCTGGCGTACTTTTTTGAACGAAGTATAATTATTTTTTGATTAAACCATTTTTCGCAATCGGCAATAAAACGTAAATTATCAACGTGTTCTGCGCCGGTGTCACAATAGGCAATTGTTACCGGACCTTGTTCTTTTGCAAGTTTGACCGCAACAGCACTGGTAACACCAGCTGAAAACCAACAAACAACTCTTTTTGTTGCTTTATCCATGTTTATTTTCGTTACGTCTTAATATTAAATGTTTGACGTTTATTCGCCCTGGCTTGACAGTATTGGAAGGAATTTGGTATTTTCCAAATCGTGTCCTCCAGCACCGAAACCCGTTCTATCGAAAGCACCTCAACTCTGCTTTTTTAGATCGGGTTTCATTTTACTTATTTTTACGTTCGGGTAAATGTTTATTTTTACCAACCAAGAATTTTCCGGAGTGTTCACCCCATTCAACCATGACTGATTCCAAGTCGTCGATTGACTTGATGACTGCATGAAATCCACCGGCTGATATGATTTCATTCTGCCAGTGTTTTTGTTCTAAGGTCATGCGGCCAGAATCAGATTTTAACTCAAGGGAAAAAAATCTACCGCGCTCTTTTCCTTGGCATATTCCGGCAATGTCCGGGAACCCTTTTAAGGGATTTTTTCGAAAAATCTGTTTTCCGCCGACACTATGAATTATCGCGCCCAGAGGCATACGCCACCAAACGATTCTATGGTAGGTCAGCCACTTCGTCACGGCCAATTGAAGCTGGCTTTCCTTCATTAGTTTTGCAGAGCTATTATCATTCCGTAAAGTATCGCTTTGGTTGGTTTAGACTGCAACGGATAATATTCTATGGCCGTAATCCATTTTTGAGAGAATTTTTTTTCTCTAAGACGTTTCCTGAGCCAGACGATTTCGTCAGGATTCAGTTGTCGCGGCCTAGTTCTTTGGTCGTCTCTGATTTCTGCCTCTGTAGTCATAATTCCTCATTTTATCATCGTTACTTTTGCCGATAGTTCAGCAAGTAGTGCTTGGGTTTCCCCGTTTGCAGTCTCGCCGGGAAGTCGCGGAACGGAATCGCCATAGCCCATTTTACGACGCTGGATCACGGCCAATGCTTCCCGCCGCCATTGGGCTTTCATGGTCGATAAATTAAAATCCGTTAGGTCATGGCAGACTTGGGACCAACCGCCATTAAGCCTGACCACTTCGACCCCAAGGCTACCAATTTTTTCGAGGATTGCTTCCGGCCTGGCCGTATACCCAAGGCGAGCAACCGCGCCGGAAATCAATGAAGCGGCCATTGACGCCTCGTTTTCGTCGTCGAGAACCGAGAATTTTTTTGGATCGAGAATTTCGAGCAATTGCCGGATTGTAGGGAATCCGTAATTTGGCCTACAATCCACAGCCAGACGGGTCAAAGCCATCGCCGCGTTGTCGAATCCGTATGGCCCTAGTGCCGCCGCATATAGTCCGATTATGTTCCTGGTTAGGGGAACCGCGCACAGTTCAGCTACGCCGGTCAGAGCCTCGATGAATTTTTGTTCTGGCGTCGTCAAACCTTCCCCTCAATTTCGGCCAGCCATAGTTTACCGGCTGATCTGTTGTTTTCTGTTTTTTCAATTTGCCTTGCCATAGACTGATTAATATTAATTCCGGTATGTTCCGTTACACCAATCTTATTAAGTATTGTCGCCTGTTGCAAGTCTTGGAGCGGATAAAGTCTGTTAAAATGATAGGCATCTTTTAATAAAAAATATCCTTCGACGGCTTCCTTGGCTTTATCGACTCCTAGATTTTTCACAAGATTCTTAGCTGCACCGGCTTCGACGGCTGTGATTACCGGCGATTTCCCGCTGAATTTTTCCCTAAAACACCAAACGTAATGGGCAATCACTTCGTTCACGCCTTCGATTTTTTTCTTAGTCCACCGGCCACTGGACGCTGTTTTTGCTTTTGCGCTGCGTTTTTCCGCGCTTTCTAACGCCTCGCGGTTCCCCTTGATGATAAATCGACCTTTGTTATCTTCGAGGTAATTCGCCTTCAAAAGACAAATAATCAAATCTTCTAATTCTGAAAATGACCCTTGTTCATTCAACTCAAACCAAATTGCTAAACTTTCGCCGTCACATTCGCACAGACCTTCGCTTTGGCTGGCGTGCCACAGCCTCAACAATTTTGCTAAAGCATGATCGGTCGATGTTTTTAAATAAGCAGCAAGTCGCTTTAGTCTAGGATCGGACCATGCCGAATCCTCTATGACAATTCGAACCATTAGACCGCCGCCTCAATTTTTTGTTTTTGCTTTTTTGTTTTTAGTTCGGCCAACATTGGCCTTAGTTTTTCGAGGTCGTCGGTATCAAAATCGCCCAATGATTTTTCGACATAAGATTCTAGGTCAGGAACCGGCACGTTTACTAAATCAAACGCCGCGACCACTTGCTGTAACTTTTCTTTCGTCACTTTTTTGTTTGGCAATTCTTTTTCAGCGGTTTTTTTCTTCACGACAATTTCATGGGAATCATTTTCTGGGTCTTTAGGTTCTTCCGTGGGAACGGCAAAGACCTGGAGAATTGCGTATTTGTGAGCCACTGACATCGCCTTGTTTGATGCCTTGTCCCCGCTGTCCATTCCCTCGCCGATAACCGTTGCCGTGATCCTGCTACCGTCTTCAGCGGAAATAAAATCATATTCGATTACTAGAATCCGATAGATTATAGCCTTGCCTTGGTTCGTCTCTTTTAATTCCATTTTGCTATCTACTACTCGCGGAACCGTAAAAACTTTATATTTTGCGAGCAATGGCTGAACTGCAAGATAAACGTCATCTATCCCCCGGAACGAATAGCCTTGTGCTTGATTTCTTTTGTTCTTTGCGATGCCGCCGATTTCGCCCATGATGTTATTGATTGCGCTATATATTTTCATTTGTTCCATTTTCAAAAATCAAAATTGTTTTCAAAGTTAAAGTCGGCCCATTTTGGCAAATCCCAAACATTTATATTTTTCTCGTATCCCTCTATGACGTTTGTTTTTTTAACGTGCGCGTACTGCCTAAGATAGCGTTTATACATTTCTCGCCCGTGACAAATTGCCGCGTCGGAAATGAGGTGAACGGATATGTCGCAGTCTTTTGTTTTTTCAACAGCCACGATTACAAAAGGCCAGCCGTGACCAGTGACCTCGCGCACGATGTCGGTATAGTACGCCGCTTGGATGTGATATTTGTATTTGCCGATATCGCGCTCAAAAACCGGGGGATAGGCGCACATAGTAGTTTTTAAATCGACAAGAAAACACATTTCGTCGTTATAGTTATCGAGCCTGCACCGCTTGATTATTCCTGTTTCGGAATCCTTTGACCAAAACGACGATTCTTTTTTGCCGCCCTTAAAAAACCTTCGAAAATAATCGTCGTCAAAAAAACGAGCGGCCAGCCGGTCAACAACGTCCATTTCGTTTTGTTCGAGTCCCGATTTCCCAAAGTTCGCCGCCTCCCAATCAATCGCATCTTGTTTACCTATTTTTGTTCGCCGATCAAATTTTGGTTTAAGAATATATTTTTTATCGAACAAATCCGGCTCAAGTAAAGCGCAATGGATTGCCGATCCTAGTTCCATCGCTTCGCTAGGTTTCGACGGGTGTTCCATTTCCCAAACGGCTTTGGCCGGTGACATCTCAAACTTTTTTAAATCGCTCTGACTGACGCCTGGACTTGCCCTATAGACTTCTTCCGGGCAATCAATCGGTCCAATATGATTGCTAGTTTCCAGTAATTTCTCGATCGCGGAAACAGTGTTACATTTAATCATTATTAAATGACCTCCAGAGCCAGTAACCATGACGGGCTATTGTCATCGCCGTAACCGTCAGGTTCAACGGTTTTCCCTGTCACCGTTTTGCATAGGCAATCCGACATCCATTTTCTAATTGTCGTTTCGGAGGGGATTCGATAACCAAAATAAATATCTAGTTTTCGAGTTTCGATTTTGTGGGTTTCGTCGCCGGAATTAAAAAAGCAGAGTGTTCCGTTTTTGCTTTCCGCTGGATTGGGGAATGTAATCACTCCAGACGTTCCTACCGGCAACAAGCCGCCATCCTTTAACTTCATTTCTTTTTTCAGTCTGACCAAGTATTCGGTTTTCATGTTTTCCTATGCTCCATGTTTTCTTGTGGCTAACTCATGGGATGGGTATACCAGACTGAACAGTAAAAATAAACAAGAATAAAGAAGATAAAAACAAAAAATCTACAAAGAAATGTAGTCGAGGGATTCAATAACGTCGGAATTTGTTGGGAAGGATTCTAAAAATGATAGTAAAAAACATTTTATTGAATTGTTAATATCAATATTATGCTTTTTATAAAACGACCTTTCGCCGCCTGAATGTAAAGCCATGTGGTGTTCGTGTGTCAGGGGAACGGTTAGAAAATCACTAGGCTTTAGTCCGGTGCCGCCGTTGCCTAAAATTCGAACATGGTGAGCCACTACGCCGTAATCCGAGCCGGAAACGATGCAAGGCTGATTCCTGATAAAATCAAGGTAAAGTTTCGATCGGTGGGACTTCACGGCGTAAAAATTCGATTGCCGGATTTTGGCGGTTGAATTTGATAATGGACCCATCCCTTTGTGTATTCAGGATTCTCGATCCAAAGACCACAGGCTTCTAAAATCTCAACGTGGTTGACGGACCAGCGGCCTAACGATCCGTCGGGGTCTGCAATGTCGCAGGCTTCACAGGTTAGGTGCCTGGATTTCGGTCTGCCATCGACCGCGCAATTAAGTTGTCTCGGTCGGTATCCGCTCGTTACAATCATGGGAAATCCCCAGATGTCGCGGAGCAAATTTATCGAACGCAAAAGACCGCCTAAATTTTGTTCCATGGTTCCGTCAATCGGAAACAAAATGTCGCGGCCTTTTAAAATTTCTTCCCGCGAAATCAATCTGCCATCCCCTGCGCTACGAGTAATTCGCCGACATCGCCGCCTTCAAATTCGACTTCAGCAGTTAATCTTCCCGATCTGTTTTTTTCGTGAACAAAACAAATCACATCCTGACCGATTAGATTTTCCGAACACCAATTTTCGCAGGCGTTGGGATCACGCGCAACAACATTATAAAGCGAAACAAAATAAAAAAAGGTGCCTGCCTCGTTATAGGCAGATACGGCAAAAGAAGTCGGCCCGATGACACGGGTAATCGTTCCGGTTACGGTAATCATGGAGCCTCCTAAACCGTGATAAAATGAACACAGATAACTTTATCACGCTGGAGGTGTAGTTATGTCTTGGTTGGTTTGGTCCCTTTCGATTGCCAGAGTAATTTATGAATCCGTGAAATTATTTCTCGATGTCAAAAAAGACCTGTCTGGCGACGACGAAAAAAAATGCGTCATAGAAATAGAATCCGCAAAAAAAAAGTAACAAGCAAAGATTTTATGAATTGATAAAAAACCGTAGAAAGGTCCACTAATGCTGCGACTTGTCTTTGTTCTGCTTTTTTTTTCGACCACTTCATTCGCCCAAGATAACGGTCGGCTGACCGAATCCGATTACGATATGGCTGAATCATTTGTCAAAAAAATGTCGCCTGCTTTCAGCGACCGTGACGCTTTTGCTCGAAAGACTGATTCTGCAATTGAAGCCATGATTGGCAATACTGCTAAGGTGCTTAAGAAATTCAAACACCATGACTACGCGGAAAAAATATTAATCGAATATAAATCACATTATAAAACAGCCGTTTTCTGTTCTGTCTCATATTGCACAAAAGAAATCGGCGACTATGATCCTCTTTGGTTATGGCTAGAAAACGTTCACAATACGGTTGAGGAAAAAATCGGCCAAGATTGGTGCAAGTTTTTTCATGCCCACGATATGTACATTTTTAATCACGCCGTTCCGGTCGTCTTCGATCCAGCGTCATATCCTGAAGACGAATACCTCGATCATTTTGCGGGTCATCCATCGACTAAATTTAAATGGGAACATCACGGCCTGGCCGGTGTAGTCAGCTATTGGTCGGCCTATACCGTTTGCGCCGTCGGGACTTATGGAATTGGTCCTATTGCTTTTGCTTGCACGCCAATTTGCGAAGTCGTCGAAAGGGTCGTCGATAAAAAGATTGCGCCGCCGATCGCCAGAAACATTTGGAGGGACGCACAATAATGAATTTTGCCCTAATGGATATTGTCGATTTATATATATTGAGGATTTTATATAATGATCGTGGAACAAAAATTGGCAACATCGCCTTAGCGGTTCATCTGTCGCAACCTTCTATTTCACAACGCATAAAAAAAATAGAAGGCGCATTAGGTAAAAAAATCATTGAACGTGACGGTCGTTATGTCAAACTGACCGCGTTTGGAATTGCCGCTTGCGCGAAGTCTGTTCAATCTTTAAACACGCTCGAAGAAATAAAGGATATCGTCAATGCTTAAATTTTTTATCGCATCGCTTTTTATGGTTTCGTTTCCAGCATACGGTTATAAAATCATCGGTCGGCCAGAAATCAATACCGTTTCTGGTATCAAGGGAACTGGATATCTTGGCCGTCGGTTCGACATCAACGCAATCCCCTACGACAACAAAGCCGTTAACGCCGATGATCTTCCTCTTTCGTTTGATTCGCGTGAAGTGCAAGCGATGCCGGAAATTAGGGACCAAGGCAATTGTGGCTCATGTTGGGCATTTGCTGCGACTCGCGCCCTAGAAATTTCACTCGCAAAATCTAGCGGCAACGTACTTGATTTGTCAGAGCAAGAAATGGTTTCCTGCGAAACTTCAGCCTACAAGTGCGAAGGCGGTTTTATGGAATCGGCAAAATTTCTGTTAAAAGGAATCGCCTCCGAAGAATCCTGGCCGTATGCCGCAAAAAGTCTTAGGTGTAAAAAACTGCCTAAAGCTGCCAAGGCTGTAAAAATGAAATTGCTTGGTTCTGAAGAAAAACAGCCGACCGTCGAACAAATCAAATCAGCCATCCTTAATTACGGTTCTGCCTTTGTGACCGTGGCTGTTGGCAATACCGGCTGGTCTGGAGCAACCGGAGAAATCAAAGGTAAAGGATGCGACAATGAAGCGACAAATCACATGGTTGTTGTCGTCGGCTGGACGTTTGAAGATCAATGGATCATGGGCAATTCTTGGGGTCAGGAATGGGGAAATAAAGGCCACGCTCTGATTAAATTCGGATGCGCGAACATCGGCGAAGAAGCTGGATATGTTGTTGCAGGTGATCTACTGTAAAAGCAAACAGTGACCTTGATCGGTCGATGTTTGTTTTCGGAAAGGCTCGGCATTGCTCAGGCAGTGCCGGGTTTTTTTCTGGCTGCGTCGGCAGGGTTCGAACCTACAACCTCATGATTAACAGTCACGCGCTCTGCCAGTTGAGCTACGACGCAAGAAAATCGGGGGATTCAATCCCCCGTTGCCGCGCAAAAAAGCTGACCGGCAAAATTAAGTATAAACTAGGAAATCTTGGACATCAATTTCATTGCTAATTCCATGCCCAGATTCGCCAGTTCTTTCAGTTCTTCCGCGTCGTAATCGGACGCTTCTTCCCTGAGTTTGTCCAAGCCACTAAATCCTGGCCTTAGATCGGAAATCAATTTTGGGACGTATCGCAGGTCGAGAAGGCTGACCTTCCCATCTGCCATAATTTTAGAGAAATCATCGACTGCGCTAATCAACGAGACTAGAAGTTCTTTGCTTTCTTTTATGTCGGCCATTGATCCACCCTATTTTTGATAGTTCTATATCGCGGATTCTAATTTCGTGATCTTCAATCGTATCATTTTGCTTTTTATTTTCGAAACTAATTTCTTGTTGAAGCAGTTTTATTGAAATTGAAAGGTCTGTGATTTGCCTCAAAATTTGCCGAATCGTTACGAACGTCATGCCTAAAAGAGACCCCGCAACCGGAAAGAGTAGGTTATCAATAAATGATTTTATCAATTCCATTTTTTTGACCGCCATAAAAAAGAAAGGGACCAGAAAAAAATCTAGTCCCTTTCAGTATCTCACCGGAATAAATCAGCCAGCTACAAAGCCTGCACCGCTCGTAATAAGAACCGTCCAAGGCCCATCAACCGGGTTTTCAAAACCAATACCCGACAAAATGACAGTGTTTATGTCATAGCGAAGAACATCATCAACATAAACCGTTCGACCGGAATAATCATAAATTTGAACCATCACATTTTTAGTTCCGAAATTATGTTCACAGGTTTTTGTGTCGCCCGTAGTCCAGCTAAAATACATTCCAGAAACAACCGGCGCGGGAACGATCAAATCAGACAATTGTTGCAAGGTCGCTTGTTTTGGATTTTCGGAGTCGCTAACGTCGCCCCAGATGAATTTGTCTGTTAATTCCAAAGGATCAAAGCTAATCGACAGATTGTTGAAGGCCAAATTAAGAGAAATGTCTCCGGTATATCCACTGCCGTCAGAAACCGCCAAACCGCCGTTTCCGGTCGCAGCAATATAGCGCAAACCCGGAAGTTGAGTTCCGTTTACCCGAACAACCATCACACCAATTGCTGTAGGATCGATACCGGAAGTAACGCCTGTCAAGATTTCCGCAAGCGGCTGATAGCCTTCGGCGACTTGCGCCTCCGAAATCAATGCACAATCAACATCAACTGCCGGAAGTTCGATAACTCGATCGGCAGTGTAGGTAACTGTCTGATTCGGAAGAAGTGTTTGATCGTAGCCATTTTTGCGGAACAAAATAGAAACGAGACGTTGAAATGATCCAAACATTTTCATTTTTGACGGAGTAGCAGGCATTTGTTTTCCTTCCTTTTAATTAAATTTATTAAGCAATTTTTTGAACGAGAACGCGCCAGCCCGTACCAGATGGCGGTGCTTCTGAAGCAAGCAATTGGATGCTGTTTCCGTTAACGCGGTACATCTGGTCAATCATGATCGAGTCTTTGGTTGCAACATCATAGAGCTGAACCATGATATCTTCCGAACCAAGGTTGTGCGTAATAACAATCGAAGTTTCGTCGTTATCCCAAGTTTCAGCATAACCATACGCGCCTGGCCCGATAAGTGCGGCCAAGTCTGAAATGGTTACAGCGCGAGGAGCACCACCGTCAGCAACTTTACCGAACATCAAGAGGTCAGACAAAAGTGGGGTATACATATCCAAGTTAGCAAAATCAATCGACAGACTTGGGTTTCCGGCTACGCCGTCGCCGTTGGTGACGCTAAGGCCACCAAAACCAGGGGCTCCGATGCTTCTAGCAAGCGTTCCGTAGTTCGCTGGATCACTAACGAT
>Ga0209086_10001333_pt1 | contig 20123 bp, 5 predicted proteins | sample M_130207_XF_Meta_FD_187312 | JGI IMG/M metagenome (GOLD analysis project Ga0209086, IMG submission 187312) | Freshwater microbial communities from Lake Montjoie, Canada to study carbon cycling - M_130207_XF_MetaG (SPAdes) (version 2) | ecosystem: Environmental > Aquatic > Freshwater > Lake... | reverse complement strand
CGGATTCTACTAGTTGTGGTTTACAATAATGATATTTACTTGCCAACCATGCTTTTGTATAACTGACATCAAACAAGGTTACAAATTGAATAATGGTTTCTAAAAATGGTTTATATTCTTCGAAAGCGACCAAAAATTGCTGATAAACGGAGGCAATCATTTCTCTCATCGACCCTTTTAAGAGAGAAATATTCTTGCATAATTCCTGGATTTGCGCATTTTGAATAAAACAATTGGCGCCACTTTGTTTTAGAAAAGTGAATTCATCGTTTTTGTTAAGAATGGAAAAATCAAATGTTTTTTGGACTCCGTCAAAACTACTTTTGTATTCGAGTGTTTTTGTTGGACTTTTTGTCAAATGGTAAAGGTCAGTAAGACCGATTTCAATGAATTTACATCGGCGATTGGTAGAAATAAGACTGAAATTGTTTTTTTCCGTTTCGTGGATTTTCACATATTCGCTTCTCCCTTTTCCCTTTTCTTTGCGGTCAATTAAATCATTGAGAAATTCGCGTATTGCTTCCAATTTATCCAAAGATTCCAGCAATTCTTCGTTTTTAGAGTCTAGAACCTGGTCGATTCCTTGGCAAATAAAATTGGTCTCGAATTGAGTCAATGTATCCATTTCTTTTGCTTCTTCAAGAATGATGTGTTTTTTAATAAATTCGGTTATTTTTTCACAATAAAGTTCGACTTTATCAATGTCGGGTTCGTAGAAAGAGAGATAATTGGAAAGAAAAGTGAAAGGAGTTGCGGATTTTCCTTTGAGAATACTCGCCTGGGTTCTCTCTTTTTCTTCTTTCTGAGAAAGGTCTTTGTAAATAGTTTTTAATAAAAGGAGATTCTCGTTTAAATGATAGAAACTTTTAGGGGTTATTTTTTTTAAAAAGACTTGGCGTTCCCATTTGGAAAGGTCTTTGATTTCGCCAAGTTTTCTGTAATTTTCTTCGTAGATGGGTTGGGATTCATTGGAAAAAGAAAAATATTCAATGATCGCGTATTCGCGCTTTAAAAAATCTTGTTCTACCGTCGGATTTAATAATTGATAGGCAAATTTTCGTTTTCCCATTGGGGTTTGACATTTATTCAGCATTTTTAATACGGAGGAATAAGGACCTTGATATTGAGTGTCATCAATAATATTCAATTGTTTGAGAGAATGATTGGCCAATATCATTCGTTTTGATTGATTCTCAAAAATGGGCTTATCTAAACGATGGATTAAATGTGGATTATGTTGATAAATAAAATCCAATAAAAAACAAAATGCTTGCGATGCAATATCATTCTCGTAGAAATTTTGAATAAAGACTTCAAAAGAGGTTTTATAAAATCGAATCAATATTTCTTTTTGATAAACCTGTTTTTCACAATTTTTCGCTTTTTCATAGAATATTGATTTTTTTGTAGAAGATACGTTTTCTTCTACTGCAAGAGAAGGAGTTAAAAGAATGGTATGAATCGATTTCGCTTGAATATTTGTAAATTGAATAATATCTTCGATTTCCTTTTTTGGTAAATTCGAGATAAGAATCACTTCGCTTGGTTGATAAATCGAGATGAAACGTTCTAATTCATCATAGGTAGTCGGATTATGGATATAATTTTCTTGATATTGAAAAATCGACGTTTTTCCTGTATAAACATCTACATTGGCAATTCCAACCACTATATGATTTCCTTTTAAGATACGTGTATTATGAATACGTTCAATCCAAATACAAGTCGTATGATTTGTTAACTTGGTAGAATCATTGGAAAAATACGTTCCTGGAGAGATAATCGCAAATAAACTACGTGTGGTATTTTTCATATTTTCATCTTGTGTATAAATAACCGTTGTGAAACCGGCGGCTTGTAGTTTTTTAATATATTTTTCAATCATCATATCTTTAAAACCGGCCATCACGATGGTTGAATCCTTCGTTGTTCCAACACATACATTTTTATCTACAATTGCCAATTCACAAATAGAACCAAAATCGGTAATTTTTGTAGAACCAGTGACTTCGTTCGTTTTTTTATTTTTAATACCATATACTTCAAAAAAAGCGCCGACTTGCATTAATAGAATAGTTTTTGAGCCATAATCTTTACTATATTTTTCGGATAATTCAAAGTATTCGTTTTGTAATGCCATTTATTTTATTGAAAGCGAAATGTATTTAACACTCTTGAAGATTTTCAATGAAACTTTTTAAGTTGTTTACACATAATAACAATTATCGTGTGTTCCATAAAAAAATCGCGTAAGTATGAAATGATGTATTGTGATAAAATCAATCAAAATCAATCAAAACCAATCAAAATGAACAATAATATTTATAATATTTATAATATTAATATTAATTATAAATGTCGTCTGAAAACACAAATTACGGCGATGGTTCGTTACAAAATAACACAACTGGAATACAAAATACTGCGATTGGGTATGCTTCTTCCAATAAAAATACAACTGGAAATGCAAATACTGCTTTAGGTGCTTTTTCCGAACTAAATAATCAAGATGGTTTTAGTAATGTCGCGGTAGGAACCAATAGTTTACTTTACAATGTTTCTGGAAATTATAATACTGCTTTAGGTACTGCTGCTTTATTAAACAATGAAGCAAATAGTAATGTTGCTGTTGGTTCCTGTTCAATGCAATACAACGTAAGCGGTTATAATAATACCGCTGTAGGAACTCAATCGTTTTTCAACAATGTAATTGGTAGTAAAAATACAAGTATTGGTACTCAATCCTTGTTTAATAATAATGGCAATGATAATTCCGCTTTAGGAAATCGTGCTGGTTATTATGATTTTAATGGAAACTATAATACTTATGTAGGAAATAATACGGGTCAAAATGCAGGGGATACCAATGTTTATAATTTTTCAACTGCTCTTGGTTATAATGCATTAATTGATGACGACCATCAAATTGTTTTAGGTACATCCAATGAAAATGTTTTAATTCCAGGAAATTTAAATGTATCTGGTATAATTACTCAAGGAGGTCAACCTATTTATGGTGCTACTGGTGCTAGTGGTTCTACTGGTCCTATTGGTCCTAGTGGTTCTACTGGTGATGTAGGACCTTTACTTACTTTATTAATTAATAACGCTATTACCCTTGGTCCTGGAGAAAGTGGAACTGTATTTGTTACTAGTAATATTCCAATTCCATCAATACCTGTATTTAGTTATATTGCAGTTAGCAATATTAATGGTACGAGTCCTTATTTTAAAATAACAGCGATTGATCCACCGCCAACTTCCTTATTAATGTTGAATAGTAGTGAAGGTTATAATCGTGCAGATTCACAAAGCACCTATACAGGTAGTGTAACTGTTGAGAATACATCAAATGACACCCAAACAATTGACCAAGATTCTACTTTCACGGTAGCAGGAGATGTTGGGCAAACTGGTACTACCGGTTATACAGGTTATACTGGATATACTGGGTATACAGGTTATACTGGTTACACTGGTTATACTGGTTGCACTGGTTATACAGGTCCAACAGGATTAAAGGGTGATAAAGGTGACCCTGGAGGAGACACTGGATATACCGGTTATACTGGATACACCGGTTATACAGGATATACTGGATATACCGGTTATACAGGTTATACCGGTTATACCGGCCCTACGGGCACGACTGGTTATACTGGTTATACTGGTTACACAGGATATACTGGATATACTGGTTATACCGGCCCTACGGGCACGACTGGTTATACTGGTTACACTGGTTACACTGGTTATACTGGTTACACTGGTTATACTGGTTTCACAGGGTACACTGGATATACCGGATATACTGGTTACACTGGACCTACAGGAGATAAAGGTGAAACTGGTGATAAAGGTCCTCAAGGAGATGCAGGAGGTTCCACTGGTTATACAGGTTACACTGGTTATACTGGATATACTGGTTATACCGGATACACCGGCCCTACGGGTACAACTGGATATACAGGTTATACAGGCCCTACGGGCACAACTGGATACACAGGTTACACCGGATACACAGGATACACAGGATATACCGGTTATACTGGATACACTGGCTCTACAGGAACAACTGGTTCTACAGGCCCTACGGGCACGACAGGTTACACTGGTTATACCGGATATACTGGAGTAACAGGTTACACCGGTTATACAGGTTACACAGGTTACACTGGTTATACCGGATATACCGGAGTAACAGGTTACACCGGTTATACAGGTTACACAGGTTACACTGGTTATACCGGATATACTGGCTCTACAGGAACAACTGGTTCTACAGGTTACACAGGTTACACTGGTTATACCGGATATACTGGAGTAACAGGTTACACCGGTTATACAGGCCCTACGGGCACGACAGGTTACACTGGTTATACCGGATATACTGGAGTAACAGGTTACACCGGTTATACAGGTTACACAGGTTACACTGGTTATACCGGATATACTGGAGTAACAGGTTACACCGGTTACACTGGCCCTACGGGCACGACTGGATACACTGGTTATACCGGTTTCACAGGATACACAGGATACACAGGTTACACAGGCCCTACGGGCACGACTGGATACACAGGTTATACCGGTTTCACAGGATACACAGGATACACAGGTTACACAGGTTATACCGGTTTCACAGGATACACAGGATACACAGGTTACACAGGTTTCACTGGATATACAGGTTACACTGGATATACAGGTTACACAGGCCCTACGGGCACGACAGGATATACTGGTTTTACAGGTTACACAGGATACACAGGATACACTGGTTATACCGGTTTCACAGGATACACAGGTTTCACAGGATACACTGGTTTCACCGGTTACACTGGTTACACTGGTTTCACTGGTTACACTGGTTTTACAGGTTACACTGGTTTTACAGGTTACACAGGTTTCACAGGATACACAGGTTTCACCGGTTACACCGGTTACACTGGTTACACTGGTTACACTGGTTACACTGGTTACACTGGATATACAGGATATAGTGGATACACAGGATACACAGGATACACAGGATACACAGGATACACAGGTTTCACAGGATACACTGGTTTCACTGGTTTCACCGGTTACACTGGTTACACTGGTTACACTGGTTACACTGGTTACACTGGTTACACTGGTTACACTGGTTACACTGGTTTCACTGGTTACACTGGTTACACTGGTTACACTGGATATACAGGATATAGTGGATACACAGGATACACAGGATACACTGGTTATACTGGTTACACTGGTTACACAGGTTACACTGGTTTCACTGGTTTCACCGGTTACACAGGTTACACTGGTTACACAGGTTATACTGGTTACACTGGTTACACAGGTTACACTGGTTTCACTGGTTTCACCGGTTACACAGGTTACACTGGTTTCACTGGTTTCACCGGTTACACTGGTTTCACAGGATACACTGGTTACACAGGTTACACTGGTTTCACTGGTTTCACCGGTTACACTGGTTTCACAGGATACACAGGATACACAGGATACACAGGTTACACAGGATACACCGGTTTCACAGGATACACTGGTTACACTGGTTACACTGGTTTCACAGGTTACACTGGTTACACTGGTTACACTGGTTTCACAGGTTACACTGGTTACACTGGTTATACCGGTTTCACTGGTTACACAGGATACACCGGTTTCACAGGATACACCGGTTTCACAGGATACACAGGTTACACTGGTTACACAGGATACACCGGTTTCACAGGATACACAGGATACACAGGATACACAGGATACACCGGTTTCACAGGATACACTGGTTTTACTGGTTACACTGGATACACTGGATACACTGGATACACTGGATACACTGGATACACAGGATACACAGGATACACCGGTTACACTGGTTTCACTGGTTACACTGGTTACACTGGTTATACCGGTTTCACAGGATACACAGGATACACAGGATACACAGGATACACTGGTTACACCGGTTTCACCGGTTACACTGGATACACTGGTTACACTGGTTTCACAGGATACACTGGTTACACTGGTTACACTGGTTTCACAGGTTTCACTGGTTACACAGGTTACACAGGATACACTGGATTTACAGGTTTCACAGGTTACACTGGATACACTGGATTTACAGGTTTCACAGGTTACACTGGTTTCACAGGATACACAGGTTTCACAGGTTTCACTGGTTTCACTGGTTTCACTGGATTTACAGGTTTCACAGGTTACACTGGATACACTGGATTTACAGGTTTCACAGGTTACACTGGTTTCACTGGATACACTGGAGTAACAGGATGCACTGGTAATACAGGTGATACAGGTCCAAAAGGTTCAACTGGTTATACTGGTTATACAGGTTTCACAGGATACACTGGTTATACTGGATACACTGGTTTTACTGGTTTCACTGGTTACACTGGTTTTACTGGTTACACTGGTTTTACTGGTTACACTGGTTTTACTGGTTTCACCGGTTACACTGGTTACACTGGTTTTACTGGTTTCACAGGTTTCACTGGTTTCACTGGATACACTGGAGTAACAGGATGCACTGGTAATACTGGTGATACTGGTCCAAAAGGTTCAACTGGTTATACTGGTTATACTGGTTATACTGGATACACTGGTTTCACAGGTTATACTGGTTATACTGGAGTAACAGGCCCTACGGGCACAACTGGATTCACAGGTTTTACTGGTTATACTGGTTCAACAGGTTATACTGGTTATACTGGATACACTGGTTATACTGGATACACTGGTTATACTGGCTATACGGGAACAACTGGAGTAACAGGTTTCACAGGTTACACAGGTTATACCGGTTATACAGGAGCAACAGGACGTACTGGTAATACTGGTGATACTGGTCCAACAGGTTCAACAGGTTATACAGGATATACAGGTTATACAGGTTTCACAGGTTCAACAGGTTATACAGGATATACAGGATATACAGGATATACTGGTTTCACAGGACCTACGGGATCAACCGGATATACAGGATATACTGGATATACTGGTTATACTGGTTTCACCGGAGTAACTGGATATACTGGTTTCACAGGCCCTACGGGCCCAACCGGATATACAGGATATACTGGTTATACTGGTTTTACAGGATATACTGGTTTTACAGGATACACTGGACCTACTGGCCCTAACGGTATAGGAATTACTGGTTCAGGATTTGGTTCCATCGTATTAGGACAATCAGGCGCTTCTGGAGAGGTGTATTATAATGATATTTTACAAGTCACCGATAATGAAACCATTGGAATATCTGGAAATGTTTTACCAACCTTATCCAATACTTTTCATTTAGGTTCAACTGGACAAACTTGGCAAAACATTCATCTAGGTGGAACAGGGACAAGTAATCTTTATTTCAATGATAGTTATTTACAACAAGGTAAAACTGGAAGTGAAAGTAATCCAACGATTTGTACAAATTCTTCCATCATTCCAAGTATAAATAATACATTAACCTTAGGTTTAACTGGTTTAAGATGGAAAGAAATTTTTATGGGACCAGGGACATTAAATATTGCAGGTCCTTCCGGTTCAACAGGTTTTGCAACGTTAGGTTCGGATGCATTTGGAATTGCTTATACAGAATACGGATTTGCAAGTCCTTTCTTGAATGTAGGAGCATCACAATTAACCCCTCAAGTAGGTGGTGGATGGAGAATGGATACAACTGGTACACCAGGTGTAAATTATGATTTGGTGGTACAAGAATTAGACCCATCTGGAAATGGAGTTACTGGACCAGTTTATTCATTGATTTCTGGAAAAACCGGAAATACTGGATATACAGGCCCTACGGGTCATACAGGCCCTACGGGCCATACAGGCCCTACGGGCCCAATGGGTCCAACCGGAAGTGGATTTACATTATTAGGAATGACCGGATTATCAGGATATTCGGGTCTACCCGCAGCAGGTACTACAGGAGTTGCCTATTATTTAGATGATTTAAATTTAAAAGTCGATGTTACCAATGCAAATCAAAAAATTCTAGTCTACGGATCTTTCCAAGTGATTAATACAACTGCCATTAATAATCTTTCCGCAACCATTATGAGAAGTCAAACGCAAATGTCTGGAACTAGTTTTAATTCTGCAAACACGATTAATTTAGCAAGTGATAGTGCAGTAGATGTTCAATATCCACCAGATATCAATACTGGATATACAGGTCTATCCACTTCTTTATGGACACTTAGTGGTCTTACAACAGGTGGTGGGGCACACGTAAATGCAACTACCGTTAATATGCAACCCATTGACCATACGATTGGTGCAACAGGAACCTATTATTATGCCATTCGTGTAAGTACCGATAGTAGTAATTTAAATGAGAAAAATATCTCATTATATGCAATTAATTTGGGTTAAAAAATAACACCTTATAATCAATAAAACAATAATAACAATAATAATAATAATAATAATATGAAATCAAAATTTTATTATGATTTCATAAACAATTGTGTTTTGTTCTCCTCTCTCGATTACAACTTTTCCAAATTCTGCAATGGTTTGTTTTGCTCTCCGCTCTCGCTTATGACTTTTCCAAAAGTTGATTTTAAGTCAATCACTACAAATTCATCATATTTAAAACCACTCAAGGTAGATAAAGTGAATCTTTTCATATACGTGTACCATGAAGAAGGAATGACACCCAAAGTATAATAAAGATATTTTAATATTACTAAAATACACGTTGTATAAAAAGGTAAAAATGTTTTCAATTGATGTTCATTTAATATCCAATCTTTTACTTTTGTATTATAAATCGAAAATTCTGCGGCGAATTCACCTTCCGGGTCTTTATACATTATTTTATGACCATAAACCAGACGGTCATTTGTATTCAAACGCCAAACAAAACGCTTAAAATCTTTCTTGGACACTTTTACACCTTCGGCCTTTTCAATGGCCTGGTAACCGTTACCTTTGTGACTGATTAATCGCCGACTAGTCGGCGATTGAATCGACCAAAGTTGTAAAAAATGTTGCATTTGAATCATCGTTGCTTGCTCATTATCTGTAAAAATATCGACATCAATGTCACTTCCTTGAGGAAAATAATCTGCACGTTGGATACTACCAAAATAATATAATTTTGTATCTAAATAATTACTTAAAGAATTGAAAAAATGTTGGGTTCGAGGAGGAATCTTGTTTCGAGTCGTTTCCATTTTAGACAAGAGAGAAAAAGATGATTCTTATAATAGCGATAGAAATAAAGGGGTAGGGGGATGTACATCCCCCCTACGACCCCCTCATTGCTGTTTTTGATTGTTGTATTGGCGTGAGTATCTACAAAGAAAAAAGACAATTATATTGTGCGTAGCATAATATCATTGTATAAATGGTTGTAGAGAGCCCGCGCCGAGTTAGAAAGATAAACTGTCATCAGGGGGTCGTAGGGGGGACGTATGTCCCCCTACTAAGGTTATGCAACAAAACGTCATTATTATGATTGGTAATATCTCCTGCCAACATCGCCGTTTCATAGATTTTTCGAACCACGTCATTTGGTGTATTACTTCCCATTTTAATCAAATTATGGTCTCTCAAATATTTTTTCACATCATGAATGGTCGTTCTTTTCAAATCTTTATGCGCCATCAACACTTTCTTTCGCGTATTACGGTCTTTCAACAAAATACCAACCGTTTTTTTCAATTGAGATTTCCCTAAAGTATATTTACGTCGGATGGTACGTTTCAAAAATCTCCTTCCATTGGTTGGTAGTGGATAATTAAGAGGGAGAGAAGAAGGCAAGATACTTGGATGTGGATTTATATTCATTGACACAGGAACCTCCAGTTCGAACTTCTCTTCATCTGGAAATGCAACCTGTTCTCTCATGTCAGTATTGATAGAAGCAATCGGTTTTTGAATGAGATTTTGGGTCATTACAATGTCATCCACTTGTCGTTGTTGTTGAAGATCTTCTTGTTTATTTCGAATTTTCTCTTTTAAACGTTCCAATCGATTTACCGTTGGAGTATTTGTAATTGGTACAAGCGTAGGTGTCGTTGTATCTGCTAAACTCCCATAATTCTTTTGCGTTTTTAAAAAACTACGATATGTTGGTTTCATTCCTCCTTTTAATACACCATACGGAACCACGTTATCTACGGAATAATTCAAACGAAACGGATCTTGAATGACAGGATGAAAACTAGGAACAACTTCTTTCAAAGATTCGGGTAATTCTAAATCAACACTTGGTAAGAGATAAGAAGAGGAAGGCGACGACAATCCTGATGAGGAAGAAGATAAAAGAGAAGAATAATTCTTCAACGTCTTTTTTTGTATTTCTTCTTTTTGATTGGAGAGAGATTTCAGGTAATTCAAGGATTCTTCAAATTCGTCGGTATAAGCAGCAATGTCTTGATTCGAATTTTCCTTTCTATTTGTATTCGCTCCTTTAAATCCCATCTTGGAATCATTTTCTCGGTTTTCTCGATGTTTATGCTCTTTAATACGCCTTAATAATTGCGTTTTCAATTGATTGGGAGAGATTAAAGGTGCTGCCTTTTTCTCTCCAGTTCCACCTCCACTTCTAGAACCAGAATGATGATTTTTCCTTGTTTTTGACATCGTAAAAAGCGCAGGATTGATTTGTATCGTTTTTTTAATACTTGTATTGTTGGACGACATTTTCTAAAATTAAAAGTTGAATTAATATATTGATATAGATTCCGCTTATTTCTTTGTAATATTTACCGCGCCCCCTGCAATGGCAACTAAATATTACAAAAATAAAAAAAACAAATGTAAAAAAGCAAAAAATAACCTGAAGAGGAGGGATCATAAGGGAACCTAGGTTCCCTTAATTAGACATAAATACTCTCCCAAATTCGTTTTCGTTCCATTTCCGCTTCTCTCTTTTTTTGATTCGTATTTTTCAAAAAGAGTTCTAAACCTTTCTCTAAATCTTCATACGAAATCTTCCGTTTCTCTCCTTCCTCCAAACCAAAGACTCTTTTACTATGTGCAATTTTAATCCTTGAAAGTAGTGTTTCCATATCTCTACCATAGAATTTGAAATGTTCCTTGTTTTTCTCAAACCATTTGACATCAATATTTCGGTTTTTTTTCTCTCTTTCACCTTCAACAGACCATCCAATATCTTTTACCTTTTTCAAGAAAATCAGATAGAGTTCTTCTGCTCCGTATTCATCTGTATGAAATCTCCAGGTAAAACGCGAATCTAACCCCTGATTATAATTGAAAAAACAATCATTCAATTCTTCTTCATATCCGGCAATAATCACCATCCAATTATCTTTATGGTCGCTCAATGCTTCACATAAAGTATCAATACACTCCTTGGAAAAACTATCCCTCTTTTCGGAATTTCCAAGAGAATAGGCTTCATCAATAAATAGAACCCCGCCTAAACTTTCCTGAACCACTTCTCTCGTTTTAATCGCCGTTTGACCTAAATAACCGGCAATCAAATCGCTTCGCGTGACTTTCTTGAATGTTCCTTTGGAGAGAATTCCCATTTTACTGTAGATTTTTCCCATTAATTTTGCGATTTCGGTTTTTCCTGTACCTGGAGGTCCACTAATGACCGTGTGTAAGAAATCCTGATTTTTACTTGGATTTATCTTTGTATTTGTATTTATCTTTGTACTACTTGTATTTGTTTCTTTTTCTTTTTCTTTTTCATTTACCAAAGGTTTATAAAATTCTTGAACAAAATACAAAATCTGAGAGACAATATTGGTTTTTAACTCTCGCATTCCAATGATTTGATTCAATTCTTCCAAAGAATCACGAATGTCATGAAGACTTTGTAATTGAATATTGTATTCCACTTCTTTTTCAACGGGATTTTTTCCAATAAAATCCAACAAATCTTCCAAGGTATGGATTTCTTTTTCCAAAGAAACAATAACCTTTCTTTTTTTTTCTGTTCTTTCTATTTTTTTATTTTTGGATTTCTTTTGGATACGTTCCAAATCGAATTCCAATTCCATCTCTTTATAAAAATCGTCATAATTGATAATGGGTATGTCTTGTTTTTTTCTATTTTTATTGTGTATAGGGGTACATAAATTGGTATTCCTGGATAGTTTGGGTATTTTTATTTGTAACGGATAAAAATTTGTATTCTTTGTATGGTTGTAATTTTCGAGAATAGGAATCGTTGTATCATGATAAAAATTGGGATTTAATGCATCGGAAACACCTTTTTCTCGATTGTATCCGGAGAAAAACTTGGTATTGTATTTATTTTCAAAATTATGACTGATTTGTTGAATTACTTTGTCGATTGCAGTATCCTTATCTTCCTTGTCTTCTTTGTCTTCCTTTTCCTTTTCCTTCTCTCTTTCTTTTCTTTGTTGTTCATCCAAACGAATTAAGAATTGATTATAATGATTCATTTTATTGGTCATATAAAAAGAGAGAAAATGAATGATTACTTATAGTTGATAAAATAGTTTTATACCTTTTACAAGTTTGTAGAATGTAATTATTTTGTAGTAAGGGGTGGCGATATTATATTAGACAAATAAAAAATGATTTAAACACAAAATTGAAATGTAAATAACTGAATGTCAATATCAAATAAAAAAGTAGAAATGGAATTTACAAAAGATTTAACAACCAATTTATTTGATATTGATTATAGTAAAGTTCAAAATGATTATCAAGATTTACGATGTGCCAAAGTAGAAGCAAATGTCGATGCCTCTTCTAAAGTCGATAAATCTTTCACAGTCGATAAATCTTTCACAGTCGATAAATCTTTCACAGAGAGTTCTTTCAAACTCATCGAATCTTATTTCAAAGGTCAGCATCTAGAACGTCTGGTAAGACATCAACTAGAATCTTATAATAATTTTGTCAATTATCAAATTATGAAAACCATTGAAATGTTCAACCCTCTTCGTATTGTTTCAGAAAACGATTTTGACCCTCTTCATAAAAAACACGCCTTAGAAATTATCATTACCTTTGAAAATTTTCAATTGTATCGTCCCCAAATTCACGAGAATAATGGAGCGATTAAATTAATGTTTCCAAATGAAGCCCGTCTTCGTAATTTCACTTATGCATCCTCCATGACGGTAGATATGAATATCAAGTATTTGATTCGTAGTGGGAAGGAATTAGAAAATACTCAAATTCTCCATAAAATCATTCCTAAAATACATATTGGAAAACTGCCCATCATGTTGAAATCCAGTATTTGTGTATTGAACCAATATAAACATGTAGATCATGTGCATACAGGTGAATGTAAAATGGATACAGGTGGATATTTCATTATCAATGGTTCAGAGAAAACCGTATTAGGTCAAGAACGCGCAGCAGAAAACAAAATCTATGTCTTTAATGTTTCCAAGAACAATACAAAATTCGATTGGTTAGCAGAAGTCAAATCTGTCCCCGACGATAAATGTATTTCACCAAAACAAATTAATATGATGATTAGTTCCAAGAATAATGGATTTGGTTTTCCGATTTATCTCCAGATTCCGCGTGTCAAACAACCTGTCCCTTTATTCATTGTTTTCCGTGCCTTAGGAATTCTAACGGACAAAGAAATTTGCGAGAAAATATTGTTGGATATTGGAGCAGAAGGAGAAAAAGAATTATTACAAGCATTACATGCCTCCATTATTGATGCCAATAAACATTTAACCCAAGAAGAATGTATTCGTTACGTTACAAGTTTTGCAATGTATACGCCGATTAATATGGATAAGGAAACCGGTATTCGTAAGAAATTCGAGTTTACACTTGATATTTTAAACAACGATTTGTTTCCTCATTGCCGTACCAAAGTACAGAAGATTTATTTCTTGGGATACATGACCAAAAAAATACTAATGACTTCGTTTGATAAATGTAAACAGGATGACCGTGATTCTTATTTGAATAAACGCATTGATTTGACCGGTGCTCTTTTGAATAATTTATTTCGTAATTATTTTAACAAATTGGTCAAAGATATGGAAAAACAAGTGATACGTGAAATCAATACGGGTTCTTGGCGTTCCAAGGACGATTATGAAAATATTATTAATATGACCAATATTTATAAAATCGTGAAATCAACCACCATTGAAAATGGACTGAAACGTGCGCTTGCTACCGGTGATTTTGGGTTGAAACATACCAATAGTAATAAGGTCGGTGTTGCTCAAGTATTGAATCGTTTAACGTATGTTTCGAGTTTGAGTCATTTGAGACGTATTTCAACGCCGATTGATAAAAGTGGCAAATTGATTCCTCCTAGAAAATTACACAATACATCATGGGGTTTAACTTGTGGAGCGGAAACTCCGGAGGGCCAGTCGGTGGGTGTAGTAAAAAATATGAGTTATATGGCGCATATTACTATTTATTCGAATCCTAGTTTCTTATATGAATTTATCCTACCTCAAATTATTACCTTGGAAAATGATTCCGAAAAAGAAACGGTGAAACCAGAATTCTTTTATAACAAAGTAAAAGTCTTTATCAATGGGACTTGGGTAGGTGTCACGGAACATCCAGAAGAATTATACAATTCTTTGAAAGATAAAAAAAGTAAAGGAATCCTCAATATCTATGTGGCCATTCTTTTTGATTATCGAATGAAAGAGATTCGGGTTTGTAACGATGCTGGAAGATTGATGCGTCCTTTATTACGTGTGAAAGATCAATCGATTTTATTTACGGATGAAATGGCAAATCGATTAGAAACGGGCGATTTAAAATGGAATGATTTACTCATTGGAACCAATTTATCACATGATGTCGATGAAGCAGTATTAGAATATATTGATGCAGAAGAACAAGGATGGTCAATGATTTCAATGAATCCAAAACAATTGAATCAGGAAGCAAATAAAGATGGACAAGTTTATAAATATACTCACTGTGAAATTCATCCAAGTACTATTTTCGGTATTTTAGCCTCTTGTATTCCTTTTCCAGAGCATAATCAGTCGCCTAGAGTGGTTTATCAATGTGCACAGGGAAAACAAGCAATGGGTATTTATGCCACGAATTATGATGAACGTATGGATAAAACCGCGTATATCTTGAATTATCCAACGAGACCATTGGTCGATACGCGTATTATGGATATGATTCATATCAATCAAATTCCTGCTGGAACCAATGTGATTGTCGCTATTATGACACATACTGGGTATAATCAAGAGGATTCCTTATTGTTCAACAAGGGTTCCGTCGATCGTGGGTTATTCGTAACCACTATTTATCATACCGAAAAAGACGAAGACAAGCAGAAAATCAATGGAGACGAAGAGATTCGTTGCAAACCGGATCGCGTAAAAACAAAAGGAATGAAGATGGGTAATTACGACAAGGTCAATAGTCAAGGAGTTATTCCGGAAAATACTTTGGTGGAGAACCGTGATGTGATCATTGCCAAAATTGTACCGATTAAAGAGAATAAAAATGATCATACAAAACTGATTAAATATGAAGACCAAAGTAAAATCTATCGTACTGCCGAAGAAACCTTTGTGGATAAGAATTATATTGGTAAGAATGGAGAAGGATATAATTTCGCCAAAGTGCGTTTAAGAATTGTTAGAAAACCAAATATTGGGGATAAATTCTGTGCTCTTCCAACTCAACAAGTATTAACTGACCAAGGATGGGTCGAAATCAAAGACATTGATATTCATCATCATAAATTAGCAACTCTGGATAAGAACGGAAAAATGTGTTATGAATATCCTACCGCGAAATATGAATATGAACATAATGATAAAATGTATTATCTTAAAAACAAACAAATTCATATTGTATGTACGTTGAATCATCGTTTATATGTGAAAAAAAGAAGTGGTAAAAATTATGAATTGATAGAAGCCAAAGATGTAATGGGAAAAATGGTTCGTTTTCAGAAGACGATGGAAAATGTCTATCAGGATATACAAACCATTACTTTTGGCGATATACAATATAAGATGGATGATTGGTTACAACTGTTAGGCATGTTTATTGCAGACGGTTATTGTGATAAGACAAACAAAGGAATATTTATAACAGCTTTAAAAGAAAGAAAAATAGAATTTATAAAAAATATATTCATTCATTTAAATATTGAATATTCTTATCATAAAGATGGAAATTATTTTATCTCAGGAGTAAAAAATTTAGAAATTTATGAAGAATTATCAAAATTAAGTGTTGGTGCTTTACATAAACATTTACCAAATTATATTTGGAATTTGTCTCAACGTCAATCCATTTTATTGTTAGAAGCCTTATTACAAGGCGACGGTCATACAATGACTTATAAAGGTGAAGATGAATTTAGTCGTTATGGAACCATTAGTTTACAGTTAGCAAATGATATTACTCGACTTGCCCTTCATTGTGGTTGGTCAGGGATTGTCAAGTTAGCAGAAGAGCCAAGCGGAATTGCGCGTATCGGAAAACGTAATTTAGGTTCACGTGAAGGTGAAGAAGTATCTGTTATACAAAGACATACTTATTATAAAGTAAGTATTATTCGAAAACAAAACCAGCCTTGGATGAATAAAAAACAAAATGAATCAAATGAAGAAAAACTCATTGATTATCAAGGCAAAATTTATTGTGTAGAAATGCCTAGTTCACATACTTATTATATGCGTGAAAACGATTTTAGTCCTTCGTTGATTATTGGAAATTCTAGTCGCCACGGGCAAAAAGGTACCGTAGGTAATATTATTCCAGAATGCGATATGCCTTTCACTAGTAGCGGAGTAAGACCAGATATTATTATTAATCCACATGCGATTCCGTCTCGTATGACCATTGGACAATTGAAAGAAACGTCGCTCGGAAAAGTCCTTGTACATCTCGGCCTATTTGGAGATGGAACCTCGTTTGGCGAACTGGAAGTCGCAGATATTTGTAAAGAATTGTTGAAAGTCGGTTATGAAGCCTATGGTAATGAACTTTTACATAATGGTCTCACTGGAGAACAGCATGAATGCAGCGTATTTATGGGTCCGGTCTTTTACCAGCGCCTGAAACATATGGTCAATGACAAGACCCATAGTCGTTCGATTGGACCCATGGTCAACTTAACAAGACAACCAGCGGAAGGTCGTAGCAGGGATGGTGGTCTTAGGTACGGAGAAATGGAACGAGATTGTGTAGAAAAAAATACGAAAATTGACACTTATTGTGGTCTCGCAATTAAAATTAAAAATTTGGCAGATTTTTCATCAAATATAAGAAATCAATTATTAGGATGGAGTAAAGAAAAGAACGGTATTGTCAAAGCACAACAGAGTGGGTTTTTATATAAAGGTGAAAGAGACTGTCTTGATGTTATTTTACAAGATGGAAGAAAAATAACTTGTACTCCTGATCACCCACTTCTTACATCAAATAATGAATGGGTGAAAGCGAAAGATTTGATACCTGGTGAAAGTAAAGTGAAAGCGAGCGTGAATTATCCAGTAATGGATATCGAGGAAGAAATCAAAGAATGTAAAGGATGGACTTTAAAAGTTAGTACTTTATTATTGACAACCAATACACCCGATGAATATTTTAAAACGTTGGCTTTTATCCGTATTCTTGGTTACTTGATTACAGATGGAAGTATACATTATCATCCAGAATTGAGTAACAAACAATTAAGAGGTGGTATCTTTTTGGGACATATGTTAGATGTAGAATCTGTATTAAATGATTTAAAACTCTTTTGTCCAATCCAACAAACCAATTTTAAAAGTAAAAATTTATATTATGTCCATATTCCTAATTTATTTTTGAAAAATATTGTTCAACTAAAGGGTATTTTGTATAATAAGAAAGTAAATCAACCTGGAACCTTACCTGAATTCCTTTTGGAAGACTCGTGTCCTCGTCCGATGATCCGTGAATTTTTAGGAGGATTATTTGGTGGGGATGGACATACATGTAGTTTAGGATTACATCGAGGAAAACGCGATACCATTACTTCCATTTCCTTTTCCCAAACAAAGAATTATACACAAGTCGATTCACTGAAAGAAATGATGGAGCAAATTAAAACATTGTTAGCCCGATGTGGTATTCATAAAGTCAGTATTCAAAACCCAAAAGAAACCACTGTGTCGAAAGCGAAACAACATGCAGAGTTGGAAAAGAATAACTATCAAGTGAATTTACATTTGGATTTGAGTGAATTGATTCCTTTCTCGGAGAAAATCGGATTCCGTTACTGTTGCCATAAATCCCAGCGTTTAGAAGCAGGAGTTAGTTACAGACGTTTACGTAATGAAGTTGCAAGACAACATAATTGGTTAGTGAATCGTGTGGATGAATTGACGAATTTCACGGAATCCAAGAAAGAATTTCCTGAAAAGAAAGTGGGTACGAAGAAAGCGATTCTACAAGCGGTCGAAGAATTGAAAGAAAAGGAAGGATTACTTCACGAATACGCTATTCCAAATACCCACGATATTACCGATCATTTAGTAAAAGGAACCGAATTTGGTAAATTTACTGCGAGTGGATTTCCTACTGCTGAAGAATTCTTTCGTGAAATCGGTGCTTTAGAATGGTTCTTTCAAGAAGAGTTGAATATTTCGGAAAAAGTTTTGGATGAAGAGATTCTAGAAGAAGAAGAACAAGAACAAGAAGATATAAATTCAACAAATGCAAGAGTGGAATATGGTGTGAATCGAGAAACGGAAGCGATGCCTACCATGAATTTAACCGTTGTTTCCAGAATTCCGGTAGGGCCTCAACCCGTCTATGATATTCAAGTCGATGACGTTCATTCCTTTTTAGCCAATGGGATCGTTGCTCATAATTGTATGATTTCACACGGGGCTTCGCGATTCAATAAAGAACGATTGTATGATGTATCCGATAAGTATTCCGTTCATGTATGTAAAAAATGTGGTCTCATCGCCTCGTACAATGACCAAATGAATATTCATCTTTGTCGTAATTGTGATAATCGTACCGATTTTGCTTATGTGGAAATTCCTTATGCTTGTAAACTCTTATTCCAAGAATTAACCACCATGAATATCTCCCCTCGTATTATCACGTAAGGGAACCTACGGTTCCCCTATGACCCCTCCCTCCCTACGGGAGCCCTTCGGGGAAAGAAAAATTAATGTTTTCACGCGGGCTCTACAACAATTTTACAATGATATTTTGCAAACCACAATATGTAGGGGGACATACGTCCCCCCTACCCTACGGGATACCCCCTGATGACAGTTTATCTTTCTAACTTGGCGCTGGCTCCACAACAATCTCTAAAATAATATTTCGCAAAGCATAATATTATTTTCTTTTTTTTTGTAGAAACTCGCGCGCCAAAAATGTTATCAGGGGGTATCCCGTAGGGAAGGGGGGACGTATGTTCCCCTACTTTGTAGATACTCGCGCGCCATGTTTAGCAAATTAAAAAGCCATTACCCTTTACAAGGAGGGGGTATCCCGTAGGGAAGGGGGGATGTATGTCCCCCTACTAAGGAGGGGGTATCCCGTAGGGAAGGGGGGACTCCCTACGGGCGTCCCCCTACCCTTAATATATTTTACTATATATATATATTATATAGAATGTCAATAGGATTTTCCAGATCATCACCAGGAAATTTATATGCACCAAATATTATGTCCATGGGATTTAATTACCCAGGAGTCACTACCCCAATTCTTCTTGGAGGCAGACCTGTACGTGGAGGAGGAATTCGAGGATTTATGCCTCCACAAATTTTAGACGTCGATAAAGATTATGTCGATTATGAACAAATCCGTTTTACTTTAAGAGAAGCGTGGAACACCAATTATCAAGGCGAACTTTATGCTAAATTCGGTACTACCAAATCACCTGTGACACCATTTCGTGCAGTAAATAATGCCGGTGATTTATTAAGTCGTCGTAATTATTCTTGTGGAGGAGGTTGCCAGACTTTCCAAAGTCGTCCAAATCTAAAAGGTTTAAAACAGCGTTTTGGTGCCATTCAAAGTATTTGTGATGAAACCAATTTACCTCCTGCTGCTTGTAATGTCAAATACGTTTATGATAGTTCGGATTATACTACTTACTTGAAACAACGTGCCACTGCACGTAACTATAATGATATTTCTTATGGAGGGGATGAAAATAA
>Ga0209086_10001329_pt1 | contig 20143 bp, 16 predicted proteins | sample M_130207_XF_Meta_FD_187312 | JGI IMG/M metagenome (GOLD analysis project Ga0209086, IMG submission 187312) | Freshwater microbial communities from Lake Montjoie, Canada to study carbon cycling - M_130207_XF_MetaG (SPAdes) (version 2) | ecosystem: Environmental > Aquatic > Freshwater > Lake... | reverse complement strand
TATTTTTTTTTTATTTTATATTTTTATTTTTATTTTATATTTTTCTTTTTATTTTATATTTTTATTTTTATTTTATATTTTTCTTTTTATTTTATATTTTTCTTTTTATTTTTTCTTTCTTTCTTAGCGGGTAATAATAGGCTCTCAGCCAATCGCTTCATTGCAACGAATAGTAAAATGCTTGCAAATAGCCTCGGGCACAGGCTTTAGGGTGTATTCCGTGCCAAGGGTGGGATTGGCTTCCACATGGAAATATCTTCTACTAACAAAGTGGGAAAGATAAACCGAGCAATACAAGTCGATTTGTCCTGTCGACAACAATAACAATGCCGGTTCACTCTGAATATTTTTTATTTCAAAAATTGTTTCTGTGTATACAGTAATGCCCTCATGTTCGGATAGGTGCAAGAGCGGTTGAAACACGCCAATTTCATCAATCATCGAAATGGAATTATCTTCTTTTTCGAGCAATAGAAGGAAGTGGTCAATATCTCGCCCTTGAAGTAGGACATATTTGTCTGTGGTAACGCCATCTACACATGTTTTATAGGTAAGCAATGTGTACATGGAGACCGTGTCGGCGAAATACTTGAACAAGTCGTCATGGAGAGCGGATTTCTCCTCATCGCCACGCATCTCTAGTGGGTTACCTTCGTTAATTTCATATAACCACCGGGCATGGGTTTGACACAAAGTGACGGATAGGACAGTGTCCTCTTGGGTGCGTCCTTTAGAGTCACGATATTTAAAGATAACCTGCTCTTCTGTGGTATTACCACTGCAATGGCCATATTCGTTCGCTTCACACTGCTTATGTGTAAGAGACATGGTAAAATGCTGGGCTGGGCTGGGCTTGGTAAGTGGCTGGTTTGGCTTGGGCTGGTAAGTTTGCTGGTTTGGCTTGGGCTTGGTAAGTTGCTTGGTAAGTTGCTGATTTGGTTTGGTTTGGTTTGGGTTAAAATTAATTAATATATATATATTGATTTCAATTTTAAAATTTTCCTATGAAATTTTTAAAATTTTTTTTTTAAAATTTTTTTTACTAAGTGGTCTAGATAATACTCCAACTCTGGCTGTTAAAAGGCGACAACATAATTTCCCCTAGTTTTGTCCGCCAGTAATCGACTTTCTTATCAAACATAATTTCTCTCTTATTTTTCGGATATAATTGTTGATTTTGCATGCGTTGGGCGTCTTCACTAGTAATATCAGGCTTATAACCGTAACAATTTACCCCGAATTTAACATTTGGATTCGCAATATAACCCCCATTAATACCTGGGCGTCCGCAATCGTGGTGATGACCTTTAATCGTTTGCAATTTCTTCCATTTTTCTTCTTGGGTCGGAAATAAAGCCATTTGGTTATCGGACCACCCATAACTACACCAATCGGCGCCATCATTATATGCCTGGTTTATTTCGTTGTAATTGGCTAAACTACTATCATAGGCACTGCAAATGGCTTTGGCATCTTCATAAGTATATTTATTATCGGAGACATGAAATACTTCTTTTTTTTTAATTAAACCATTATCCGAGATAGATGGAAATAACCCCTTATCTTTTTCCGTTATGTCAACATCAATCGTCGTTACAGGAGAGAAAACATTTTTAATGCTGGCGATGACGTCAATGTTAAAAATATACGCCATACCATTTAAAAGTAACAACAAAATAAATAAACCCCATAAGATTAATTCTATGGCGTTATTACTTATACTGGCTACACCATCACTGCCTAACGAAGAAAATAATACATAATAAGCTATGATGATTATCACAATTATGATAAAAGCTAAAGGAATTGTATAGCCGGTGCTTGTGCCAACATTTGGTCCCACAATGCGTTCCGGGCCATTAACCGGCGGACTGTGTTGAGTTGTATCCAGACCTGACATATTGGGAAAAGTAATTGAATCTAAACTAATACTCATTTATATATATTTCAATTTATTTTTTTATTTTTTTATTTTTTTTTACGATAGAATAAACAATAAGCCATTGGCGAATTGACTTTATCGGCAGCGATTTCATTCACCATAGTATCATTAAAGCTGTACCATTTACCGTTGGCATTTTTAATATAAGCGAAATAATGTCCCCCGGCACCACCTCCGCCCGAATGATTGCAGACGCCATATAAATCGTAAATATAGGCGGAAGCATTATAACCTTTGACATATTTCGAAAAATCCGCGTTATCCAGTGGTATGTCAATTAACGTGTGCAATTTCTTATGATTCAATTTGGAACGTTTTAAATCAATTATCATAATATTTGGGAGAGACCAAAAAATAATATGTCTTTTGGCAGTCTCATTCTGTCTCGTTTGCTCGTTAAACCAGGCATTATTGCCAAATAATATTTCACTATCACAATACAAGTCAAAACAATCGAATAGCGAGGGATTGATTTTATTTTCTGGTATAGAGAGACTAATAACTGAAAACGGTTCGGCCGACATACTCATAATTGCATTTGTATCCATCTGCGTGATTTGCGATATATGTATGCCATAAAATATATTTAACATATCGGAATAGTCTTTTTTATACATATTTTGCATCATTTTATAAGCTGTTACGGCTAGATTGTCTGTTTCATTTTTGCTATCGCCTGAAATTTGCATATCCACTTCTCTCGATAAAGCCGTGTGAAAACAATCTATCATGAATAATAAAAATTCTTGGACATCGTTTTGTTGATAAGCTGTGAATAAATCGCGTTTTTTTAAATGGGCTACATGCCGAATGGTTTTCACAAAACCGTAGGGGGCTATGGTACAATTATTAGACCACAAAACTTCGCGTAGCTTATCCCATTCCAGTAAAACTACAGAGTCGGGGATTTTCTTTAATAAAGACTTATATTTACCGTTATTTTGCGAGAGAAAAGTATTTAATTCATACGTGTGTGAAATGACTTGCATACAGGAATTTACATAACAAGAATTGCCTAAATTGGCTAGACCACTTAATCCTCTATATTCATAAGAGTGAAAATCCATTATTTATAGTTATTATTAAGATGTGTTTAAATCCACTTTTATGGATTAAATATATTTTTAAGGGTTAAATATTATTATGGGTTAACTATATTTCATAAAACCCATGTTCTTTCATTCGGCGGTCAAGTTTGATATTTCTTTCACGGCGGTCTTCACGGTCAAAATCTAATAATTCTTGTTGACAATCCCCGCATGGATTGCCTTCGAAGCATATTTGTGCGTGTGTAATTGGTCTAGGGGTGGTCTTGTTCTTTCTTTTTTGCCTTTTATTTTTAATACGTAGAGAGAAATCCTGAGAATATACATGTTTATTATATATATAGGGGTGGCGGAAATGATAATAACCGGTTAAGTCTTTGTCGGGGGCATCGTCGGGGGCATTGTCTTGGGCATCGTCTTGGACATTGTCAAAATCAGTTGCATTTGCGGTTGCGTTTGCGTTTGCGTTTACGTTTACATTTGCGGTTGCGTTTGCGGTTGCGTTTGCGTCAGTCGGTAAAATAATGCAGTACTTGTTTGGCTCCATGTTGATAAGATAATATAATAAAAATATAAAAAATATAATTCAATTCAATTTTTTTATATATTTTATATTTTATATTTTATATATTTTATATTTTATATATTTTTATAAATATATAAAATATTTGTGGTTAAGCATTATAGAAATCCGTAATTTCCCGTGCCCCCTTGTTGGCATTGTTAGTTTTCCGTATATACTCATCAAAGAGCAACACTTTTACTTCTTTGTTTCGTAATGCCTCTTCTTTAACCTTGTATTTTTGGGGGTCAGGATATTTTTTACGTAAAGTTTCTAATTCCTTCTTCCAAATACGCAAAGACGTAAACCCTTTGCGCCTTTGAAAATCTTTCATTTGTTCTAATACTAACGCAAAGACTTGTTGTAAAGGTTTCATCATTTGATTCGTAATATAAAATGCATAATTAATCTTCAGGTTATGGGCGAGAATATATGCGGGTGTTTCTATACGAGCCCCTTGTAATGCTTTGCGGTCAGGATTTTCAATATATATATAAGGAATCCTATCCCCGTTACCCGGTTTATTTCCCGCGTCCCGCTTACCCATTCGGTCGGCTAAAACCTTATGAGCGATTTGTTGTGGTTTTTTATAGCTCGACTTCAAAGATTTGGTAATAACGAGTTTATCCATCTCATATTTACCTTCGACAATGTTTTGCATACATTCTTTGAGAAATTTAATCGCCGTTTCAATCTTTTTATCTTTCATCAAAATATCAATAACCCCCCCGTAGACGTCCTTTACAATCGGGGCATTATCGCGTCGTTTTAAAACGATACCCATCGATTTACGTTTACAACTCAAATGGTCATCTTCGTACATCATACCCACGTACCGTTTTTTCGAGAGTAAGCAAAACGGCATGAACGTTTTTTCATATTCTAAATCATGCGGTTTTTTTAAAAACTTGGAAGCCAGTTGCCCCGCTTGTTTGGCCAGTTCAATCGTAATTTCTAAAGCTTTTTCCCCGAGAATTTTTTCTCCGGTCGTCGGCTCGGTTAAATTGAACTTGAAGAAGACTGAATCAGTATCACCGTACACATATTCCGCGTTAGTCCGCACGAGACCGTGGTTTTTGGTCGGCAGTACTTGATTTTTATAAGCCTCTTCAATGACGCGTTTCCCATATGTTAGCAGTTTCCGCCCAATAGCCGTCGTCGACGCAGCACAATCTTTTTCATAAAAAGTACTGGTTTTCGCCCCAGTCTGGCCGTACATTGAATTCGCGGTCACTTTAATACTGAGTTGACGCTTATCCAAGACATTTTTCATAAAGTCGTCGGTCTCTTTCTCCGCTAATTTACGTGTAGCCTTGCGCGCCGCCAACAATTCCTCTAAGATGGACGGCATAATAGCCCGCCCTTTTTCTTCGGGAAACTGAGCGAACCGACAAATTTTATATCCGACCTTTACTTTTTCCATTCGGGCTTTGGCGTTGCCTCCTTTTCTTTGCCATTTGTAAGTATCATATTGTATATCGACGTACTCATACCCCGGCAAATGGTCATAAATAAATACCCCCTGGCCATTTTTAATACCTATTTCTTTTAAAAGCCTTCCGTTTAAATCATATTCTCGGGTATATACTTTACTGTCATGGGAAATATTTTCACTCATCATAGCTGAGGGATAGAGGGAACTATAATCTAAACACGCAATCGGTTCATCCAGATATAAATTGCATTTGGGTTCTAACACAGTAGCCCCTTCATAACCTTCGTCAATATCGCCTTTATCCAGCATCGGTAAAAGGGTATTTTTTTCCCGACACTTTTTCGCAATATAACTCGTTAATTTAATACCCTGTCCGCGCAAGACCAGAAAGTCCAAGGGCACGCTACACAAATTCGCCATCTCCACGTAGCCGGTGATAACATCAATCTTGCGCATCAAGTGATGTACGAGGTTGCAATCCTGAATACAATATTTCGCTACGATTGCCCGCTCGGCGGGCCCTTCATTTGTCATCCGGAAGATATCTTGGGGTGTCAAGTCGTCCTTGGCCAACCCCCAACGGACTTTTTTGGTTTGCAGGTTAGGATTTTCCAATCCTTTAATCATAAACGAACAAGTTTTTATATCTACGTCATAGACTTCGAATTTTTGGCCGTTTTTATAAGCGTCGATTGAATGGGCCTCTTCTTCGAAACTTATAAAACTTTTATTTTCTAACCCCGTTAAATTTTTACTGTATATTTTGGTATTACCGGCAATGTGTTCTATTTTTTTCACCCCGTCGCCGATAAAATATCCGGAGACATAGTCCAGTTTATATTGGGCTAGTTGATAGTCCCGTCTTAGATAATTATATAAATCAATCTGCAGACGTCCAGTCATTTTCACATATGTCAAATCATGTTGTCCACTGGCAATATTAATGGTGGTTTCTTCTAAACCAAAGCTGACTTTACCATTTTTCCAGGAGCGATTTAGACAAATATCTTTTTTATTGCGTGACAGTCGCAAGAAATTCCGTTCACAACAGAGTTCTCTGGCGCGCGAAAACATAAACTGATAATCAAAACCAAATATGTTGTAACCAATAATAATATCGGGGTCTTCTTTTTGGATAATTTTCGTCCATTGTAACAGGAGTTCTGTTTCGGTGGTACAACGCACAATCTCGGCATTTTCGACGTCATCACACGTACCTAAAGCGATGCAGTGATTTAAATACGGCTTATTTTCTCCATAACGGAGAAAGGTGGAACCGATGAAAGTTACCGTGTCGCCTTGTAATGGCGGAAAGATATCACTTAAGGTGCGGGTTATTTCCACGATTTTGGTATCACGCGTTTCTTCGCTCTCGGCGAGTAAATCCGTAATGTTGCCTTTTTTTTTGTAAGGTTTTATTTTGTTTTTATATTTTCGCCAGTTGAAACCGGGGCGCTCATCTTCTAAGGAGAGTCCTTCTTCTTTGAGACCTTCCTCGCGACCTGCCCCCGGAGCATCTTCTGTGTCGCCCTCCGCGTCGGCCTCGCTGTCCGTGGCCGAATCTGATTCCGAATCCGCTTCAAATAGTTTATTCGTATCTATGGCGCGTTCACCCTTATACTTGGCCGGGCAAATCGCAATCCATTTTGTAAAGAGCGCGTCTACCATCGCCACAGTGACTGGGGTTTGCGGATAGACAATGTCCACATAATCAATTGGTTCACCCTCTGGAAAACCAAATGCGGTTAGAATAATGGCTTTAATCAAGTCGCTTATTGACCCGTCCGATATATCATATTCATTATAATAAGGTCCCTCGGGGGAACACAAATCCACGATATTCATCGCAAGTTTTTTATAATCTTTCTCTGCTAAAGGAAAATCTCCATGACTGCTACTCGCTTCAATATCAAAACTACAGATTTTATAAGGCACCCGTGTTTCTTTCTTCGGTTGAGATATAATATGATTAAATTTGATGGTATATTCGTAAGTACACGAGGTCGTTTTAAGCTCATGTTGGGTGACTTTACTCTCAGGTAGTGCTATCCAGCCGGAGGGACTTATTTCTTGAATATGAAATAAACGCAGTAACGGGGGGACTTGCGTTTCATAGAGCAGGGTGGAATACCCTTCAAACATGTAGCCTTCGGGTTTCAAGGTTTTTTTATATTCGGTGGTAGGAGTTTTCAACTGTATATTATACCAGAGTTTTTCAGCTTTTTTCATCGCCCCCTCATTCTTGAATTGAATTAAAATAAAAGTGTGTTCTTTTCCCCCATCAAACCCGTATAATTGTTTTCGTTTCATTAATGAACTGGCGATGATGCACTCATCGAAATTTTCTCCTAACGCACGGCTTATATTCGCAATAAAACAGACACGCATAGACTCGTCCCAAGTATCGCCCACTTTCACATAGAAGAAGGGTGTATAACCCTCGACAAATATACACGCGGTTTCTCCTTGTTCATTAATACCGAACATTTGCACTAAGAATACTTTAAGTGGTTTTTTTTCATCATAATCATCGTCTTCCGTTGGTTTATTACATTCTGCGTCATAGGGATTAAAGACTAAGAGTTTAAATGAGAATAATTGTTCTTCTGTTGCGGCTACGCTTGCCGCTTTGCTTGCTGCTACGCTTTTTGCTGCTTCGCTTGCTGCTGCTTTGCTTGCCATGTTCGATAACATTAACACTATATTTATATTTATATTTAATATATTATATTTAATATAAATCAATTTTATATTCATTTACGTCTCATACGAGTTCGCTTTTTAAGCGTACGTCCTACTTTTCTACGTAGTTTTCTCTTCTTATGAGTTTTTGATTTCGTTTCCTTAAATTCTTGTTGGATAAAATTAAGCATATCTTGGGTAGAACGATTTCCATTATAATCTTTAGCTGGTTTACCGTTTTTTAACACCTTCCTAATAGTGGGAAAACCTTCGTTCACACTCATCGCCGGACTATTTATCTTATCTAATACATCGGCGTGAACTTCAATAATAGCCATATTATAACCTTTTAATTCTGGTTTATTTGCCATCTCATCCCATGCGCCCTGCATGGCCGTACAATGTCCACAGTTTGGACTATATAATTTTACAAAAGACGGCATTTGATTTGTTATTTTTAAAAAATCTGCCGCATTATTATTTTCGGGGGTAATACTTATAAATTTCATTATATATTTAGAGAATAATATTATTTCAACGGATAATATTATTTCAACGGATAATATTATTTCAATGGATAATATTATTTCAACGGATAATATTATTTCAACGGATAATATTATTTCAACGGATAATATTATTTCAACGGATAATATTATTTCTACCAATATATATATTATGTATAAACTCAGCATTATAATTATTATATTTTTATTAGGGTTATACTTTGTATCCACGTATCCCAGTTATGAAGCCTTTACGGGACGTTATAGATGTGCTAATATGCTTTTTCAACGAGGTACCGATTTTTTCCTCTATAATTCAAACATCGCCAAAGTTCCCGGGGTTAATCCGTTGCAATTTAAAAATTTGGAAGAATATGTCGAGTTTACTGAATGGCAACGGCGCCAAGGCATAAAATGTCCTGTATTATATGTGCAAGAAGCCTACGACACCCAAGGTAATACTGTCTATAAAGCACGACCGAGCCCGACAAATATGCACGGTGGGTTACCGGACCTCATGTTACAAGGAAATAAAATGAATACTTATGCGAATGCTAATGTTATGCCTAATGATGAAACTAAGCTTTTAGATGCGGGCCAGGATGATAAACCCTATAATGAAAATGGCTATCCGGGGTTTGACGGACAAAACCAATATATCGGTCTAGATACGCCCTTGGATAAAATGTTTAATGAAGCTAAAGGAGCAATTAGCCCCAATCCTATGGATACAAATTGGGGGGGAGCGAAATTTACCCAAGCCTTAATAGATAAAGATTATTATAAAGATAATGAAGTGGCTGTGTATGTGAAATAAATAAATACCTATTGCAAAAATTATTTCTTATCCAAAACTTTAATCGCCAGGTTTAAGCTCTCTTTAAAACTCTTAACGTTATTCAATTTACTAATTAGTTTTTGATTTTCCTCGGAGCCGGGGTCACTAGAGATTTTTTCGGCATTTTGTAAAACTTGTTCGAGCAAGTACATATCTGCGTTAGCGTCTAAATCAATAATGGTATCCTCGTATGCTTTGGTATACTTATCCAGCAATAAGCCATCTTCCATGCGCGTTGTATTGCTTTTAATCGCTTCGGGTATTTTATCCTTGTCGGTGGCAGTACCGCTGGTAATACCTGAGGTCATGCCTTCTACAGCCATAAACTGAAATTTCAACGTGCGGATAACTATATATATTAAGAACAATACTACAATAAAAAACCCAATGTATTTATAAATGTCTTCTGATTCCATTATATATTATTAAATAATATATAATTGTATAAATATTAAGCATAAATATTAGCATATATATTTGCATAAATATTAGCATAAATATTAGCATAAATATTAGCATAAATATTACGCATGTATGGTAATTTCTAAAGGTGGTTCAGCTACCAAATAATTATAAATATTTTCAATACTAGTCTTACTAATTTTCCTCGCTTGGCCTCCCTTATTGGTCGTTTTAATGTCACCCAAGGCCGTTTTATCTGCCTGCAATGCTTCCAACAAGTGTTTAAGTGTTTTAAACTTGGCCATGATGGCGATGGCTACGCTGGTGCTTACGTTAGGAATTTGACTTAACATTATTTCCCCAATGTTATGCGGAGTAATATTGTTCTTCTTTGTGCGTTTCAGGATGGAACTATAACAGTCTTTCTCGAGCTCTTTATCGATATTTTTTTCTGTATCTAGCTCCGTTGATATGTGCGGCGCATAAAAGGCATTTCCCCCTTCTTTTTCTATTTTATAAGCTAACTGAATAATCCATTCGGCACTTTCATCTAAATTATTGGATTTATAAAGAGAGAAACCTTTATAATAACAAATAGACACAAAGGAAGAGAGCAGGGCATATTTATCAATCGGCGTTTTCCCCAACATAAAAGGCTTATACTGTTGTAAATTACCTTCAATCAAATACATAATATTATGATTGTGCATAGAGCATTCGTTGAGACGAAAGGCTTGTTCTTTATATCTGCCGTCTCGGATACTGGAGGCCAAGTCGGCCAAGGTTTTTCTCTCTAGAATAAGTTTTTCTTCACCGCTATTGCTACAGATTATAATATCGCCTAGAGGCAGGTTTTCTGGTTGGACGGTAAGCTCTGTGTGTTTTTTGCTAGAGAGAAGAGTGGTTATTTTATTTAAAAGGTCTGTCTCTCGGTAATCGATTTTAATTAACATTATTACATAAGTAAAGTACTTTGTTGTTAAGCCGTTTTAGCAAAGCAAAGCAAAGCAGTACGTGAATAATTATACCGTATAAACCATATAGGGCACTAAATAAATGCTAAATATAAGAATAATTATATTAGAATTTAGCGTCTGTCCTTTCAAATATGTGGCTATAAGAATGGACGATATCATCATTAAACTATCAGCGATAATAGCCCCAAACCCTTTTTCTTTACCATAATCTTTGAAAATATCTAATATTTGGCTTTTACCTCTAGGCACAGCCAAGGTAAATACATAAAAAAGTACATCATGAGTTATTTGTATCAGCACAGCTAATAACAAGAATTGGAGTAAAGTATATTTTGAAAATATGTAAGGATATAAAAACCGAGTAAGAATTATACCGAGAACTATAATTAAAACGTCGGCTATTACTGCACTTAATGTTAAATTTCTATACCAAGCTTGTAAGACAGTTGATTTAATTAAGCCCTTTAATAATAATATAATTACAAAAATATCTGTAATTATTACCGAATTCAAAATAGGTAAATAATCTGATACATTAGTAAAATTATGTATATCAGTCATATGTTATATAAAATATAAATATAAATATATATTTTTATATTTTATTTGTTATGTTTAATTATCGGGGTTTGAGCCGTTAAAAGTATAAGCATAGTGTAAGCATGGTGTAATTATCTGCCTAAACCACCCAGACAGACATATATATACCCACCTTTATGCGTAAGGATAAATCATACCTACCGTGCCCTTTACGGTACTGTAATAGTGGGCCAGAGGAAAGTAGCCGGGAGTGGGAGTATTTCGTTCTAAACGAAAGAAAAGATTCGACGGATGGCCAATTTTTGATACAAGACCTGCTTTCTTAACTCCACCCAAGGTATTTGTACGATTAATAATTGACGTTTGATTGCGCGCTTTTTTGCTTCCATTCATTAAAACCATTCTTATATATTAGCTAAATATTTTATTTTTATGTTTTCATCAATAAAAAGAATAAAAGTATAAAGAAAAGAAAAGTATAAAGAAAAGAAAAGAAAGTATAAAGAAAAGAAAAGAAAAGTATAAAGAAAAGAAAAGTATAAAGGTAAATATCTTTTTATAAAAAGTATAAAGGTAAATGCATAAATTGTGAATAAAAAAGAACAATAATTAAAAATGTACAAATCAAGAATAATAAATTACCGTCCATTTATCTAAATGTATTTCTCTAAATATATTTATCTAAATGTATTTAAACAGATTTCCATAATAATATGTATATATATCTATAAATGAGTGATTACGATAGTTCTGATGAGATGACCACTACGACCGGGGATTTTAAATCCATTCAGCAAGATGGCGATGTGACTAAATGTGGCGACAAACTAGTTTTCAATCCCTATAATACCGACAATGTTGAGATTACATTGAACGATGTTCAATCTATTCTTAAAAAATATGGTATACATGCTCCCGTGCATAATATTGAACTTTATAAGCGGGCGTTCGTGCATAGTTCTTATATTCGTCGTCCGGCGATTGAAAATAAGGATAATGAAGTAACTATCGTAAATTGTCCTAAAGGTTGTGTGGACTTGAAAACTAAATCGAATGAACGGTTAGAATTTATTGGCGATGGAGTATTGGAGCTAATTACCAAATATTATCTCTATCGGCGTTTCCCTAAAGCCGATGAAGGATTTATGACGGAGAAGAAAATCGCGGTGGTGAAAAACGAACATATTGGGAAACTCGCCTATGATATGCAAATTAATAAATGGCTAATTATTTCGAAATTCGCGGAAGAAAAGAAGATTCGGACAAATTTGAAAAAGTTGGGTTGTTTATTCGAAGCTTTTCTGGGGGCTTTATTTCTAGACTTTAACAAAATTTCGGTCAGAGATGAAGAATGTTGGTTTCAGGATATATTTGTGACCGGTCCAGGGTTTCAAATGGCGCAGATTTTTGTGGAGAATGTCTTTGAGAAGCATATTGACTGGGTGAAGCTGATTAATACAGATGATAATTTTAAGAATATTTTACAAGTGAAATTGCAAAAAGAGTTTAAAACTACCCCGGCCTATTTGGAAATGGCGCATACGGACACGGGGTATGAAATGGGGGTGTATCTCTGTGTGGGGAAACCGCTACACCAAGTCCATATTTCGGAAGCTAAACCTTTTAGTAAATATGGTAGTTTCTCGAATATACAAAGTGAATTAATGAAATCCGGACATGTGTTTGTCTTCTTGGGGAGTGGGTTGCATAAGATTAAAAAAAAGGCTGAGCAAATTGCGTGTGAGGTGGCTATTAAACAATTGCAATAATTTTCTAAAAAATTTTTGAAAATTCCGGGGAAATATTTAAAATTGAAATATTTCTTAGGATTTAAGGAAGTAGTATTACCTAAAACCCAGCACAGCAAAAAAACCCAATACAGCACAGCAATACAGCACAGCAATACAGCCCAGCAAAACAATATGGCTCTCTATAATCCATTTCACGGCGACTATGACAACAAAACTAATGGCGGACAGGCAGATTTTTACCACGGCGAACACGACGACGAGGCCTACGGCCAACTCTACATTCCGCGTATAGATGCGGCTGATGCGAATTTTGACACAGTAAAAAACGTATTTTTGAAAAACAAAATCGGCTTGGTGACCAGTGTGGAATTTAAAGTGGTGCCCGTCGCCCCTACCTACAAAGGCAAACACCAAAAGTCCCTCTTTAGCGCCTACGTGTATATCAAATGGTTCATCACCAAAAAAGTGGCCGATTTTCGAGATAACATTATTAAGCCCGGCACCAAAAGTAAAACTGGTGTCAGCGTGAATAAAGAGACAGGCACTTATTGGATTGTCCGCACTAATACCGCCCAACCGTCGGCCGAACTTTATGAAGAACGTTGTATTCTGGCGGATTTAAAAGTTACGGCCGAAGATGTAGCCTTACGTGTCTTAGATGATGACGAAGACGAAGAATTCAGTCTCTACGAACTGGAGCAGACGGCTCGGGCCGTGGCTTTGCAAACACTCTATACTGACGAAGCCGAGGAAAACAGCCTCTATGAACTGGCGCAGACGGCTCAAGCCGTGGCTTTACACGTGCTTAACTAAAAAATAAAAATACTTATAAAAAATAAAAAACTTGATAAAAAATAAAAAACTTGATAAAAAAATAAAAAACTTATAAAATACTTATAAAAAACTTGATAAAAAAATAAAATACTTATAAAAAACTTGATAAAAAAATAAAAAATCTTAATAAAAAATCTTAATAAAAAATCTTAATAAAAAACGATTTAATCCAACGTACTTGTTTGGATTAAATCGTTTTTTATTCTTTTTACAAAATTATATAAAAATTATATATTAACATTTAGTAGTTAATATATATTAAATGTGAAAGATATATATTAAATGCTAAAGATGTAAATAAATTTATATACTAATTTTATATATATGTCGGCCAATTTAACCACAAATGCTAATATTTTAGCTAAACTGAAAATTAAAAATATACCAGCACCTAAGCCTAAATTTGACATTCTCTTACCCTCCCAACCGGCGACAATGAGAGAACCGGTACAATTAAACATAAAAGTAGTAGATAAGACAAAGTTTGCCGAATTTGACCGCGAGGAATTTTTACAGAAAATCTCAGGGAAAAACATAAGTGCTGCTAGTGGAGTAGCTTTATCACCAGAAGTTAGTACTGTAGTTGTGCCGGGTGTTACAATGCCAAAAGATAAACTGGTCCCGAAACCCAAGCCAAATACGAAACCCAAACTTAAATTCGTGATTGAAGAAGAAGAAGGGTCGGAGCCAATAGGTGTTTTAGATATTGTGCAACCGGTAGAGGGAGAGGCTGTCGCTAGTACTAAGGCGGTGGTGGTGGGCAAAGCGGAGGGCCCAAGCAAAGGTGCAGACCCAGGCAAAGGTGCAGACCCAGGCAAAGCGGAGGGCCCAGGCAAAGCGGAGGGCCCAGGCAAAGCGGAGGGCGAAGGTGAAGAAATAATTATTAAACGAGTTGTGAAAACGAAACCCAAACCCCCCACCATTGGAGTTATCTTAGAAGGACCTGCGTCTATGTTAAAAATTGGTAAGGACGATATTACGGCACGTATCAAGCCCAAGGAACCACCCGTTTTACTCAGTGCGTCCTCCTATTATATGAATAACCGCGAAATCTTTACAAATTTCATGTCCTCCTTATTTGGCAAATACTCCAAAGAACTCTTAACCGAGGCTAGCGGAGCAACCTGTGATTTTGACCCGGATGCCCCTTTTTCGCCCATGACGCATCAGAAAATTGTCCGCGACTATTTGAATTTATATACGCCTTATCGGGGTTTATTGCTTTTTCATGGGTTAGGGTCCGGCAAAACCTGTTCTTCGATTGCAATCGCCGAAGGCATGAAGAACGGCAAACGCATTATTGTCATGACCCCCGCTTCATTACGCATGAACTTTATTGAAGAGTTGAAAAAATGCGGAGATGAATTATATCATAAAAATCAGTTTTGGGAATTTATCGATACTATAGTTGAGCCGGAACTAATCGAGACTCTCTCTCGGGCTTTATCATTGTCGGTGGAGTTTATTCGCAAGGCGGGGGGCGCATGGATGGTCAACATGAAGAAGAAATCCAACTTTGACGAGCTTGACGCCAAGGAGAAGAAGAGTTTAAACGAACAACTCAACGAAATGATTTCACATAAATATACGTTTATAAGTTATAACGGGCTACGCAAAAGTCACCTAGCCGTATTAACCCAAAGTGGAAAAATTAATCCATTTGATAATACGGTGGTCATTATTGACGAAGCCCATAACTTTGTAAGTCGTATTGTAAATAAACTCGGCAAGTCCGACACGTTGTCAGGCACCTTATATGAGTACTTAATGGCGGCGCAAAACGCGAAAATTGTCTTACTTACCGGGACGCCCATTATTAACTATCCGAATGAAATTGCAATTCTTTTTAATATTTTGCGGGGGAAAATTAAGACCTGGAGTTTGAAACTAGCGGTGACCAGTGATATGAAAATGTCGCAAGAATATCTACAGTCGCTGTTTAAAAGTACATTATTGGGAGGAAATATAATGGATTTTTTAGAATATAAACCAACTTCTACGACACTTAACATCACCCGCAATCCGTTTGGATTTGTGAATAAGACGAAAGCGGACATCTATGAAGGTGTGCGTATTGGGGAGCGGGGGGATATCGATGACGAGGAATTTTTGAAATTGATTACTAAGATTTTACTGAAAAACGGGGTTAAGATTATTCCCGGCAGTGTGAAAGTGGCGAGCTATAAAGCGTTGCCCGACAAAATCGACGATTTTAAAGCGTATTTTATTAATGATGCTACCAAAGAAGTCAAAAATATGACTCTCTTTAAACGGCGGATACTCGGCCTGACTTCTTATTTTCGTAGTGCCCAAGAAACCTTGATGCCGAAGTATAACAAGAGTCAGGATTTTCATGTGGTGAAGATACCTTTAAGTGATTTTCAGTTTAGTATCTATGAAGAAGCGCGCGTGGAAGAGCGTAAATTAGAGAAAACACGAGAATTAAAACGGGGGAAAAAAGGGAAAGAGGAAGATGAGGAATCATCGTCGACCTATCGTATTTTCTCTCGGGCTTTTTGTAATTTTGTGTTTCCGCGGCCCGATATTCGTCGACCAATGCCGGGTGACGGGGATTTGGCTTCGTCGGTGTCAGCGGAAATTGACGAAGATGCCTTAGATGCTTTAACCAATGAAGAAAAATTAGAAAATGTGGATGGACGTTATGAAGCGGATGACTTGCTGGCGGGGGACGGGGCAGGGGGCTTGGTAAAAAATAAAGGTGTATATGAAAAGAATATTCGCGATGTCTTGAAACGACTAAGTGAGAATAGGGCAAAATATTTAACACCGACCGCGCTGGAAACATACAGTCCCAAGTTTTTGCGGATTTTAGACAACGTAAAGGACGTGGATCACGAAGGGTTACATTTAATTTATAGTCAATTTCGTACCTTGGAAGGGATTGGTATTTTGAAACTGGTCTTCGAGGCAAATGGGTTTGTCCAATTTAAAATAAAAAAAATGGGGGAAACTTGGCAATTGAATATGACGGAGGAGGAATTAGCTAATTCAAAACGGTTTGCCTTGTATACGGGTACAGAAACGGCTGAAGAAAAGGAAATTATGCGGAATATTTTTAACGGCGATTGGAAATATGTGCCCCCGGCAATTGAAACCAAATTAAAACAAATGGCGATCAACAATATGTACGGCGAGATTATAAAAGTATTGATGATTTCTGCCTCGGGAGCTGAAGGTATTAATTTGAAAAACGTGCGTTATGTGCATATTACCGAATCATATTGGCACCCGGTACGTATTGAACAAGTTATCGGGCGGGCGCGGAGGATTTGTAGTCATAAAGATTTGCCGGAAGCTTTACGCACGGTGAGTGTGTTTCTTTATCTCATGACTTTCTCTAAGAAGCAACTCGAAAGCGATAATTCTATTGAGTTGCGGTTAAAGGATAAAAGTAAGGTTAACAGTTTAACCCCGGTGACGAGCGACGAAGCTTTGTATGAAATCGCTACGATAAAAGAAAATATTAATACAAATATATTAACTGCGGTTAAAGAGGCTTCGATTGATTGTGTGTTGCATTCAAAGAAAGGGTCGACCGAGCAATTGAAGTGTTTCTCGTTTGGATCGACGAATTCAGGCAAATTTGCGTATTACCCCTCTATCGACCAGGAAGAATTGGATAATATTTCCGAAAAAAATAAAACGACGGTCACGTGGAAAGCCGTGCCAGTGGTGATTGAAGGGATTGAATACGCATATAGAAAAGATACAAATGAAGTCTATGATATGAAAAGTTACCAATTAGGTCAGCCTACCCAGGTCGGTACCCTTACTATTATAGGCAAGGGTCCAACTGCGCAATACAAATTTGAGCGTATTTGAGCATATACAAAAAAAAGTTGTTTACTTTAAATATTTTTATCAATAAGAATTTCCTTACTAATCTTCTTAATTATTTTATTTTCATTATCAATTATGTCACCATTTCCTCCGGTTGATTCTTTAATTATTTTCAAATACGTATCGTTTAGATGCGAATCGCCATCTTGGCTTTCGGGATAGGTGACACTCCATAACGCGGCAAGTTTCATATTGCGAAAGGAAATCGTTTTTATGGCATAACGAAGTTTAGGATTGTTTTTCGCTTCTTTTTCCCACTTATTATCATCTTTCACATATAAGATTTCGCGCTTAGCATCACTACAGTGAATAGGACGTTTATAAATATCCATGCTATTCAATTTATCCACAAAAAGTTTGGTAATCCCTTCCACATAACCGAGTTCGCCTACACTTTCCAAGTCTGACAATTGTAAATCAAACGAATTGGCAAAATCACTAATATTCATGGCGTCTTTACATTGTTCGTTCAAGAAGAATTGCAAGTTGAACGTTTTGTTATGAGAATAATTAGTATTGTGTGAATTATGTGTATTACTACTGTTTTTACACACATCTACCAGTTGTTTTTGTAATTCATTATTACTTTTTGCAATTTCTATTACTAGATTGGTTAAAGTTTTAAGCTCGTTTGATAATGGTTGAAATAAATTTTTTTTGATAGTCTCTGTTATATTTACATTACATATTTTGGAGTGTTTCCATAATCCAGATGATGTTTGATATTTCTTATTACATATGTTACATGTATGAATGTTTACAACTTTTGACAATTCGGCGACTTTGGCGACTTTGGCGACTTCGGCGACTTTGGCGACTTCGGCGACTTTGGCGACTTCGGCGACTTCCGCGATTTCCACCGCGACTTCCACGACTTTGGCGACGTTGGCAACTTTCGCTGCTTCCACGAGTTCAGAAACTTTGGCGACTTTGGCGACTTTGGCGACTTTGGCGACTTTGGCGACTTCCGCGACTTCCAAAATACTTCCAATATGTTTTAGCGTGCCTAAATGTTTTTTAAAATCACTGGATTTCTTACACACATAGTCACATTTTTTACATTCAAAAAAATCGTCATTTTTCTTATTTCCGGCGATTTCCATGTGTAATTTATAATATATAAATACTATAATTTATCTAAACCCTTTTTGGAAAAAAAACTGTTTTTTAAAAATTTTATCGTTGTAATTTCTTCTTTGTATTGAATTACTAATAAATATAATCCTGAAGCTAGATTGGAGGGCTGAGTCAAATCAATATTAATAGTTGAGGATGATGAAGATTTATCAACAACCATGAAGCGTTCTTTTGAAAGGAATAATTTCTTAGTTGAATGTGTAAAAAGTTTAAAAGATGTCGAAGAAATTGTTAAAAAATCTAATTTTACTAATGCGGTTGTTGATTTAAAAATCAACGGCGAATCGGGGCTTGAGGTCATAAAATTTTTAAATAATTTTGACAAAAAAATAAAAATCGTAATGCTGACGGGCTATGCCAGCATTACCACCACAATCATGGCGATTAAATCTGGGGCTTGTTATTATTTAGCCAAACCCGCCAATGTTGAAATGATAATCGAGGCTTTCGACAAAGAAAATTTTGATTCGCAAAAAGCTGAAATTAAAATCACCGCTAAAGAAACTTCCTTGAAAAATCTGGAATGGGAACATATTCACAAAACCTTAGTTGAAAATAATTTCAACATTTCCAAAACCGCTAAAATTTTAAATATGCACCGCCGAACTTTGAGTCGAAAACTTCAGAAGAGAGGGATTTGATTTTAAGTTCTTATTATAAATGCCATTTCCAATAAAAAAGTATCACTTAGGGACTGTAAATTAAAAATTCTGTCTTGACAAATTTTTAATCCAACCTATCATTTGAAGACAAATTGCCAATAGGCACATTCAACCCTCGAAAGAGGGTTGACTAAATCATATCTTTTACTCCAATCAAAAAAAACTACTGAGACATTTTGCCATATTTTAAAATTTTTAAATGAAGTATAAATTTATAAAAATTTCTTCATTAAAAAAGTTTAAATATGTTAAAATCTTATAAAAAAAATCAAAAATTTTTGTTGGCAAAAATAATTTTTACCCTCAATATTTTTTGTTTAAATATTCCTTTCCAAGCTTTTGCTAACAACGATTCTATGATTTTAGCAAATACTATTATTACCGCTAAAAAATCAGCATTAAGTGCCGATAATTTTGAAAATGCTCAAGAAAAAATTAAAAAAATTGCGGGTTCGGCGAGCTTGGTTTCATCGCAAGATTTACAAAATAAATTTGCGTTGACAGTTGGAGATATGTTTAATTATGTGCCCGGAGTTATTGCACAAGAACGCTCGGGACAAGAATCGCGTTTATCGATTCGCGGTTCAGGATTGTCGCGAACTTATCATTTACGCGGATTAAATCTTTATCAAGATGGCGTCCCGATTAATTTGGCGGATGGCACTGCGGATTTTCAAGATATCGATCCCCTCGCCCTTGATCATATTGAAATTTATAAAGGCGCTAATGGCTTGCATCTTGGTTCGGCGACTCTGGGTGGTGCCATTAATTATATTTCGCCGACGGGATATAATTCGAGTCCGCTTAGCGCAAGAATCGAAGGCGGAAGTTTTGGTGCGGTTCGCGGTAATATTTCTGCGGGACAAGTTATTGATAAATTTGATTATTTCACTTCTTTAACTGAATTTAAATCCGACGGTTATCGTCAACAAAACTCGCAATTTGATAGTAAATTTTTTAGTAATTTT
>Ga0209086_10001328_pt1 | contig 20144 bp, 13 predicted proteins | sample M_130207_XF_Meta_FD_187312 | JGI IMG/M metagenome (GOLD analysis project Ga0209086, IMG submission 187312) | Freshwater microbial communities from Lake Montjoie, Canada to study carbon cycling - M_130207_XF_MetaG (SPAdes) (version 2) | ecosystem: Environmental > Aquatic > Freshwater > Lake... | reverse complement strand
GAGACAATACACTAGTAAATGTAGTAAGCAATCATAAAGAAAATTATATCAAAGTAACAAATTCTGAAATAACTATGAAATTAGGGGAAATAGATGCTACAGGAGACAATACATTATTAAATGTAGTAAGCGACCATAAAGAAAATTATATCAAAGTTAAAAATTCTGAAATAACTATGAAATTAGGGGAAATAGATGCTACAGGAGATGATACATTATTAAATGTAGTACGCGACCATAAAGAAAATTATATGAAAGTTAAAAATTCTGAAATAACTATGAAATTAGGGGAAATAGATGCTACAGGAGATGATACATTATTAAATGTAGTACGCGACCATAAAGAAACTAATATGAAAGTAACAAATTCTGAAATAACTATGAAATTAGGGGAAATAGATGCTACAGGAGATGATACATTATTAAATGTAGTAAATAATCATAAAGAAAATTATATGATAAAACGCGCCCTCGAATCTAGTATGAAATTTGGGGAAATAAATGCTACCAGTATGACAGGTAATGCTGTAATAAATGAATTGAATGAGAATATACACAGAAAAGAACAGCCTGAACCCGAATTAGGAAAAGAAGAGAAATTAAGAAATCAAGAGATAGAAATCCCCTTAACATTACTACAACTAACAAAACCAATAATAGAAAATGTATATCAAGAAAGATACAACAATAATATTTATGCTACTGGTTTGGGTGATTTTATTCGCGGTTCCTACTTTTTATTAGAGTTTTGCGATAATCATAATATTCCTTGTAATATAAACATTTTAAATCACCCAGTGTCTCAATTTTTCGAAATGTATAAAAATAAACAACCCCTTGTTTATAACAATGTTAACAAGTTTGAACTAACAAATTTCAATCCACACATTTCACATGAAAACATCATAACAAATATAAGCAGTCCTTCGATTAACGACGACCTTATTAAGTATTTGAGTAAACAGAGCGTATTCAACAAAAAACTATATATATACACCATTGCTTATCCGGCTTCAATAATTCCCCAAAAACACAAAGAATACATGAAACGCATTTTAGCACCTAGCATGCGAATAAAATTCTTGGTCGGCAAGATGTTATCAGACCTAGAACTGATTAGTAAAAACTTTACCATTATTCACATTAGATACGGAGACGATTTTTTAATTCAACATAAAGAAAAATTTAAAAAATCTCATTTAGAAATGATACAAAATACACTAGACAACCTAAATTTAAATACAAAATATTTACTGATTTCAGACAACACTAAATTGAAAAATTACCTCTCCTTAAAATATCCCTTCCTTAAAATACATTTAAATGAAATCACTCATACTGGAGAGGGTATACAACTAGAAACTAACAAATTACAAAATACGATGATTGATTTTAATTTGTTTGCTCGTGCGAGCAATGTTATCGCCTTTTCAGTTTATCCGCACGGAACTGGGTTCAGTCGATGGGCTTCGGAGACCTATTCGGTGCCTTATAGCTGTAAGCATTTGGATTAAAATTAAGCCGAATATGTTTGGACCCATGTCCAAAACGGACCATTTGTAACAGTTATATTATATACTGGCATGCAAATAAATGTTATTGTTAATGGTACAGTTATATAATATGCATCACCACCATAAGCGGCAGTTATGACGTCATTTCCTGCATTAGCGTATTGATTTTTTAAGAAATAATAAGCATACGCATTCGTTTTTCCTTCCAGTGTTGTTACTACGCATACTCTAGGTTCACCTGATCCTATTTGATTCTTCCTAAAAGTTACAGAACATCCACTATATTTTTCTGACGGATTTGGTAAATACCACCCCCAATAATTATAACTATTATAGGCACTGACTGAGAATATAAATACATTTTGACTCATGTCTAACGCCTTAGATACTGGAATTGCGCTTGATTCAGGGTTAGAATATGAATAGTTTTCTGAATTATTATCAAAGTAGCCCGCAGATACATTTTGATACAAATTAGCACTCATCAGCCCATAAATCTTAGTAGTTACAGTGTCTGTGTTGCCAATAACAGTTTCATTATTACCGGTTCCAGAAGACGGTTGCGCATTATATCCAATACAAATATTATTAGAACCAGAGGTTATTGTTGTACCGGCATGCGCTCCTAGAGCTGTATTTTGTATTCCGGTTATATTTTCGCTTAACGCGTAGCGTCCTACTGCGGTATTTTCTGTTCCATTATTAGTAAATAATGCATTGTTTCCAACCGCGACATTGTAGCTTCCACCTGTGTTTCCGTATAACGCACCCAATCCAACTGCGGTATTTTCTGTTCCAGTTTCATTACTAGCCAACGCGTTTTGTCCTAGCGCGGTATTATAGGTACCAGTGTCATTTTGATTTAACGCACTGTTTCCAAATGCGGTATTATCGTTCGCAGTATTTTTTTCTAGCGCACCTGTTCCGACTGCGGTACAGTTGTATCCGGCAATATTTTGGTTTAACGCGCTGGTTCCAACTGCGACATTATTGTTACCATTAATGTTATTAATATTTTGTAACGCATTTGTTCCAATGGCGACATTATTGACACCAACCGTATTCTTATATAACGCGCAAATTCCAACTGCGACATTACTGTTACCAGTGTCATTACTATATAACGCACTGGATCCAACTGCGACATTATTGTAACCAGATGTATTTTGGTTTAACGCATTGTTTCCAACTGCGGTATTGTTATCGTAGGTATTATTTTGTAACGCACCTGTTCCGACTGCGGTACACTCTTTTCCGGCAGTATTTTGATATAGCGCGTAGTGTCCAACTGCGACATTACGGGTACCAGTGTCATTTTGATATAACGCGCTGGATCCAACTGCGGTATTATGGGTACCAGTGTCATTCCTATATAACGAGCTGGATCCAACTGCTGTATTATTGGAACCAGATGTATTTTTGTTTAGCGCATTGCCTCCAAATGCGGTATTATCGCTTACGGTATTATTTTGTAACGCACCTGTTCCGACCGCAGTACAATAGTTCCCGCCTGTGTTTCCGTATAACGCATTTAATCCAACTGCGACATTATTGAGACCAGTTTTATTTTGGTTTAACGCACTGTTTCCAAATGCGGTATTGTTATCGTTGGTATTATTTTGTAACGCACCTGTTCCGACCGCAGTACAATAGTTCCCGCCTGTGTTTCCGTATAACGCATTTAATCCAACTGCGACATTATTGAAACCAGTTTTATTTTGGTTTAACGCACTGTTTCCAAATGCGGTATTGTTATCTACGGTATTATTTTGTAACGCACCTGTTCCGACCGCAGTACAATAGTTCCCGCCTGTGTTTCCGTATAACGCATTTAATCCAACCGCTATATTATTGGAACCAGTTGTATTATTTTGTAACGCATATGGACCTAGTGCGATATTATTTGTTCCAGTTTGATTATAAAGTAATGCGACGGTTCCTATCGCTGTATTGTTATTTGCTGTATTATTTTGTAACGCACTTGTTCCAACCGCGGTATTATTTTCACCAATTTTATTCGATGATAACGCATTTGTTCCAACTGCTGTATTTTGCTTCCCGATTGAATTTGTGTTTAATGCTCCTGTTCCAACTGCGGTATTGTTTGATTCGGTATTATTTCTTAACGCACCTGTTCCGACCGCGGTACAGTTGTCTCCGCCTGTGTTTCCGTATAACGCATTCAGTCCTAGCGCGACATTATTGTCACCAGTTGTATTACTGCCCAACGCACTTTGTCCAACTGCGGTATTGCTTAATCCCATTGTATTTTGGTTTAACGCATTCAATCCTAGCGCGACATTATTGTCACCAGTTGTATTATTTTGTAACGCACTTTGTCCTAGCGCGGTATTGTTGTTACCAGTTATATTTTGGTTTAACGCGTAGTGTCCAACTGCGGTATTGCTTACTCCTATTGTATTCGCAAATAACGCATTCCCGCCAACCGCGACATTGTCGCTTCCACCTGTGTTTCCGACCAATGCACCCAATCCAACTGCGACATTATTGTTACCAGTTTTATTACTAGCCAACGCGTTTTGTCCTAGCGCGGTATTATACTGTCCAGTTGTATTTTGGTTTAACGCATTGTTTCCAAATGCGGTATTATCGTTCGCAGTATTTTTTTCTAGCGCACCTGTTCCGACTGCGGTACAGTTGTATCCGGCAATATTTTGGTTTAACGCGCTGGTTCCAACTGCGACATTACTGTAACCACTAGTATTTAAATTTAACGCGCTGGTTCCAACTGCGACATTATTGTAACCAATTGTATTTGTATATAATGCGATGCATCCTATCGCTGTATTATAGTTGCCTTTATTATTTTGTAACGCGCTTGTTCCGACCGCGGTACAGTTGACTCCGACTGTATTTTCGTATAACGCATTTAATCCGACTGCGACATTATTCGAACCAGTTATATTTTTGTTTAACGCACTTGAGCCAACTGCGGTATTAGCATAGCCTTCGGTATTCGTAAATAACGCATTTGACCCAATGGCGACATTAGCCTCGCCGTCGGTATTCGAATATAATGATTGTAATCCAACCGCGACATTACTGGAACCAGTTTGATTTTTGTTTAACGAATTCGAACCAACTGCGGTATTGTTGAGCGCGGTATTATGTTGTAACGCACCTGTCCCGACTGCGGTACAATCGTTACCAGTTTGATTATTGTATAACGCATTTAATCCAACTGCGACATTACTGGAACCAGATAGATTATTGTATAACGCATTTAATCCAACAGCGACATTATTGTCACCAGCCGTATTCTGATATAACGATTGTGTTCCTAGCGCTGTGTTGTCATATCCACCAGTATTATTAAATAATGCACTTACACCAACCGCGACATTATTTGTTCCAGCGTCATTATTATATAATGCGTTGAATCCAAATGCGGAATTGTTGTTTACGAGATTTTCTTTTAACGCACCTGCTCCGACCGCGGTATTATTAATTCCTTCTTTATTTGCCTGTAACGCAGCTGTACCAACTGCGGTATTATTGGTTCCAATTTCATTCAATGATAACGCACTTGTTCCAACTGCGACATTATTGTCACCAGTTTTATTTTTGGTTAACGAATTCGTTCCAACTGCGGTATTAGCATAGCCTTCGGTATTCGAATATAACGCATTTGACCCAATGGCGACATTAGCCTCGCCGTCGGTATTCGAATATAATGATTGTAATCCAACCGCGACATTACCGTAACCAGATGAATTCGTAAATAACGAATTTAACCCAACCGCGACATTACCGTAACCAGATGAATTCGTAAATAACGAATTTGACCCAACCGCGACATTATACTTTCCAGTTGTATTCTGTTGTAACACGGCAACTCCGACTGCGGTATTAGTGTCTACAGAAGCAGCCCCTTTGCCAACAGTTAATCCATTAATAAGAGCATCTTTAGCTCCAGTGTTTAACGCATATGGTCCTGTTCCGCCGGTGATGCCGACAAAAGACAAAAAATCTAGATTAGGATCTACAGATACAGTGTTTCCATTTTTGATTAATAAACCTTGTTCAAAATAATAACTACTGCTGTTTAATACTTGATATATCAATATATCAGTGCCAACTATATTTTTTAAAGGCTCGGATATAACAGCAGGATCTGGATTATATTCAACAAATGTTTTATTTCCATTTGTAGCTCCATTTTCAATAAATGTAGCGGTAGCTATAACATTATCATTCTCCCCACAATCAGCAGCTCTTTGCCAAGTATTAAGATCCGAGTCAGCAACAATATATATTCCATTTTGTACTCCATTAGATACCGGAGATTTAGATTGATCTTTAACTAATACTCTGTCACCTGATTCAGTTGGATATCCATCAATTATTAGAGTTCCTTTTAACTCGGTTATTGGCCCCGTTGTCGCGCATTTACATTCTGCTACAGGCTTGATTCCCGATGCGACAGAGTCGACATATGATTTCGGAACAATGCTCATCCTGTTAAAATCTTTAATCTGTTGTGTGATAGCAGCGTCAAAAGCTGCGAGAGTAATGTCAGCAAAAGTGATTTTTGCGGTTCCTGGAACCACTACCGTAGTAGCGGGAATAGTCGTGGTCTCAACATTCCATGATGGCTTACCTAACATAATTTGATTGCTGTCAGTAATTTGTGCTCCATAACCAACCGCAGTTGAATATTGAATTAGATGACCACTGGAATCAGTTAGTGCTCCTAAAAAAGTATTGTTATTTCCGGGATAATTTACAGCAGAATTGTAGCCAATTGCGGTGACCGCATTAACAACACTATCGTAATTTGTTCCAGATAATGCGTTAGATCCAACAGCTGTATTTTTATAACCAGTTTCAGTCAAATTTAAAGCATTTACTCCAATAGCCACATTATCATCTCCTGCCTCATTTTTAGTTAAAGCATTAGTTCCTACCGCGACATTATTGTTGCCACTGCCATTTTTGAACATAGAGTTCGCGCCGATTGATGTATTATTCTCCGCATCGGCATTAGTATATAAAGCATTATCACCAACAGCAACATTATTGTAGCCTATGTTATTTCTATACATAGCATTATAACCAACTGCTACATTTTTATAACCAGTTTCATTTTTTCGTAATGCATTGTTTCCAAATGCTATATTTTCGGAACCAGTATTACCATCATAGGAAAGTAATTCTCTCAAAACATTAAAACCAACTCCTGTGTTATTTGTATATTGACCAGTAGGAATAGATGAAGTTTCAGGATTAACCAATATATTCAGGCCTGCGCGTTCGATACTTCCAGTTAAGCCACCCCCAGTACCAGTGGCGCCAGTTAAACCTAGTTCGGCTGCGGCGATCTGGCCATCGACATACGCTTTTGTTACTAAATGATTGGCTTGAGTTGCGTAATGTGTTGACAAAACAGGACCAGAAAAAATAGCACCAGAACTGACAATATCCCCGGTTGTAAGACCGGCACTAACAATATTCCCAGTAGAAAGACTATCACCAACAATATTCCCAGTAGAAAGACCAGTGCTAACAATATTCCCAGTAGAAAGACTATCACTAACAATTTTCCCAGTAAAAACAGCACCAGTGCTGACAATATCGCCGGTAGAAAGAGAACCAGTACTAACAATATTCCCAGTAGAAAGATAACCAGTGTTAATGATATTCGCGGTAGAAAGAGAACCAGTGTTAATGATACTGGCGGTAGAAAGAGAGCCAGTGTTAATGATACTCGCGGTAGAAAGAGAACCGGTGCTAACAATATTCGCGGTAGAAAGAGAGCCAGTGTTAATGATATTCGCGGTAGAAAGAGAACCAGGTATAACAACATTTTCACCAGTTCTTCCTAACATAATTTGATTATCCGCAGTAATTTGCGCTCCATAACCAATAGCAGTTGAATAATTAACGGCCAATTTATTATCAGTCATTGCTCCTAAAAAGGTATTATTAGACCCAGCATTGCTTTCACCGGAATTGGCGCCAATTGCTGCATTATTGCCCCCGGTAGTATTCAGTAGAGATGCTGTTCCAAGTGCCGAATTATTACTACCAGATACATTACGTAAAAGAGCATTAACCCCTAAACTAACATTGTAAGAACCTGTTGTATTTGTTGTTTCAGAATATGCGCCCACAGCAGTATTACATTGACCAGTTGTATTGGTTTGTAATGCGCCATACCCAAATGCTGAATTTTGTATTCCAGAATTCTTTTCTAATGCGCCTACGCCATATTTAGTAGAGGTTTCCATAATATATATATAATGGAAATAAAATATTATAAATAAACAAAAGCAAATAAAAAAGCAAATAAAAAAGCAAATAAAAAAGCAAATAAATTAGAATCTAAAATATAGAATCTAATCGATAAATAAGAATCCATCTTCCTTCATAATTTTCCTAACAAGTTTCTTTTGAATAGGGCCATTATAAATCTTGATATCCTCTAAAGTAGTGGTTGAATCTTTTATATCCTGGATGTCAAACATGCTGTTTATTTTTTTCAGCAAATCGATATCTAAATTCAAATTCAAATTCAAATTTGTTTCTCTTATCCAGTCATAAAAAGTCACATTATTTACATCCTTATTTATATCCTGATATTTCCGAAATAAAGCAATTGTATTAGGAAGAATAAAACAATTATTATTTATATTATAATCCGTCCCCGATAATACACAAATCTCTCTAAATTCTATTTGTGTCATATTCAGTTTCTGTAAAATGCCCTTGGTATAATACAACACCGCCGATTTATTTGTCAGACTCAGATAGCGTATTACTCGATTACATCCGTAAACAAATAAGTCCATATCTTCGCTTAAACATGCCCATGCTTTCTTCTTAATAACTAACAAAGCACATAGCTCATCCGCTTCTCCCGGTGCGTCATAATAAGTCGCACCATATGCGCGGATTAAATCCTTCACTCTGTCTATTTTCTCATGCGTCATGTAGACACATTGTTTTTTGAGTTGGTCCAGGTGTTCCCTTTTGACCGTGGTTGGCAAGGAGGCCAGTTCCTCTTTTAGTTTGTTGTATTCGATTTTGGCCGCTGCTTTGTCGTCTCGTCTTTTTTTCAGGAGGGCGTTTTTTTCAGGAGGCGGTTTTCCGTCAAATACGAAAATGGGGATAATATTGCTTTCTTTGAAAGTGGCGAGCATTAAATACATGTTTTCTAATAAGGTGTCCGTTGTTTCGTATTTATATAAATAGATGCTAATATCTACTGCGATTTTTTTGCCGGCAAGCTCTGATAGACCTATTTGCCAAATAGATTTATCACATTGTTCGCGCAATATGTTATTAAGAAATTTGATGCCCATAAGGTTGATTCGATATGATATATTATATCGAATATTATTAAATCAATTTTTTATATTCTAAATATATATGATGACCAAAAAACAGTATAAAAAACATAATAAACTAACAAAATCTAAAAGGGTTAATAAAGCGAATAAAAAATAGGCGGAGCATCTGAAGATAAACCTGATTTGAGAACATTTAATGGAGAAAATATGATATAAATACAGAAAAAGGGATAGACGCTTATCATCAAGCTATACGAAATTATCATAAAAATATAATTCCAAATCAAGTTCCAAATCAAGTTCCAAATAAACTAGCAGAAGATGAAGCTAAAGTTCCAAAGAAAAAATGGATGAAACCATTTATTATGGGTTCTGTGGGAATAGCATTAGGAATCGCCGTGTTGGTTACAAACTCTGATAAAAAGAATTGATTAAAAAGAATTGATTAAAAAGAATTGAATTAAAATTATATAAGCAATAAACGATATATAATTATACAATATGAATACTAGAAGTAACCTTAAACTACAACTAACAAAAGCAAGTCAATTGCTAGTCGATATAGATTTCGACGATGCTTCCAACGAATGGCATAAAAATAAAAAATCAATAGGAAACAGTCAATACAAGTATATATGTACTGTTATAACTAACAAAAGTTCAAACAAATCAAACAATCTTTGTAATAAGGTTTGTTACCAACTCTCGGATAAATGCTGGATCCATCGAAATAAATAGAAATTATCCCAACTCGCAAATAGTCATGCGAAGATTGTTAGTTAGAAAGGCGGAATTATTTTGACCCTTTTTATTTTGACCCTTCTTCTTATTTTTAATTTTCTTAAAAAACTCATTAGAACAATTAATTGCTTTCAGCATCCTAGGGCTCTTATATTTTTTCTCAATAAAATCGCAAAAACTATTTTGACTATTTGTTGTCTTTTTAAATTGAAGCAATTCAGTATTGTTCGTTTTACACCAAGACAAAAAACTTTGATAATTATAAATCAAAATAAGCGTAATTACATAATACGAAAGCACATTCGTGTCCTCTTTATACATGGTGTTGCGAACTGTTTGACTAATATCCGTTTTTTCATATAATTGATGATATTCCATATTCATAAATCCAAGCACTTTAACCAACTGAAAAAAAGAATAAATCATTTCCATATTGATAAAATATTCAGTATTTCCTAAAAATTCATCCAGTTCTCCCTTATTCTCGTGTTTTTTCTTAGTATTAAAATAGCTACAGAAAAGCACATTCATGATTCTAGCCCAAAATTCCGTATACGCTTCAAACAAATTGACTTCCGAATTCACCGGAAAAATAGACAAAATTCTAGCATGACACTCGCTCGTATTCATATCAGAAAAATCTAGCGCGAAATTATGGAATGTTTCATGTATTAAGACCTTAAACCATTCCTCCTTTCTAAAAACGACAATCTCGGAATTTGTCGGGCAAGACCGCGTAAAAGCGGTATTCACATTATTTTCATTCAGCGTCTGGACCGGCGAATCAGGTAGCTCTTTGGTTAGAGAGGTATGATAAATAAATATGGCCAGAGTTGTAGAGCATTTACGAGAAGCATATTCATTTGCTATGTGTAACCAGGTCAAAATATGCTCCGCATAAGTATTATATTTATGAACATGTGCTTCTGGATTTTCATCCTCGATTAAAAAATGGATTGTAATTGTTCGTTCGAGAAGCTGGAATGTATAAGTAAGCGAGCTTAAAGAATTATCATCGATATGTTTTCGCACTTCGAAGGGAAAAGCATCCGCATTGAAGGTCGTCGGCTTGGGTATTTGGCTAACATGGCCGATTCGAGTTATTTTTAATTTATAGAAGGAAGAACCCATTTGAGATTTATTATAACTAACAAAATTGGCGGCATCATCGATGTCATGAAATAAATGCTTAAATATAGTGTCAGTCGCCTTTGTTTGTTTTATGTGTGGCAAACAATTATATTTGTGAAAAAAAGAGATTAATTTTTTACTATTATTGGTTATTTTCATGATATATTGTATATATTGTATAATATATGGCTTTATTATATTTACAGGGTTATACCTAATTTATACCATAATTTACAATGTATAAAACATTGCTCTGTATGTTAGGTCGATCGGTCCGTCATCTAACAAGAATTGCTGAATAGGGGTGATTTCAGTGGTTTTTAACGCCTTGGCGTATATAGGTTGCGTATCATAAAATATGCTTTCATTTTGCGAGTTGAATGCTGTCAAATAGGCAAGATACCGCTTGCCCGCCTGGCAATGACAAGGTCGAACATACATGTATTTGTGTATCCTATCCGGTTCGGCCTCCTTATTCTCACAGCTACACAAAGAGTAGGTGCTGTATTCCCAATAAGGCGGAGTATCTTCAAACTTAAAGAAGTCGCAGCAGTCAGGACTATTTATATATTCCTCTGTATATAATCGCCGATATGTCACAATATCCTTTTTATCAATACACTCTTGCATTCTACAAATAAGTTGATATGCGGTGTCTTCTTTTAGGTCATCAATCACCGGATTTCCTTCAGAGTCAAAGCATAACATGTATTGACCGGGCACAAAAGGATAAGAATTAGTCGGCTTAATATCGGCTTCGAGTGGATTCATTGTTTAAATATAGTATGTGTTATTAATACTGTATTTAAATAGTAAACATTATTATTCAATTTTATTTTGAATCAACTAACAAATGGCGGAATAAAGTAATTGTATTTAAAACAACTTAAAGACAATTTAATAACTTAATATTAGCATCTATGTATCTATATATCTATATATCTCTTATATAGGAGGCTTAGCCAGCTTTCCACGAATTATCATCAGCGTATCAAACAATTCCGGCTCCTGACCGCGTCTAAAATGCTGTAATTTCGCATTCTTGGTCGCGACCAATAGAGCCTTCAGGTCGTCGTTTTGCGTGAATTTCGCCTCCTGAGCGTCACTCATCTCCTTTCTCGAGCGCCGCATAAAGAAATCCGGGTCAATCATCACTTCTTTCGGTCTTATCAAAACGCCGCCCGACTTCCCAGTCTTACCACCAGCACCCTTCGCCATTACCGGGTCCTTGGACAAATCCGTCCCCGAATCTGCCGCAAATTGTAAATAAAATTCCGGATTATTCTTTTTAAATTTGGAACCCTGGTAGTAATGCTCTACCGAATTCCATTTATGATTATCTAATGTAAAAGGTGCGACCCAAAAATTCGATAACTTCTTCCGCCAGTCCGGTATCGAATTCAATTCCGCAAATTCATTGATTGTGTCCTCTGGTATTTTTTCACCCGAGCCTTTGCCCGGCCGCGCATTCACCGATTTCGAATAAAACTGAAACACAATGTTGTCATCATATAAATTTAATATTTTCGATTCACTTAGTTCGTCGAATACGGCGGCCTCTTTACGAATACCTGTTATATCGCCTCTAAATGCTTCAAATTCAGGTATAAAACTGAATATCCCCGCGTTTTTTTCCATACACTTATCGGCTATCATTCTTTTGATGTCATAGGGTAGCTCAGTAAAAGAATAAATCATTTTTTTCTTGTATCCAACTATCAAATAATGTGAGCCTGTATGGTCGACGATTATATAAAACTCCGGTTTAAATTCCCCCCTGCTTTCTATAATCGGATCCACTGCTCCGCCACACTGCATCACATTATTAAAATCGCCACTTTTATAAATCTTACTAGACAGGATGATTATTTTAATGTTCAAAATTCGCTCCAATGTATTTATCGCCCATACATCTGCCCAAAAATCACAAGTCTTCATCACCTTTTTCAATTCGGCTAAATTATTTATATCCTTCATAAAATTAAAATCCTTCATATTTTCCTTCGCATAATCGTATTCCTGTTTCAACTGTTCAATAGCCTTTTTCTTTTTTAATGCGGCATCTCGAATTATTAATTGCTGCTGTCTATCTATTGTTGTCGCCATTTTCGCCTTCAGCTCATCATATTCCTTTTTCTCCTTAATAAAGGCGGATTTCGTTTCTACCATTTCGTTCGAAAACATGGAGTAATTTTGCTTATACATATTGTAATTTTCTTGTTTCGCGTCGTCTGCGATTTTTTTCCTTAATTTATCCACTGTAGTGTCTTGCCCAATGCTGTGAAATGCGTCTCTAATAGTGGCAAATAAACAATCCCCGTTTCCTTCATTATCTGTAATAGTGTAATTCTTATTTTTCATATATCGTTGTATCCATATATCATCCGCCTTTTCATGATACTTTTCTCGTATATCAGTTGCTTGTTTTGGCGATTCGTTGTGTAACATTTTCGGTATTGTGGCGCCCAATCTGGGAGTAAAAATATCGCGTCTAATATGGGGAATTTCAATAGCAGGTGATGCGGATGCGGATGCGGATGCGGTTGCTTTCTTCTTTTCCTTGCTCTTTTTCGTAGGAACCTCTATTTCAATGTCTTCCGATTCCTTGTCCGATTCCTTGTCTGATTCCTTGTCTGATTCTTCTAAATCATTCTTATCAGGCACCATTCTAAGCTTATTAATCATAGCCTCAGTAGTAAAAGTATAAATCAATGGTTCCTCAAACCTTTCCAGGTCCAGATCGCCAATTTCATCTCTATAAGCTAACAAATTAGTAGATAGTATTTCATATACCCCAATTTGAATTACTTTATTATTGTGTTTTACTAAATAAACCGGAAAATAGGTTATATTTTTATCAGCAAATGTATTTTTCGGATTTCCAATTGCGATTATTACATTTATACCCTTTATCATCACTTGGTATAAACTTGTCTCCTTACTTAGATCATCCGGGTCGACTTTTTTAAGTTCTACATAATTAACAGTATTGTCTATTTTAGATACAACCATGATTTGTATATAATATATAAATTAATATTATTTTCCACCTTTTCCTCCGGATAGAGCAAAGCTGGATGCAAAGCTGGAACCACTATTGTAGTGTTACCAAAGCGAATATGGTAAGGTGGATGAATTAAAATATTAAGTAACCCTTCATCTTCGGGTCCTCTAACAATTCCGTCATATACGCCCACATTTTATGCCGCTTTTCCACTATTTCGTAGTTCTCTGGGCTATTTTCAAAATTTACAATGTTGGTAATGATATCTTGTTTTTTCAACGCTTTAATGCTCTTGATTATCCCGTAATATTGGCATATTTTCATTAAATCCTTCAATTTATATTCCTCACTATAGTAAAACGCATGATTACCCAAATAAAAATCCCTTTTAATAAAGTAGCTAAGCTCACTTGAACTAATAACATTATCATTTGTATTGATATTAATATCAATATCGTATTCTTCTGTCGAAAATTCAAGCATCATTTGTTCCAATTCTAGACTATTATCTTTCGCTACATCTACATCTGACTCTAAATCCTCAAAAAAAAAGGTAATATTATCTTTTTGTAAATCCATCGTTATATTATTAATATTATTCTATAATAATATTAAACTATTTTTTTAACTTGTTTTAACACTTGTTTTACATTTCATCCATTACATTTCATCCATTACATTTCATCCATTACATTTCATCCATTACATTTCATCCATTACATTTCAACCATTACATTTCATCCATTACATTTCAACCAGGTCCATACACTTAAATATCGACTTGTTCGACAAGCTCTTATAATCCTTCGCCTTACTCTTCGCAAACCCCGTTATCAACTTGACAATAGTTAGACCATTAATGATGTATAAATCCTTATCATATTCTTTCGACTCTTCCACGGTTCTTATAATTTCCTTGTTAAACAAAATCGCCATGTTTTCCGTAATCTCATCCACTTCAAATTTTTTATCCGGCATGTTAATGTAATCGAACATCGTTCTTAACAAGGAAACCAACATATTATACATAGAAAATCTTGACAGAAGCCCGTTTATCGCCAAATACACAAACAACTGACTGGTCAATTTACGCTTCTCATTAACCACATTCATGTCGCAAAACTTGTCATAATCTTTATCCGGATCGAAATATTTCATGTCCTTAAATAAATCCAAATATTTTTGGAAATGGTTATCAATCGACCGCCTGAGCCACGCATAAGTTCCCAATAAATCAGAATATAGGTCCGCATATAATTTCAACAATGTCTTGTTGCTCAAAACAATGTCCAGCATAACATCTCCGATTCGCTCCGTCAAAATAGTTTGCTCCAACTCTTCTGACATAATCTCGTCCAATGCGCTCGTAATCTGTTCCCTAATAATCAAATATTTGTCCTTGGTCAATTTACTCATCGCCAATTTCAGCTTGTCGATTAGCGCGTCCAAACCACTCTTGTGGTCTATTTTAGTAGCCTGAAATGACCGAATCGAATCCCAATCTTCGTTACTAACTTCCATCCCCTTATTACCCTTTCTTCGCCTTTTATCCAACTTGTAACCCTGGTCGTCTGATAAACTAGTATCTTTGACCTCGACAGGCTCCTTCTTCTGAAAAACATTGCTATTTATAAACGCGCTAGAACCTATTTGACCTGTCAAATAATTTAACATATTTATGGTTTCATCTGGTAACAAATAGTCGAAACCAGCGAACATAATAGTGTTCACCTGCTGTAAAGTATATGATTTGATTTGTGAATTGCTCATATTAGACTATATTACTTATATCATATAGTCTAATATTTATATCAATTTTTTATTTAATATAATACTATATTAAATAAACTTAAAACTAACATCCTATATTATACTATAATGACCGAAGAAAATAAAATTTCCGATCCACAGCTAGAAGACGATACCATTGAACTGATAAATCAATGGGATGATTTGGATGTCGACTCAAATATTCTAAGAAGCATTTACGCATACGGTTTTGAAAAACCGAGCCCTATTCAGCGCAGAGGAATTAAGCCTTTGGTCGATGGCCGCGATGTAATCGGGCAGGCGCAATCCGGGACAGGCAAAACGGCGACATTTTGTATCGGCGCCCTTTCTAGAATCGATTTGACAAAAAACACAACTCAGGTTTTAATCATGAGCCCTACTCACGAGCTAACGCGCCAAATCACCAAGGTGATGACCGCACTATCCTCAATGATGTCGGGTATTCGAATTAAAACTATTATAGGCGGTTCATCGATCGACGAAGATGTGACCTTTATGCGCGATTCCAATCCTCATGTTATTGTCGGGTGTCCGGGAAGAGTATATGACATGATAAGACGCCGGCATATTAACGCAACGACTATTAAAATGGCAGTCCTCGATGAAGCAGATGAAATGTTATCACAAGGATTTAAGGAGCAGATTTACAATATATTTCAACACTTTAATAAGGATGTACAGATTGCGCTATTTAGCGCGACATTGCCGGCAAATATTTACGCACTTACCGATCAGTTTATGCGAAACCCTGTTAAGATTAAAGTCGCCGCAGAGCAGCTGACGCTAGAGGGCATCAAGCAATATTTTGTCGCAGTCCAGGATGACCCTCAAAAATACGCGACTCTTAAAGATTTGTATGGTGTTATTTCTACAGCGCAGTGTATTATTTATTGTAATAGCGTGAAGCGAGTTATCGAGCTTTATGAGGCGATGGTAGAAGACGGGTATCCGGTTTGTTGTATTCACAGCAATCTAGATCATGAAGCAAGAAAGAACGCGATTTCGGATTTTAGTAGTGGGGCCGCTCGATTTTTAATTTCCTCTAATGTTACGGCGAGAGGAATCGATATTCAGCAAGTTAGTATCGTGATTAATTTTGATTTGCCGCGCGATGTCCATACTTATATCCACCGTATCGGGCGAAGTGGCAGATGGGGTAGAAAAGGAACTGGTATTAATTTCATTACAAGACGAGATGTAGCGCAAATTAAAGAGATTGAATCATATTATCATTGTCAAATTGACGAATTGCCTGCTAATTTAGTAATTAATTCTTAAATAATCCATTCTTAAATAATCCATTCTTACATAAATTCTTAAATAAATTCGTAAAATAAATTTTAATATATTCTATTTTACAAATAAATGGAATATTTCTTTAAAGGAGACCCGGCGACCTTGTCTCAAAAAAAGGTAGAAGTCAATGATATATTTAAATTGCCTATTTGTTTCAACTCGCAAGTTAAAATACTTAAAGATGAAATTATTGATGATTTAGAATTAAAAAAGACCAATGTTAGCGAAGCTTTAAATGTTAGCGAAGCTTTAAATGTTAGCGAAGCTTTAAATGTTAGCGAAGCAGAAGTAGAAGTTAAGGAAACATATGATAAACCAATTTATAATCATGTGTTTAATCCCACCAACTCTTTAGGAAACCGAATCTTAGAAATTCTGCCATCGTATTACACCACAGATGTTCGGTTTTTAAAAGATAACCAAACATTGATAACAAGTCTTTTACACAAGGATTTAAACGAATTCGACCTATCCGATTTCGAAATCGAAGAAACCATTAACGCATGGAATGAAATTAAATCCGAAACCGGGTTCTGTGAAAAATATTTATATATCGACTGGGACTTTGCTAAAAATCTAAACAATAACCCATTATTTTTACATCTTATGAGCATTTATAACATCGCATCTCCAATATTATCTTTATGTCTACCCATATTTATTTTAATTGTTCCCTTTTTTGTAATAAAATTCAAGGGATTAGACATTAATATCAAAGATTATACGGAGGTTTTACTGGATTTAATACAAAATCACGCCATCGCGAAAATATTCACGAGCTTTCACGATGTAGATTTCGGTGAAAAAATATATTTACTTGTTTCTGCCGCGTTTTATTTATTTTCAATATATCAAAATATATTAACTTGTATACGATTTTATTCTAATATGAAAAAAATACACGATTACTTGGACAAATTTAAGAAATATATTTCATATACCATAAAAACGATGGAGCACCATTTAGTCAACTCTGGTAACCTAACAACCTTTTCCGAATTCAATGATTCTATCGTAAAATATCAAACTATTTTATATAAAATTAGCGAAGAAATAGCGGAAGTTAGTTCATTTACATTTTCCTTTTCAAAGATTACTGAAATTGGCCACATCATGCATCTATTTTATCAAATATTTGACAATACTGATTATAATGAAGCATTCCTGTATTCATTCGGATTTAATGGGTATTATAATTTACTGAGCGGGTTAAATATAAATATTAAAAATTCCAAATTAAATAAGACAACTTTTATAAAGGCGATTATTAAGGATTCAAAAAAATCAAAAAATAAGAAGAATAAGAAGAATAAGACTTTAAGCGACTCTACAAGCAAACCCCTTTTTAAAAAAATGTATTATCCTAAATTTATTAATGAATCGAAAGTCATCACCAATGATTGTAATTTAGACAAAAATATGATTATAACCGGACCTAACGCATCAGGCAAAACGACGCTTATTAAAAGCACCATGATAAATATATTGTTATCCCAGCAAATAGGATTTGGATGTTTTGAAAGTTTAGAATTGTGCCCTTATGATAATTTTCATTGTTATTTAAATATTCCTGACACCTCTGGAAGAGATAGTTTATTCCAAGCAGAGGCAAGGCAGTGTAAAGAAATTATAGATTGTATCAATGAAAAGAAGGAAGAGAAGAAAGAGAAGAAAGAGAAGGAAGAATCCCATTTCTGTATTTTTGATGAATTATATTCAGGAACAAATCCTGAGGAAGCTGTTTCAAGCGCGAAAGGGTTTTTACAGTATATTGTAAAAAATGACAATGTAACTTGTCTTTTAACAACGCACTATATTAAATTATGTAAAAAAATGGAGAAAAATGACCGGATTCAAAATTTTAATATGAAAACGGTAAAAAAAAATGACAATTTTGAATATACTTATCTATTGATTGAAGGTATTTCCAAGATCAAAGGGGGGTATAAGGTTTTAAAAGATATGAACTATCCTAAGGAAATATTGTTGGATTTTTAAAATGTTGGATTTTTAAAATGTTGGATTTTTAATGAGGTGTTAAAATCAAATAATTCGTAGTATTTATTATTAAAATATATTATCATGTTTTAATAATGGCATTTAACGATTTATTGAGCACCTCATTTTTATTTAGCGTAGCAATTATTATTATTTTAATTGGCGGTATATTCGCATATGTTAGTTATAGAATGTCCGAGCAGGACCATAAAATTACCTCTATGGTGGGATTAATTTCTACCATGGCAGAGGAATTACAATTCTTTAGAAGTAAATTAAGCGCTCGCGATGCGTTGTCTCCGGAGACAACTTCAACCAATCACATTATTTCCATTTTAAATCCAAATAATTTAGCAACCGAAATAATCGATCCAGTTAGTTTAATCTCTGTTTCTGACGACGATGCTGAATCTGAATCTGACGACGAATCTGAATCTGAGTCTGACGACGAATCTGAATCTGACGAATCAAATGGGGATGACGATGAATGTGAATTAGACGAATCAAATGGCGACGACGATGAATGTGAATTAGACGAAATTGTCGATTTAGAGGCTCCTATGTCGCTAATTCAAAGCATCGATATAAATCAAGGCTCTGAAACTGATAATATTAAATCAATTCATTTAGCAGAACCAATCGATTTGATTGTCTCTAATCATGACCACTGTATAGAACATTATGCAAACGATTTAAAGACTATTTCCATCACAGATTTAGAGGATACTAACAAAAAACCAGAATACAAGAAAATGTCTCTCCCCAAACTTAAAGAAGTTATTGTAGAAAAGGGTATTGTTGCAGACCCTTCTAAATTAAAAAAAAACGACATATTGAAATTGTTAGGTGATGAATAATTTTATCTATTATTAGTATAACATGAACTCTTTTGATTCTAAAAAATATTATACGATTACCCCTGTGAATCCTAAAGAGGCGTCGTGGCAGCAAGACGCCGTCATTAATAATAAAATTCATGCGGAATCAGGAATTACTTCTAATTGGAAATATAGGCAATATATTCAAAACAACGCAAATCATATAATGAAATACAATTCGATGGAATACATATATGCTTCTGGTAATAATCCATACTTTCAAAGCAGTGAAACACCGATTGACACTAATGTTCCTCATAGATTTTCATCACTACACGATCCCAGCTATCCTAATTACGGGGGTAACAACAGTGATTTAAAACAGGATTTTCTAAAAAAGCAGCAAATGACCAGTCGAATGATATCGCCGGCATATTCTACAATACAAAATAATAAAAAATAAGATTTGTAAAATAAGATTTGTAAAATAAGATTTGTAAAAACAATATAATAATTACTTTATACTTATTATATTACC
>Ga0209086_10001325_pt1 | contig 20187 bp, 37 predicted proteins | sample M_130207_XF_Meta_FD_187312 | JGI IMG/M metagenome (GOLD analysis project Ga0209086, IMG submission 187312) | Freshwater microbial communities from Lake Montjoie, Canada to study carbon cycling - M_130207_XF_MetaG (SPAdes) (version 2) | ecosystem: Environmental > Aquatic > Freshwater > Lake... | reverse complement strand
TCTCAGATACTGCTTTGTAGAGTTGGCTTTTAGAATCTTTAAGGTCTGGGTTAGAATCTACTTCTTCAAGTAGGTTTTTATCCCATGCTGACTTTAATTCAGTTTGAGTTTTTTGCTCAAACTCTTTGCGATCCTCAGATTCGATTTCAGTGGACTTTTGTTCTGCGAGTTTTGCAAGATCATCACGGCCTTCGTCACGATAGCTTTTTGCCGCTTCCCTGTAATCCTCCGCACTAAAGCGGCGGTTTCCAGTTTTCTGCACCTCAGAACCAGATTGCGAAGTCTCTCGTTGGGCTTTGGCCTGTTCGATTGATTCACGCTCTGATTTGAGTCTTGCTTTTTCTTCTCTAACATCGTCCCACTCTTTTTCGAGTCTGCTCTTTGCCTTCTCATATCGGGTAGGCTTCTTTTGTTCGGAAGCCGATTCCGAGTTGTTTTCTGAAGGTTGGTCTGTTAAAGAACTTGCTTCTTTGGATTTCTCCTTAGAGGCTGGAACCTCATCCGAGGCTCCACGTTTGTTTGTTTCGGCTTCTCCAGCAGGCGCGGGTTTCTGCTCGGTATCTCCGCTTGAAGCGACCTCTGTTTTTGCTTCCACTTTCGGCTCATCCTGCGGGACTGTTTCCAATCCTGCATCGGCTGCTGCCGCTAGTTTCAACATATCCAGTTCAGTAACTTCCGTTGAATCTGCCATTTTGACCCTTTCTTTACACTTGTTGGTAGGGAGTCAATCTACCTAAAGGTTAATCGGCTACTGGTTCATCCGATCCATCCCCATAGCCTGGGACGGCGGAGTTAAGTTTTTGAGATGCGAGCGATTCCAATGTCGCAACACACCCTCTGAATCCTTTAGCATAACCACACGCATCCGCAAGTACATCATGCTTTTTCATTACAGCAGATGCATTTTGGCGTAGGGTTAGGTTCAAAAGTATAAGACTAAGTTTCTTGCCAGTAGGTGTAGATAAGAAGCCTGTCCACGCCTTCTCGTCCTCATCTTCCCACTTAGGTTCGTTAATCCATGCTTGGTCGCGTATGAACGCCAGTGCTGCCTTTAGTTTTCTCATAGCTTTATACCCCATGAATCCCCCTGAAATAGAACTGCTTCCTTATCCTTAAATACCTCAACCAAAGCCTTTTGTACTGACTTAAAACTCCAATCATGCCCAGCCATTATCCCGCCAGACCTAAGCTTAGGCTTCCATCCATTCAGATCTGCAAGCACGCCTTCGTAGCGATGATCTCCGTCTATGTAGATAAAGTCTAGCTCGTCATCCCTAAAGAACTGTAAGGCATCTAGGCTTTTACTTCTGTTATGCAAAACATTGCCAAGTGGAGTGGCACGTTCTTTAAAAGCCTCGAAAACAAACTTCATCGGGCATTGCTGGCTTGCTACATCGTTAATGTCGTACCCATTCATCCAAGGATCAACCGCCATAACCTCCTTGAAATGTTTAGCAATAACCACTGTACCTTCCCCGCTGTAAGATCCAATCTCAACCGCCTTATTATTTGCACCCGCCTCATTCGCCCACTCACAAAGTTTTGTTAAGCCTTCCGCTTGGAAGGCATCTCGCATTACTGGTACTCTCAAGCAGGCATCGGTGCTGGTGCTTGGCCTTGCATCGCTTCAGGTGGCAGTTGTTGCCCCTGTTGTTGCACTTGAGCCTTGCCTGCATCTCGAAGCTGTTTCTGAATTGCGCGGGATGTATTGGGATCAATCTTCTCCAACGCTGCTAAATGCTGTTGGAGATGAGCCATCAGAACTTGCATTGCGCTCTGATCGACCTGTTGTTGCCGCTGTTGAGCAGCTTGGTTAAACGCGAAGAGAACTGATATATGCGCCTTGTGGTCATCGCTAGGCTTGATAGCGACAGGGAAGCCTGTGGTGAGCATGGTCGCAATTTCAGTCGCTTGATCTTCAGCCTGATCCCCAGAGGCAGCGTTAGGATCTTGGTAGAGCCTACGGACCAGCGATGGATCGTCTTGTTCAAGCACCGATTTAACCAGTTCGCCTTGGTTGATGAAAGGATTGTTTTGGAACATAGCCATACGGCTAACTGATTTCTGCAACGCAAACTGGCGGTTAATAAAGTCTAGTCCACCCTTTGGTTCAATGGAATACTCATCATGGATGCCGTCTGGTGGCATCGAACCAGTTTCCTCCGCATACCGATACATCAAGTCTTTCTTGTTGTACTGCGTGTAGAGTGACCAGCATTGTTTGAATAGGTGGGATAGACCCATCCTAAACATACGATTACGAAGATCGCCAGAGGATGCTGACTGCGACTGCAACGCTTGAATCTCGGTAGCAGTCTTTCTATCCCCAGCGTTATACTGCGAGCCTGCTCCAAAGTCTGGGTTGCCCATACGCTGTTCAGCAAGTTGACGCTCTTCAAGCATCAAACGCTGGAAGTCGAATGGAGGCTGGCTGAACTGAACTGGCTTTAATCCTTGTGGCAGGATCTGACCAGGCTGCATTTTCAAGTTCGCTGTGTTTAGCGAGATAGGATTCTGTGCTTCAAAGACGGGTCGGTTGGCTAGCTCAACGTAATCACTCAACGAGTTCTTGAGCTTATTTAATAGATTCTCGCCAGGGAGGAGAATTTCTGCAACTCCGCGAGGGCTATACCAACCGCCCCCTGTGACCTCATAGGGGAAATCTACAAAAGGTGGTTCACCATGTCGGTAGGGTAGCGTGAAAGGTTTGCGAATGTCTTCGTCTATAACCAGAGGACTGTAGGTTTCAACCTTCCATCCATCTTCGGACGGCGTATACATTTCCCAAAGGACAATACGATCATTGTCAGATTCTTGAGTAATTCCTTCGCGCCTGTAAATTTCGTCCTGAATCTCACTTCGTAAGCCCACTGATTTCGAGGGTTTACCCGAAATGATTTTAACGAACTCGTCCCCCTGCTTGTAAAGCGGATTTGCCTTATAGGAATCGACACTTGTTGAGATGATGTGAACAATGAAATCGGCATCTTTAAACTCCTTTGTGTAGGAAGGAACGATGATATGGAATGGATCAATAGCTTCAAAGTCAATACGCTTCTTGTCCTCGTTCCAGATTACTTTAGCTACTCCGCGCCCGTAGAGCAGGATGTTGTCGATGACTGAAACAATCTCTTTCTGGAAGTTGGTACGCTCACGCATCTGGTAATCAAACCAACGCTCGGCTGATACTGTCAGCGGAGCCAACTGCTGGCGCATAGGAACGAAGCTAGAAAGGATGTCGTTACCGATTGCGCTATTGACGAAAGAAGGTTTTAGCTTCTCGATAGCAGAGTCAATTAACTGAACGTGTAGGTCGGCTGCTGTAGGCCAAGGCTTAATCTTGCGCCTAACACCAAAATAGCGAGCCTGGTAGAACAGCCGTTGACGATTCTCCCAAGTCTCACGCTGGTTGAGCGAGTCAATAATCCGTGTGTAATAACTATTCCTGCGTGTATCTTTAGCGTTCATTTGTTGCGCTCCGTTTGAAGTTCATAAGAAAGATCATTGACATAGTTAAGTGCCTTCTTCGCCCAGGCACGAATGGCTGGAGAGGCAGTACGAACCGCAGGGTAGTTATCGTCTTTCATTAATGACTCAACTGCCCCCGATGTGTTCGTTATCGGACTTGTTGTCGCGCACCCACCAAGCAACAGAACCAAGTTCGCGATCAATAACCTCACGATTATCTTTCCACTCGGTAGCGTTCTTGTCAACACGCTTCTCATACCAACCTGGTATGAGGCGAAGGACTGATGCGATGATTTGAAGTATCGCACCGATCACTTAAATTTATTTGATGTTTAACCCGACAGTCTTCAGAAATGCAACGACCTTTTCCAAGATCGAGTCATCCGCTGGAGTGGGGGTGAGCTTAACAATAATACGAGCAGCCAATACAATGCCGCCAACCGCAGCAACTACGTCTGTCCAATTCGATGTGATCCAGTTCCATATATTCATAGTTTTATCCTCCTGCTTCAAACCCAGCCATAACAGGGTCGTGAAACTCCATCATGGCTTGAAGTGATTTCCAAGTTGGCCTTTCGATCTGAAAGGTCAAGTCGAACCTCATGTTGCCACCATCCAAGCATAAAGCAAGTGCGTCTGCCTTATCTGGTGAGGCAAGACCCCTAGAACGCATCGAATCCTTAGATTCCACGCCTAGCTTGCCTTTGGAGTTGACCAGGCTTTTCCTGCAAGTTAGTTGTGCAGTCAGGTCATCGTCTTCTGGCAGGATGATCTCAGCCCCATCAATCTTCTTTGCCATGCCATACCACATCTCAGCAGACCGATTGGTATAGGCATCAGCATCGTAGGCAGTAGATCCGAAGTTGACTCGGTTGACCTCCCAGCCTGCCTCTGCCAGCGCATCGCACATAGGCATCCCCAACCCACTCGCATCGGCAAATATGTTGTTAGGCTCTAGCCCAGCCTTCTTAAACTCTACGATAAACCGCCCTACCGCTGCCATCGTGTCACGATCACGCCAGGCTAGGAATGGTAGAACCTTATTGCCATCTCTTATTGCTAGCACGTTGCAATCCCCGCCTGCTGCAAAGTCCACGCCTGCTACCCTAGTGCCAGGCTTGAATGCTGGTGGAGTAGTTAGGCAATGCTGGAGTTGGTTTAGGCTGATGACAAGGCTCTCGGAACCTATGTCAACGAACTCTCCGTATATCATGGAGCGTGTCAGCGGGTGTTTCTCGCCGTAACGCTGGATAACCTCATCAATCTGTACCTGTGTGATGTGGGGGCAGTCAAACGCTGTGACAGAGTGCTTCTTCCACATATCAGCCTCCTTGGTGAAGGCGCGGTAGAACGCGCCGCTAGACCCGCCTGGGCTGGATGCGATCAACAGTCTGGTTGGTTGGCAACGGCTGATAGCCTCGAATAGAGGGTCGGCTACAGTCTTGGCTTCGTCCACTACCATGAGCAGAGGATGGTTGTCGTGGTCTTCAGCGTGCCAGCCTTCTGCACGCCCTGCATCGGTGGCTGAGTACCCGATAATGCGCGATGTGTTGCCGTTGGGGTGGAGGTAACGGATCTCGCCAGATGTCACCTCCCATGCCCCACCGAGTTTAGAAATGTGATGGCGAAGGCTAGGCCACAACTGACTTTCAACTTGTCGGTACACGCCTGCCGTTGTTACAGCAATTGAGCGCGGGTAAACGAGGGCGTGCCATATCAAAATGGACGAAATAACTGTGCTGGTCTTGCCAGAGCCGTTGGCTGCACGCAATGCTACGCGCGAGTCTCTGGGGTGTAAATCGGTTAACACCTTCCGTTGCCAGTCATAAAGGTTGATGCCCAATGCGTTAGATGCGAAATTGGCTGGTTTGCCAAGGTCTTCTAACGCCTCTTCTTGGCTACGCTTGGGTGGCTTTGGCATGGTGGTGTGCTAAGACTTCTTTTTGTTTTGAGCCACAATAATTTAGGGGGGGTTATGTGTATCAAGCGGGGGCTGGGGGCGTGGCGGGTGGCGTGGTGGTGTACTTGGCTAGGCTCTCAGCCCTAGGTTTTCTTCTCTTCATGGCTACCTTGCGAGGCTTACAGATTTTTAATTGTGTTGTAGTGACAACATCTTGCGTACCACTTGTCGCACAATTGCTATTGTATAAACTATTGATCTTGGGTTTGTCTTTAACATCCTGGAGGTCAATCACTTGCGCCTTCTTCTTCACCGCAATCCCCGCCAACAAGCTGGCCAAGTTCGAGGAGATGCCGTGGGTGACATCTTGCGTAACTGACAGACGTGCAGAGGGTTGTGCGTGATTGTAGATTCTTTCAGCCATCCAAGCTTTGGCTTGCCATGACTTCTCCCCTGCTAGCTCTATATCCCGCAGTAAGGAAAGCTCGTGCTTTTTTCTGGCAGTTTCCACCCTACGCGCAAAATCAGGCTTTCTACTTGCCCAAGTTTTTATCGTGTTTGCATTCACACCAACCAACGCGCCCGCTTTCTCAATCGTAAAGCCTGAGCCACAGGCCGCGACTATCTCATCCGCCAATTCCTTCGTGAATATATCGCGCCCATTCTTTCCCTTCTCAACAATGCTTTCTTCCATGCGTTTACCTTACATTAAAATATATCAAAATAAAGTTTGACAAGATGCTATAGGCTTGCATTATGACCATATGAATAACACAACACACACCGAAACGGGCGCGGTTAAAGACGCTCGTGAAAATGTAGTTCAACCATATACTCTATATAGAAGAAGCTATAAAAGCGAAAATACTTCCGAATATGGATTCGGTGATTTTCCACAAACTATCATTTCTCCTGTATTGAGCGTAAACGCAAGAAGCCTAAGAAGGGCGCAAAATCATTTCAAAAAAGTTTTTGGATGGAAGCGCATGACTTTTTCAGGAAGGTTTGCAACTTACTTTGTAACGCAAGATGGAGGGAATGGAAAATGATTGACCTAGCAATAACAATCCTATTCCTCTCGCCATGCGTTCTATTTATGGCGCTTGGCTACTTCGGTAAAAACTAAAAACAAAAAAGGAAACTACACACAATGAACAAAACTAAAACTTGGAAGATAGGTGAAGAATGCATTGGCGGAATAATACAAATCAAAGTTAGCGAGGGAACGTATTTTCCCCAAGGCACAACAATAAAGGTACTAGTGAAAGAGTGGAAGAGTGGAGCGGTTATCCATTCGAACATATTCGGGCGCATCCATGAGAGCCGCCTTCTTAATCATCTCCATGACATGACAACGTCATACCACGCGGAAACGATCATGGAATGGATTAAGGAAAACGCTTGGCAGCATAGCGTCCTAGTGACGATGGAAGGGAGGAATTAAATCATGATGACCTTCGAACACGCGACAACATCCACAGGAGGCGGATTTTCTCGCCCAAGTAAAATGCCTTGCCCTGCTTACTCCATCCCTGCATCACTTTGCAAGGTTGGCGGCAAGCTTCGCAAGGTAGAAGGATCGGTTTGCTCCAAGTGCTACGCGATGAAGGGGAACTATGGGTTCCCTGCCGTTCGCGCTGCCTTGGCGCGGCGTTTGCGTTCACTACGGCGCGAAGATTGGGTTGAAAGCATGGTTTACTTAATAGAAGCAGAGGGAAACGCATTCTTTAGATGGCACGATGCGGGAGACTTGCAAAACTCAAACCATCTAAAAAAGATAATTGAAGTATGCGAAAAAACTCCCAACGTGCGGCACTGGTTGCCAACAAGGGAAGCGGGAGTCGTGCAGTCATACCTTAACAACGGCGGCAAAGTTCCCGCGAATCTCACCATTCGCCTGTCCGCTCATATGATTGACGGCGTGGCACCATTGGCACTAGCACGGCGGTTGGGTGTGCAAGTGTCAACTGTAGTCACAAGTGGGGAGACTTGCCCTAGTTCAAGGCAGGGTAACAAGTGCCTGACATGTCGCGCATGTTGGGACAAAAAATTGGAGGTTGTCGCTTATGGAAAGCACTAGGCACTACTTCGCGGTGTACAATTCACGCGGTCAATTCTTCGCGCGTTTCCTCTCATACGCTACCGCCCTACGTTGGGCAGTGCGGAATGGGATGGAATGGAGCGCGGAGATCAAAAAAGAAAGAGACAAACAAAATGAAAAAATTCAAAGTAATAGCACAAAGCCTATTGGAATATGAAGTTGAAGTAATGGCGGAGAATGAAGAAGACGCGATGGACAAGGCGGACAAGATTGACGGCGGAGAGTGGACGGAACTGCACGAGGGAAGTTGGGATTGGAACCCTATCCGCGCTGAGGAGGTGAAAAAATGAATGACCCCGCCATGTACGCATTAGGCATGATGCACGCAACCGCGCTATGCCTTTTTGTATGGCTTTGCACGCCACGGGACAAGCCGCGCAAGTAGTCTTCCCTTGTCTTCCCCTTTAGCACGGGGGAAGCAAAGGTAAGATCCGATAGGATTAACCTAACAAACGGAAGCGCAGCCATAAACGGCGGCGCAGAACTATAAAGGAAAAACACATATGAAAAAAAACAACCCAACGTACATGCACCAACTTGACACCAGCGAGCCAACTGGAGGGAAGTGGGCAGAGTTTGATTCTGCCTTTTGTGGCCTTGGATATATGAGCGGGAAGGAAGCAATGGAAGACAATAACTTTTGGTGTGAAAGAATAGTTGACGTTGAAACTTGGATTCAAAACGCTCAAGAAGATTATTTAATGGCAGAGCAAGCCTAAGGCGATACTATCCCCGCCCAAGTTCCAGCCTTGGCGGGAATGTCTTGCAATGGCTCACACTTGTGGGCTATTCAAACGGCAGCGTAGCCTTTATGCAGGCGAGATGCATAAGGGGTATGTAAAAACGGAAGCACAGATATTCTCGCGGGAAGGTTAACTTTATGGACAAGGAACAGATCATTCGGGAGTACTTTGCGTCCATTGGGCGTAAGGGCGGGAGCGTTACAGGAATTACCAAAGCTCGCAAGATGTCGCGGGAGCATTACCAAATGGTAGCGCAGACCCAGCGGGAGCGTTGGCAAAAGTGGCGGGTAGAGAACGGCAGGCCAGAAGCCAAACGGAAGCGCAGTCGCATTAAAGACGTTTAATAGACGCATAAGGGCGGTACAAGGAACGTATAAGCGGGAGCGTCAAACGGAAGCCTAGCGACCGATACGGCAACAGCACGCTCGGTTGCCTAGAGGTCTGTTTGGAACGTCCACTGCATCAGCTTTCGCTTTAAGACGCTTTCTAGTGGCATCCTTGCTCGATTGCGGGGCATTGTGGCGTGTTTTTTTAGGCATAGTTGTCACCAATTTCGACATGACCAAAAACGTGGGGTTAGTTTACTCGGCGGATTGCTGTCGCATTTGTGCCTAGCCCGAAAGCTACGCCTGCGGTCTGGATTGCCCTTCTTAATGGTCATCTTGGGGTCTCCGTAGCGGATTGTCTTGCTCTCACCGCCTTGGCAGGCTCGAACTACGAACTTTTTCGGTCCCCCAGGGGTACGCCTAGGGCTGTTACAGGGTAAATCTTGGGTACTCACGTTTCATCCACTTCATCTTGGTCCCAAACCGCAGGGCAAGCCTCCTGGAGCGATTGTAGGGCCTTCTGGTGTGTGCAAAAGAACTCTGACAAGCCCTTAACGTAGCTGGTCAACCCTTCCCACTGCGCCTCAAACACCTCATAGGAGCAGTTAGCCTCCATATCGTCCACTAACCCGCCCAGCAGTCTCACAACTCCATGCAGCTTCGCATTCTCGAGTTGAAGGAGACTGATAAACTTGTGAGCCATCTTTAGCTCATCCCTATCCTGGTTCAGAACGTACCCTTCTTAGCTTTCATCATACGCCAGATCTTAGGCTTGATGGTGCTTTGCGATTTAGGACGGCTAGTTCCCGCCTTACGGCGAGCGTTTATGTTTGCATACAAACCAGGTTTTAATTTATTCATTTGCGTACTTTATCACACGCCGACCACGATGCCATTTGTTTTTTTTAATTCACGCTCAAGGCTGCTTCGGATCGGCTGGGGGGAAGGCGGATTCAGGGAGCCTTTCCCCCTCTCCTATGCAGATTGTATTTCTATATGTACTATAGGGGTCTGTCATACCTTAGATGTCAGTGCCTTTGGCAGTACCTTTGTCAGCGACTAGAAAGTAGCTTGGTTGGCAGAATAGAAGCCGTTGTCTATCACGATCTTGCCAGCGTTTGTCAGCCTCTTAATGTAGCGATAAACAGTCCTGTCCGAAACCTCCATCTTTTCTGCCATCGTTTTGACCAAGTCATTTGCTACCCAAGACTTAATTCCCATTGCTTTTAGTAGGTCCGAATCGTTGATCGCTTTGTGCGCTCCAGCCTTCTTTAGATTGTCTGGATTGAGGCAGTAGTTGGTCAAGAATAGTGGATAGTGCCATTGCACCACAAAGCTGTCTAATGGTGGGAAGTTACGGAGCGTGACCTCACAGGTAAAGCTCCGCTCATCCTCTTCGTGTGCCGTAAGGACTACAAGCGAGTCTGGATTGCGTGCAAAGACACCACTGCCACTGAATCTGTCAATAGACTCTGAATTACTCTTGTTTCCCTTGCCGAAATGATGTGACAAAATGACACTAAGATTGTGTCGAACTGCCAGTACCTCAAACTCATTCATCAAATTTGCCATGTCTCCAGCGTTGTTCTCATCACGATCACCCATAAGCATATAATTTGGGTCAAGAATGATCGCCTGGTAGCCTTTACCTTCGATCTGCTTCTCGATGATAGGTCTGATAGTTGTCAAGTCAGCAGCGTAACCTCTCAGCGTCCACACATCGAAGTCTGCCACTTGATCTTGGGTTAGATTCTTTGCTTTGACTACATCAGCTAGACGATTACGGAAACTCCACTCTTGAATCTCGAAATTTATGAATAAAACCTTGGCACGCTTACACTGCTGCCCCCACCACAACCCGCCAACCTGTATCGACAAGGCGAGATCAATGAGTGCCCAAGATTTAAAAGACTTACTGCCCCCACCTAGTAACAACTTGCCCCCTTGATGCAAGATGCCAGCTATTAGAATCTCTGGCTCTGGTAGCTTCTCTACCATCAATTCATCATAGCGTTTAATCGGCGGCCACTCATCTGTTTTAGGTTTAATTCCTAGGGCTACTGCTGGTTCAATCATCTTACTTTCCTCCTTGGCAGAACCATAACAAGCTCTGCGTTTTGTCGTTTCTTTTTACACCTGGCATCCGTACTGGCTGACTTGGTTTGAAGGTAGCAGGGTCGCACCCTAGCGGGATAAGGAAAGCTTTTAATTGATCAAACCACTCTTGCTTGGGCATCTCTAACCAACCATGCAAACTCTTTCCAGCAGTATCTACAACCGCGTACAACTTCATCTTAAATAGATCACGCATCAGTTGGAACACCGCGCCCATCTCTGGCTTAGTCAGCGTGTCCGACTCTATGACTAGGTAACGGCGCGAGATAACATTCTCATTGGCTCGGCTGATAGTACCAGCCGCAAACACCCCAGCAGTCGTAAACTGACTGATGGGCGGTGTCTGCATCCACTCGCTTGCGGTCTTGAAGTGAAGTGGGTGATTCCCACTATCCTTGACCCCACCTATCCATACGATGTCATCTGGTTTGAATAGCGACAACATTTCCTCGTATTGCGCCTGTGGCTCGTCTGGTATAGGGGTAGGCGATTCCTCGAACATATCGGCTGGGTCCCAATTATAGTGCGTGAGGTAGCGTTGCTTGTTTGACTCTGCGATAGTCTTAATGCGGTCTAGTACTTCCAACTCTGGATCTTTCTGGATTACCAAGGCCCTTGGTATCGAACCGCTACCTTGAGTCATTAAGGAATCCTTAACTGCTGACTTGTACAGCGGGTCGCTGGAGATAGCACGGCGAAGCTTGCGGTTGGCCTCATCGCGGTATGGCGTGCAGGAAGAGTGCCAGCAGAAGATAGTAGGTGCTCCGTCAATAAAGACTGTGGTATCCCTGACTCTGGTGTGGCTGGTGTGCGCCGCTTCCCCTGGGCATTTGCATAGTCCGTGATTCTCGGACTGCCAATCGACTTCCCCGACTATTGATTCAGCGATGCGTTGGTTGTTCATAAAATTCAAACTGGCTCTGATTCAAGTGGTTCGACACACAGAAGGACCAGCCGCAGGATCTCCCTGCGTACCACAACGCCAGTTAGGTTAGCACCCCGCTAAAATGTCGTACTCCCTGTTGTCGCATTCTTCGTATTGATTCAAGAATGGAATATCCCCAGCGCATAAATTTCTGTACTCTGGAATTGCAGATAGTGTTTTGTGTAGTTCAATTGGATCGGCCTTGTCTCGTACTACAGCGTGATGAAAATGTGTCATCCAATAATGCCCAGACTCATCCGCAAGCTTTGGGTAGCTGGAACCACACCCACCAAAGCCAACTACCATTGCGTATCCGTGCCTATCCTCAAATTCTTTTAACAGTTCTTGGCTATAGCGATAGCTTCCTTGGGAATATATTAAAACCGAATGTGGCGAGCTTCGCCTGTAGGCCAAGGTTACTTTAGTTGATTCATTTTTATTCATTTCCTAGTCCATTCAAATTGAGACATATAAAGTTTGTTCATTTTGCGTTTTATGGTTTTAGGCCATCTGATTACTTTGTCGCTTTCGTGACCATAAAGACAAGCCACGGCACGCCCTAGTAATTTATATGCAGTTTTCGTTTCTCCTGATATACCTGCTTCTCCACCAAGCAGAATAAAAAGGACCCTTGCCTCATTAGGTGTCAATTGATTGTCGTTCACTTACTTCTCTTCTAGCTCCATCGCCTTGTGCGATGCAACAACAATGTCTTCCGCCGTAATGTTTCGCAGAGCATTGCACCAGTATTGGGTTCGAGGGGTTTTATTGCTCGCGTCCTTACACTTCGCTTGTGGCAACCCACCATGAGGACGGCAAGGTGCGTGTGGGCAAGTATCGGGTTTGAACACCGAGACGTTCTTAGGATAGTAAGTCATGCGGTCAGCGGGGTCGTATGATCCCCACAGCGACACACACGGCACATCTAACCCCGCAGCGATATGGTTGACTGAACTATCTGGAGCCACTACGAAGTCAGCGTTGGCAACCACAGGGAACAAGGAACGAATCGCCTTGGTCGTGTTGAACAAGTCAATCACACGCGGGTGATCCACCTTGAAATTGTTTGCGTTGTCTAGGCCAATGATAACGGCGTGATGTTTGGGGTAGGCTTCCAGCAACGCCTGTACAGCATCCTGTCCCATCTTTGGCGGGTAGGTGCGAGTAGGTCCACTAGATGAAACATGGTAAGCAAAGTAGGGATCTGGTAGTGGCCACTTGCCCATCGCCTTTAACTCTTCGTGATCGGGTTCGATTAGATAAAGATTGGGCTTACAGTACTTTGCCATCGTCTTCTCATCCCAAACTCCCATCCACTCGTACACACGCTGGTAGCAGTTACCAGGACCAGTGCCTAGCTTTGTATTACCTACCTGACCACTGAACAGGTCATCTGTGGGTAAGTGACAATCATACGAATCCCACGCCTCTAGCGTGCAAGGTAAGGGGAATAGCTTCGCGCCAATGCCAGCGTACAGCGGTAAGTTGCGAGCAGGGGCGTAAACATCCACCACTCCACCCGACTCCTGCACCAAGTAATTAACGAAAGCGGTTGCGATGACTGCATCCCCGATAGCACCAGCGCGGTACACTGCGGTGGCTCCGCCTGCCGCTCTGCCCTTCGCATATGGTTTAATCTTGTGAGGACAAGGCACAGCGTCATCCCATAGCGCACCAGTTAGTTCGTCTGGAATGACGTAGGTGTTGCGAGTATGAAGTAGATTGTCATCTACCTTGTGGATTGAGTTGGTATTATTGATCCAGAGTTTCATTTGGTTTTCTCCTCTATAATAAAGATCACAGCAAGGATTACAGCGAGTACTGCAATCACTGCAACAGCCACAATAAGTTTCCCTATTGCCAGCCCTGCGCCTACAAGAATCCATTCTTTAACTACGTTCATTTTATTTTTCTCCCACAATTGCTGGTGCTAATTTCATTCCGTAATTATTAACTCCTTCTGGTATATGCATATTACATTTAAGCGTCAACTTGTTTTTACTGAATGGCTTGTAATTTACATGATGATGCCATCTTCCAAATTTTTGAGTTACAGTTGTAACATCTGGATGCGCTCGCTGCAATTCTTCGGCAAAAGTTAATCTTCCCTTGCAAGCATCGCTCAAATAATAATCAGTCATGCCTCCGCCAACTGTCATGGTTTGGGATTTATCTATTAGGAATGCATTTATCTGGATTGTTGGCAATCCGTCTTTAAGAACTCTAAGGCACAAATCAGTATCATCATTGTAAAATAACTTATTCCTAAGCTTCTCACCACTAGATAGTCTTGCATTGGTTGGTAACAGCATATTGCTGTAAACTCTTGTATTAGGATAATATGGCGGGATGTTATCGCAGCTTTTGCAGAAACACATATAATTCATGCCTATAATATGTAAGTTGGTGTATCTATCAGAAAAATCTTCTATTACCCGCAAATATATTCCATCCTTGCATTGGTATCGTGTATTGTTATTCCAGCGATAAACTCTTCCTATATTATCATCAAATGTCCAAAATTTTTCGTGGCCCTCACTTTCGGCGAAATCCCAAATCCAATTCCTTGTAACAGTTAATCCCTCATTCTGGTGTGGGACTACAATTATTTTTGTTTTATCTACAATTTTAGAGTATTGTTCGTACTCTTGTTTTTCAATAACTATTCTAAAGTCAACCTTGTGCGACATAAACATATTGATTGTTTGTGGTGATTGATGCCTTCCTTTTGTGGGAATGAAGATTGGATATTTATTCTTCATCTATTCAGTCCATTTATCACTCTTGTAAAACAAACCACTCTCCTTGTCTTTGGGCGGGAACCAGATTGCATCTGTTTCTGGAGTCACATTAACTCCAAGTCTATTAGCAAATTCCTTCACATCTTCATAAGACTTAAACGAAACAATAATTTGTTGGTGTGGCTTTTTGTTTTGACTTAAAAATTCTGGCATATCTTTCCATTCTTTCTGCCAATCAGAAAATTCATCTAAATCAAAAAGAGTTTTTTCATCAATGTTCATTTTATTTCCTCCAGTATTTCTTTCGCTATCAGTGCCACTGCATCCACCATCGTGATAATCTGAATAATGTCAACCGATCTCCCACGATCCGCGCGATTCTTCTCTACTACCAGTTTCTCTCTGGCAGTAAGAAGTATATCGCGGGACCATTTAAGTCTAGCCTTTGTCTCTACAAGCATTAGGCCGACTTCATTTTGTACTTAGGCTTTACCCCTGCGGAACGTAGCGCAATGGCTAGGATCTGTTTAGGTCCGCGCACCTTACCACCAGCACCGCGAGCCTTACCCTTCTTCATATTATCAGCACGCAATTCTTTAATGTTCTTACCAATGTCTTTTCCGAGCATATACTATTCTCCTTGTTTGTAATAGGGATTGGGCACTGCTGGTGCTTGCACCCCGAAGCTTGGGTTTTCACATCTGCGACAATCGCGAAGATCAAAGTCAAGAATCTCGCCGTGATTAAGCATGATCGTAAATATTTTGTTATGATCTAATCCGTAGTCAGTCACCAGGAATGCAAGCCCTTCACCCTTGGGAGTCATCATCCATAGTTCGGGATTGAGTTGGACTACTTCCACGCTGGTCCTGTAAACCACGCAACCAACACCCAGCGCGTACCCCAGATAGGGGCGCGAGCGCGATGCTCGATGTAGGAGGGGAACCAAGTACCCGCACCTTGCTCGCGGATAAACCGAGCATTCTCCAAGTCAGCCTTGACCTGCAACCCACCGCCCAGGTACTCGCTAGGGTCAGATAGGTTGACCACCGCTGTCAGCTTCCTAACTGGAGCCTCGGAGGTGAATGTATCGTAGTGCCACCAGAATTGTTGCAAGGGATTATACTTTAGTATCTGCAACTGTTGGATGCCTTGAATGTCGAAACGCCATTGCTCGGCATTGATGCTGTCTGTTAACTCTCGCATAACCTTGTAAATCCATTCGTAATGTTTTGCGAAAGGAACCCAGCACGATGAGCAGCTTCTTGCGAATGATCGCCTAGTAGTGCCGTCCTTGTTCATCACAGTTGCACGCTTCATGCCCATGACTTCGGCATCCTGCCTTAGCATGGTGCATTGCGTAGGCGTGAGGACGTAACGATCCACGCTGGCGGTTAGAACCTTCTGCTTGAATGCTTCGTTCACTTAGTCATCTCGGCTAGTTCCAGCAATGCTTGGTTCAGTGCGTACTCAAAGCACGCCTTCTTATCCTTCTGTAAGTGAATCCTACCAGCCTCAGCCAGAGCGTTGAACGTCTTGTCATCCACCTTAATGTCGATCACAGCCGACTTAACTTCCCGAATGTCTAGTACTTCTATTTGTTGTTTTTTTCTTCTCATTCTTCTAGTTCCTTTTTTATACGATCTATGATCCAGAGGATTATGTAAAGCGCGAAATATATACCAGATAAAATTACACAAGAGTATAAAATCATCCAGCCAATTACCCACGTTATGCCAGCTATATCAGCAAAGAACATAATCGTCCTCCCTCATTCGGCGCAGTAATGTTCGGTTACATATCCGAATGCCAGCCGCCCTGCACCACCAGCCGACTGTGCCGTTTCGGAAATCTTCCAGTAGCTTCTGGACATTGTGCGAGTTTTTGTATTCGGGCATATCACGGAGGTTAGCTAGCTCTGGCCTAGCGATAATCTTCATACACCTAACCACCCCGCGCCTGCGGAGCGTGCGAAGATCCATGATCGCACGCAAGGCAACCTCGCCAGCCAACTGCTGTAGCTTTTCATCATATCCTCCTTTGACTAATGCGCCTTTGATCACTTATAGCTTTTCTTAGGCTTGCAAGTAGTGGCAAGGATGTTCCAGCATTGCGCGGCATCCTGGGCTTCATCCTTGGTATCGAATACATCCATGAAAGGAGCCACGCCTTCTATGTGCGCCCCGATTAGTCGCGGTCCTAGGGCCTCGCCGTTCATGGTGTGCAACCGCCACTTTCCACACTCTGGCACTACACGCACAAAGTTCATCGTCCTAGCTCGACTAGCTTTGCGTCATCGGCTTTGATTAACTCGGCCAACTTAACCAAGTCAGCACTCTGCCCAGCGTAGTGAATGCACATTGCATCCTTGTAGCGGTCTAGGCCAAAGTGTTCCTCAACTGATGTCATGCAGTTGTAAACAGGGTCAAGTTCAGTCAGCGGGATGTTCCAGATGTGAACCATAATGTTCATCCAAGTCTGCTCGGCAAAGTGGTTGGGCAGTAGTCCTAGTGGTGGCATAGACAGTGCGCCTACCACCTTGGAGGAGATCACAAACACGCCAGTGTTGACGTAGAAGCGCGGGTCAATGATCGCGCCGAAAGTTCCAGCAAGCTTACCCATCGCCAGCTTGCGGTCTAAGAATGCTCCTTCATCAAAAGCACAAAACACGCCAGCGTCTTCGCCTATGTCGGGGCAATCGGCTGCAACCAAGACATCGGCATCTAGGAACGTGACTTGTTCGTAGCCCTTCGTTGCCATGATGTTTCCAATCGCCGACTTACTGTACTGCACAGGCTCGGCCAATGGCTTCTCTAGCGAGATAAAATCAATCTGGTGACGCTTGCAGTAGGCCTCCATGCGCGGCTGAGTTAGTTCCAGTATCTTTTTCCAATCATCTCCGAATGCTTGCGTGACTAATGCTTTTCTCATTTTGCGTCTTTCCAGATGACTCCATCTTTATCTAGGTTTGAAGACCAAACCATAAGGCGAGTATAAGTTGGATAACCCAACCCCCACCGCATCAAGGTTAAGCTGATTATGTTTCCTATGTGGTAGCAGATCCATGACAGGGCGAGTTTCAATTAGAACGCTCCCAATCATCTCCTGCCTTCAAGCAGAGAAGAGCATCTGCCTTATCAAACAAATCCTTGGGAGGATCAACTACAAGCTGTCCGTCTTTCAAGATTTCAATGTCAGACATTTCAACCGAATTAACAGTCTCTGACATGAAATGCTCACCCCACCTACAAGGTCCAATGTCCTCTTCAGTAGTCTCAATATATGGCGTTCCATATGCAGAGTACTCTTCTCCATTCCAGCTAAAATCTACCTCCGTTTCTTTCATAATCTTGTCACCTCTTTCTTTATTTGTGCGAGCGTAAACAAACACCGAACCAATGCACGCTCTAAATGATCAACACTTGTTTCGCCGTTGTTATCTGGGCAAGGTGTGGACTTATGCAGTTGCATCTGGGCTGTAGCTAGGTGACGAATAGCCCTAGCAATATGGTAATCATGGGTTGGTCTGTCCTTCAGCAACCAATCTCCGTAGGCTGACTTGTCTGACCCCTTGCCCATAATGCGCCACACTACGGCTGCCGCTTCGTCACCCATCTCGGCTATGGTTGGATGGGTCATTGTGATATGTTTACAGATCGGTAAATTAACGACACGTTTTGTTTATATGTTGTCAAAATTACCCTATCGGTAAAGTGCTTCATAACTTACAACCTGGAGGCGTGTAGCCCTTAACCCAGCACCAGATTTTCAACATGGCTTGGAAGGCAATACCAGATTGGTACAACTCATCATCCTCCCAGGTCCTAGTGGTGATCTTGTTTGCATCGTTGGATGCAAGCACGATTGACACGCAGGCCGCCTTTGGATTCTCGCTGGCAATTCTGTAAGCCCAAAGCTGGGGGCAGTCAGAAGTTTCGTAGAATGGCGAGTACTTTGGATTCACCTTCCGATTCTTTAGATCAATGATCGCATCGCCAATGCCCTTCAATCGGACGTAGGCATCGCACCTTCCAGCGTAGCCAGCACCGACCATTGCCTTTTCGCACCAGTAGGTCTTTTCAATGTTTTCATCGGACCACTTCTTAAAGGTAACGATGTAGGGCTGGAGGACTTCGTCTGTGGAACAGGCTCGTCCCAGAAGGATGTTTTCCATTTCGGTATGCATCTTTGTGCCATGCTCCGCTGCTTTGCTTGTTGCTTCTTTAGAGTCTTTAACCACCCTTCTAGCGTAGTCTTCGAGTGTTTCATTTTCCTCCTTTGGAAGAGTAAGCGAGGACATAATTCCTTGCTCTATCTTCCAACTTGTTAATTGTGGCTTGTCTAAGATTCCGATAATAGATGTAACACTTGGCAGTAGTCCAAGCTTACGAGCATCGGTAACTGTAGTGTTACGTTCCTTGCCGTTTGCACCGATAATTGAATGAGCCGAATCACCTTCTTGGGTGTACCAATGACCCGCTTGATCCGTTTGGACCAAGCGGGAATTGAAAGGCTCTTTAGCTGATATGGTAAGAGCCATACAACTTAGAACGGAACCTGGTTGCCGTCTCCGTCTTCACCGCCAACTTTGGTTGTGACCGCTGCACCAGCAAACTCCTTGCTTGCACGGATCTTGTCCTGCAACCACTCTGGCATATCTGCGAACTGACCACCCTCACCCTGCTCGATCTCGTAATATACTTGATCGTTAACAGATGTGGTCGAAGCCTTCATGCTCTTAGGCAGCTTGGACGCACCAGCGATAGCGCAGTAGGCGCGACCAGCTTGAGAGGTTTTGTGGATGAGGGTAAGCATAGCGGTTTTGCCCAACAGATTCTTTAGGCTAAAAGCCTTCAGTTCTGCTGATGTGAACGTCTGACCGCGCCACTGTTCCAATAGTTTCCGCAGGCTAGCCTTCTCGCCAAGACTGCGGGTCTGCTCAATGGAAACCACCATCGGCTTGCTGACCTTGGTACGTTTGCCATTCTCCTCTACCTCAAACTCATCTAGCTGTTCGGGTAGTTCAAAGGTTAAGCGAACCTTCGGGGTCCACTTCTCTTCGTTATCCCAGTTAGTCTTCTGCGTGCCTAGATCAACTAGGGAATATAGAATACCAATTGTTGCTCCTGCCTCTGGGAGCTTGCGCTCCATCTTTGCCGATTCACTGATTGTTAGTGCCATTTTAGTGTCTCCTTATTTATTTGGGTTTATTGTTGTGGGTTGAAGTCGTTCTAAATCTTCTGGCGTGTTGACGTAAAATCCTTTTGCAATCGTTGGCATATATTCGATCTTCACATCTGAAGGCGCGATCTGTCTAGCTAATTCGCACACGCTGTCGGCGGTTAAGATAACAAGCCATTCTTTGCGACCATTGCGCCTAAAAAATACCGCTGGGATCTTTCCCTCTGGACAATCACGCTTGGCCTGCGCCATCCAATCCTCGGGCTTTAATGCCTGGCAACGCTTGCCCTCAATATGAAATGGAAAATTCGCGCAAACCACATCCCCGCTACCACCCTCTGGATTACCAGCGTATTGCTGACTGCGCCTAGCCTTCTGCCAACCTTGTTCGCGCAAGTAACTTGCTAACTCCCTCTCCCCTGCCGCACCCTTCGCCCTGCTATTGATTTTGCCCATCCATCGGGTCTAGCGATGTGAGCCAATGCGTGTCAACTAAATTTTAATTACGCCAAGATTTATTTGCCCGACTGATATCATCGTTGAAATTGCGGATCATTGCCCGAATGCTTAACTTTTCCACAATAGCCTGGTTCTTCTTAACCCACGCCAATGCCTCCTCCATAGAGGTAACATCCTTCAGCCCATCCTCGAATTTAGCCCACGCTTCTTTGTCGGTCACAGGCTTGA
>Ga0209086_10001322_pt1 | contig 20209 bp, 18 predicted proteins | sample M_130207_XF_Meta_FD_187312 | JGI IMG/M metagenome (GOLD analysis project Ga0209086, IMG submission 187312) | Freshwater microbial communities from Lake Montjoie, Canada to study carbon cycling - M_130207_XF_MetaG (SPAdes) (version 2) | ecosystem: Environmental > Aquatic > Freshwater > Lake... | reverse complement strand
CCCCCCGGCTCCGGCCCCCCGGCCCCGGCCCCCCGGCTCCGGCCCCCCGGCCCCGGCCCCCCGGCCCCCTGCATCTTCTTTCGATTCAGAGTTGACAACTTAAACGCAAACGCGGATTGTTCCCCCCGCATGAATGACTCAGATTTGATAAGTTACATCTCGGACGCTCATAAAGAACTCCACGGGTTCCGGCCCCGGCCCGATTGGGATGAGATCCCAACGGCGGACCTTCTGGTCTGGGCTGACCGTCTTTCGACTCAGATCGCGGCCTCCATCGAGGAGCGGGACCGGCAACGGCGCGAGTGGGCCGAAAAACGAGCAGGGTATTTCGCGGCTCCTCCTCCTCTCTCAATTGGGGATCTGGTCAACCTCTGACCTCTCCCCCTGACCTCACGGCCCCCGGTTCACCGCCGGGGGCTTTTTCTTTTCAATTCAGATTTGACAACCAGAGGGGAATCGCGGATTGTTCGCTCGTCAGTGGGCGTTTCCACTGGCCCCGCCGGGAGGTTCCCGGCAGTCGGTTAAATCAAACTATCATGCACGGAATTGAAACATCACGGGACTTCCAAGTCGGATTGTCCAGAGCATGGCACGGCCTGACGGAAGTGGTCGAAGTGGTCACGGCGGATCACTTCCCCCGCATCGAACGTGCGCCGCTCACCTATACGGTGGGCGAGCAACTGAGGGAGTGGCCGGGAATGACGGTCCCGATCTCCCTCGACGACGGTCTCCCGGTAGGGACCGCTTCGGGGGAGAGCTACACGCTGTTCACGCCTCGCGAGGCTATGGCGTTTTTGGCTGAGGTGTTGGCCGGGACCGGCCACAAAGTCGAATCATTGGGGATGATCTTTGACCGTTCCCGCTGGTTTGTCACCTTCTCGTTAGACGAGCTGGCCGGAGTCGCGCCTGACGGTGAGGCGTTCAAATTGTCCGCCTCCGGCGGGTTGGACAAGAGCCAATCCCCCCGCATAAACCTCACTCATACCGTGCAGGTCTGTAACAACACGGTGCAGCTTACCCGCTCCGGTCGCGCCCTGTTCGGGAGCAAGCTTACAAAGGGCTTCAACTCACGTTTAGACGCAAGCCGGGACGCTCTGGGCGAGACGGTAGGCATGGCCCGCATTTGGAATGAGACCTTGCGGGGGTTGGAGCGCACCAAGGCTACTGTGGACGAGGCTCGCGCCGTCTATGCGGCGGACCTCGCTGAAAACGGCGCGGACCTCAAATCGGCGCGATCCTCAAACCTCCTCGATGAATTGTTGGTGGGTTTTCAACGGGGCCGGGGCAACTCAGGCGCGACCCGGTACGATGCCTTGAACGGGTATACCGAAGTATTCGGCTCTGGGCTGGTGGGCTCCGCATCTAAGCGCGATTCATTCAAGCGGTGGGAGTCGAGCGAGTACGGCGGCAACGCTGACCGTAAGGCGGCGTTTGCTGACGGGATTGCGGGACTCGGATGGGATCGCATGGTGCAGACCGGAAACGATGCGCTAGCTGATGCGCGGCGCAACACCGTCACCGTAGCATGATAGCAGTAGCCTTGTTGCTGGCCTTGTTGCTGGCGGTGCTGGCGGTGCTGGCGGATGATTAAGACACAGGCCCGGAGGAAACTCCGGGCCTTTTCTTTGCTGCAATTTAAATTTGACAATTAAACGGCAATCGCGGATTGTTTGCCTGTCGGGGGCAGTTGCCCCCGATACCCTGCCGGGGGATTCCGGTTGTCTGATTCAAACGCTACAGCATGAAAACCAAAACCGTTACCGCTTCTCAACTCCTCGCATTCGCCGCTTTGCTCGAAAGCAAGCGCGTCACCGCCGCCGCCGCCGCCGCCGCATCCAAGGCCGCGAAAGTCGCGGCTGAGGCGTTGGGTTTGCCCCCTGAGTCGGTTCTCCTCAAGGCGGACGACAAGTCCGCCGAAATCGCGGCCCTGTTCACGGAGCGTCCGGTTGCCGCTATAGCGGCGCGAGTGGATACCTTCCACTCCTTCAAGGTGACCAAGTTGGTCACGGCCTAAGTCACTGCCCCGATCACTGCCCCCGGTTCACCGCCGGGGGCTTTTTGTTTGCCCCGGTCAGCGCCTTCCCCCGGTCAGCGCCTTCCCCCGGTCAGCGCCTTCCCCCGGTCAGCGCCTTCCCCCGGTCAGCGCCTTCCCCCGGTCAGCGCCTTCCCCCCATCCCAGGGATGTTTTAGCCCTAAAACTCCCGGTTTTACGTTAGCGTTAAAATTCGCATTGGAAAGGCGTTTGGCTACCCCTACAGCGGCCCGAGTCACGTTACCGTTATTCATTGGCATTTACGCGCATTCTGCATTTCATCAAAATGCCCCTACGAGGCTCCTAGCGCGTTGAAAAACCGTGCCAAGTCTCCAAAAAATGCAATTTAACCGCATAAAAGTGCATCCGGTCCCCTTTCCTAGCCGCTTGGCATAGTTTGTGGAAAACAGAAACTGTGCCAACCGGACAAGGCAAGTATCGTGCCAACCCTCCACGTTTGCCCGAAATACAAGAACCATGCCAACCGGGCAAGGCAAGTATCGTGCCAACCCTCCACGTTTGCCCGAAATACAAGAACCATGCCAACCGGGCAAGGCAAGTATCGTGCCAACCCTTTTTGAAATCGGTTTTTTTCCAAAATTTTTTTCTTGCGGGGGGGGCCCTTTTCTCAATCTCCCCCAATTCTATTAAACTCTTTTAAAGAACCAAAGTAAAAAATTCGGGGCGAGTATTCTTTTCTATAGGTCTATTAAGTTACATAATAAAAAAAACAAAGCTCTCCCCTCTTTTTCTTTTCTATTCTATTTATCTCATGTAATAAAAAAACAAAACAAAAAAAATCCCAAGGGCTCTTTTCTTCTGGAGGTCTTTTAAGTTCTCCAAAAAAAATAACCAGCATGGTTATAAAAAATTTGACAAAGTGCCTCGAAGAGGCAACAATACTATGCTATGAATAAACTATTCAAAATTGCACTATTAATTGCAACATTAAGTATCTCAGCTTTTGCTGAAACTAACTCAATTACAGCCGCGATTGACGCGGGCTACACCTCAAGCTACCTAGTGAACAACCTCGTCCAAGCTAAGGACGCTGCTGTTGCTGGAGTAACACTTGGAAAGACCTATGCGGGAGTAGATTTCTCCCTTAAGGGTCAGTATCTTCCAATTGCCTCTGGCACAGACTCTAGCCATTGGGGCCTTGGAGTTGGCAAGTCGTTCGAGGCTCTAAAAGGTCTAAGCGTTCGCACAGACGCAGGAGTAACTCGTCACCAAACCGGGCAAGCTCTAATTCAAAACTACACAGAAGTTAACGCTAGAGTTGCTCTTGAGAATAGTTTCTTTGTTCCTTACGTTAAGGGTATCTACAATGTTGAGCTAGAGCAATCCGGCGCAACAGTTGGTATGGAGAAGCGCTTTTCTTTGTATGAGTTCAACTTTACTCCTGCTGTAGAGTATACTATGCTAACCGATGCAAAGACATATGCTGCTAAGCTTGCAATCTCTCGTAACATCTGGAAGAACTTAGATGCATTTACTGAAGTAGCTTATATCAAGAATGATTTTTCTACTAGAGACTTGTATTTTGCTCTAAAGCAATTTGATGGATTAGTTGGCACTGGTGGTTTGCGCTGGACCTTCTAATACAACTTAAACTACTTAAATAGACCCCTAGGTTTAAAAACTTAGGGGTTTTTCTTTTTATATATATAATACTATTAATGTCAAAACAAGATAAGTCCCCAAAGATTCTTCAAAGAGATAAATTCAAAGAAGAAATGAAAATTAGAGATCTCAATTGGACAGACAAACAAAAAGAATTCATAAACATAGCCCTAAGCAAAGATGTGAAAATGATGTTCATTAGCGGCCCCGCCGGCTCGTCTAAAACCTTGTTAAGCATCTATTGCGCTCTTCACCTAATTAAGGAAAAGAAGGTTAGTGACATTATGTATATTCGGTCTCCAGTAGAGAGCAGCGATAGCAAAATCGGCTTCTTGCCAGGAGACGCAGACGAGAAGCTAAAGTACTACAACTTGCCCTTTGCCGACAAGCTAGAAGAACTCTTATCTAAGCCGTCTATCGAGTCTCTAAACAATCAAGGTAGACTCCAAAGCCATCCATTGTCATTCGTGCGCGGCATGAGTTGGAACTGCAAGGCTATTATTCTTGATGAAGCCCAAAACTGTACTCAAAAAGAAATAGTTACCCTAATGACAAGAATAGGAGAGTTTAGTAAGTGCTTTATCTTAGCAGATCCTGATCAATCTGATTTGGCCTGTGGCAAGTCTGGTGGTTTTGAGAAGCTTCAGGCTATATTCTCAGACGAAGAGAGCAGAGAAAGGGGCCTTTATTCTTTCCACTTCACAGAAGAAGACATCAAGAGAAGCGATTTAGTAAAATTTATAGTTAAAAAACTAAAGACTCTTTCTCCAACCGTTCGCGTGTAGATACTTTGTTAAAGTTGCCGCAAATTTGCGAACATTCTTTTCTGATTTATCCCAAAAAAAAGCATGAGCGAACTCTTCTATAGTCACAGACATTTCTCTTCTTGGCAAGAGAGATTGTTCTATAAATATTTGAGGCCGTTCGTTCTCGGGAGAGTCGCAAAGCCCTTCGGCCTTGTCCTTTGCCGGGATTTTTATCTTGCTAACAGAATACTCTACACCTTTATCTGTTTTAAATTTAAAACTTTTAATGTTTTTTTTAATCATATAGTGTATAATTGTTAATATGAAGATCTATTGTCAAAAATGTGGTAATGGCACTGAATATTCTTTTGATAAACCAAAATTTTGCTCTGGTTGCGGATCTAGTTTTACAATTGCTCCCTCAATAGCAAGCAAAGTAATCAAATCCACCCCTAGGATTACACAAATAGACGAAGAAGAGGAAATCGCGACCGAAAGAGTACCAAATATTTCTAAATTAGAATTCGATATTGATATAAAAAGCAATAGAGGATCTAAATTGAATAACCTAATGGGTACTCATAACGGACAAAGTTCAGAAGATGTCGTCTCTAGGCCCCAAGTGTTCAATAGGGCAGAGACTTTAGAGTCTTTTAAACGAGAAGCTGGATTTTATCCGTCTCGACAAGCCATGAATGAAGAAGAATAAACTAAAGTTTGAAAATTGCTTTGCTTTAATCAATACAGAAATAGTAAAGAGAAAAAACAAATGGACTCTCTCTGCTCTTAACTGGATTGACTTTGAAGACGTGTCGCAAATCATTAGATTCCATATATACAAAAAATGGAATTTGTATGACGAGAGCAAGCCTATCTTACCATGGATAAATCGAATCATATCTAATCAAATAAAAAACTTAATTAGAAACAATTATGGAAATTACGCCCGGCCTTGCCTTAAGTGTGCTGCTGCGATAGGTGAAAGTGAATGTAAAATTTACGGTAAGCAAGACAAGCCATGCCCAATGTACAAAAATTGGGTAAAAACAAAAAAGAATGCTTACGATTTAAAAATGACTGTGTCGGTAGAGGACCACTCTTACGAAATCAATAACCAATCGGCTCCTCAATATAACATCCAAAGAGCCGCGGCTAATCTTCATGAAAAAATGAAGAAAATGCTCAAACCAATAGAGTGGAGAGTGTATGATTTATTATATATTCAAAATAAAACTGAAGAATATGTATGCAAAAATTTAGAGTTTAAGTACGACAAGAAAGCCAAGACTACCTACAACAAGCAACTAAGAAACATTCAAAAAGCTATAATAAAAAAAGCTAAAGAATGTCTCAACAATGGAGAAATAGATATATGACTGAAATAGACTTAACGCAAGAACAAAAAGATCTAATAATTAAAACCTGGAACGACAGGAAAGACAACCCTCCTGGACTTTTAGAACTTACTCAGCTTATTTTTCCAGAAATCCCAAATTTAGATGGCAGAAGCAAACACGGAAAGGCTGTAAAGGGCTTCTTAGCCTCGCGAGAGTTAAAAATAAAAACTAAAAGCGAATACACCCCTAAAGATAGAATAGAATTTACTCAAGACCAAAAAGACTACATTGCTAATAACGCTTCTATGATGACAGCGGTAGATTTATCAAGAGATCTTTTTAATAACTATAGCTTAAATAACCTTTCTATCGAAGCTAGAAGCATCCAAGAGTATTTAGACTCTTTGCCCAAACAAGTTATCGCTAACGCTTCAGACAGAGAAGACGATCAGGGCGATTATAAGCCGCCCAAAAACTCGGAAAGGGCTATGGTAAGGGTAAATAAATATGTTCTTAATGGTTTGGACAAAGAAAAGCTGACGGCGAGACAAAAGAAAGACTTAACTTCTCTAATCTCTTACTTGCATACTTATAGATTTCTTCATCAAATTGGTACATATGGGACTAATCAAGACAGAGAACTATTTGAGAGCAGCTTCATAAGATACGCTTATGATAAAGCAGACTTGACCCAAGAAGAGGTGGACCAATATATCATATTAGCAACAGAAGTAGTAATATCTGCAAATATTCAACGAACTATCCAAACTCTTCAAGAGCAGATAGACATAGAAATGACTTCTGGCAATAGAATCCCTATGCCATTGATAGAAGCGGTAACTTCTGCTCGCACAGAATATAATCAGTGCGTTACTCGTCAGCAAAAACTCCTTAACGATCTCAAAATTAAGAGAAGTGAAAGGCTTTCTAGCTTAGTTAAAGACCATGCCTCTATTCTTAATCTGGTGCAGATGTGGAAAGACGAAGACACTAGAAAAGAAATGATAAAAATGGCAGATATGAGAAGAGAAATTTTAAAAGGAGAGATCGGGCGCTTATCATCTATGGATGACATGAAAGCCAGAATCTTTGGTCTCACAGAGGAGGAAGTTTTAGATGGTTAAATGCAAAATTTGTAACTTAGAATTTGAAACAGATAAATCTTTTCATGGGCATCTTAAGTCTCACAAATTGAGAATGGTAGAGTACTACCAAGCTCATGAGCCGAGACACGACTTGCTCACTGGAGAATTAATAAACTTTAAAAATAAAGACTATTACTTCTCTAACGATTTTAATAATAAAAACTCTATGAAAAAATGGCTTAGCCAGCAAACCGCTGAGGGCCAGAAAGAGTATCTAAAAAAATTCCTCTCTCAAAGAAAACAAAAACACAACTTAATTTATGCACCTACTGAAGTCGAGCTTAGATCTATTACTAGCCCGCCCGTTCCTTATTATCATAAGCTTTTTTTGGATTACTATAACATTTGCAATTCTTTGGGCTATAAAATCAAATACACATACCCAAAAGAAGCGCTAAAATATAAAATTAAAGACAGTTTTAGTATTTATATTGATACGAGAGAGCAGATGCCTCTAGTTATTGATTATCCTACCGAAGTTAAGGGCTTAAAATTTGGAGACTACGCTATCAATGATCCAGAAAATAAATGTTATATAGAAAGAAAGTCTATCTCTGATTTCATCGGCACAATGAGCGGCGGATACGAAAGATTTTGCCGAGAAATAGAAAGATCAGTAGCAGCAGAGGCTAATCTTATTGTATTGATAGAGCGTCCTCTACAAGAGTGCTTAAGCTTTCAATATTTAAATTATGTATCTAAGAAAATTAAAGTTACTCCAGAATTTGTTTTCTTTAATGTAAGAGAACTAATACAAAAATATACCAATGTCCAATTCTTGTTTGTCGATGGCCGAGAAGAGTGCGTGCGAGTAATGAAGAGGGTCTTTTTTAGCGGCGGAGAATATAAAAAATACGACTTGCAATTAATGTACGATTTAAAACTCCTGTAATATGTGGCACGAAACACCTAAATACAAAAAAAGCACTCAAAATTACAACGCTATCTTTGCGCAGCTCGAAGGAGAGCTGGAAGACAAAGAAGCTAAGATTACTCTGTGCAAATTTTTGCGTCAGAATCTTTATTTAACAACTTATTTATTAACTGGAATAAAACTTTCGCCTTACCAAGAGATAACTCTTAAAGGCATGTTTAATAGAAACTTTTCTATGTGCGTATGGGGCCGCGGTTGCTCTAAATCATTTATTGCTAGCGTGTACTGTGTGTTGCAATGCGTTTTCGAGCCTAATACAAAGATTCTTGTAGCTGGTCCTACTTTTCGTACAGCTAGAGCTATATTTAATAATATAGAAAAAATGAGCGAAACTAAAGGCGCAGAATTATTGCTACAAGCTTTCGGTGCGAAGAGCAAAAGAAACGATCTTTACGAATGGGACATTAATGGTGGGTCGATCAGAGCTATTCCTCTAAGCGGCGAAAAGATTCGTGGTTTTCGCGCGAATATTCTTGTTCTTGACGAGTTTTTGCTTTTGCCAGAAGAAATTATCAAAAATGTTTTGATGCCATTCCTAGTTGCTCCTCAAGACATGAAAAGGCGTATAGATATTAGAGAAATGGAAGACTTGCTAATCAAAGCAGGTAAAATGCAAGAGGAAGATCGTATGGTATTTGTTAATAGTTCTAAAATGATAGCTTTGTCTTCTGCTAGCTATACTTTTGAAAATCTTTACAAAACTTATCAAGAGTGGATAAATAAAATTACTTCCCCTGACAAAGAAGACTCTACTTATTTTGTTTCTCAATTAGGGTACGAAGCTTTGCCGCCAGAAATGATAGACAAAACAATTATTGAAGAAGCTCAGAGCGGCGGAACTTCGCACTCGGCTTTCCTTAGAGAGTATTGCGCTCAATTCACTGATGGATCAGATAGCTATTTTAGCGCAAAGAAAATGGAAGCCTGCACTCTTAAAGACGAGTATCCTCACACGTTAATAAAAGGAAATAATGGTAAAAAATATATTGTTGGAATTGATCCGAATATGAGCGACAGCCCAAATGCGGATTACTTTGCTATATCTGTTATGGAATTAGACGAGGAGACTGGTATAGGAATCCTTGTGCATACTTACGCTGGCCTAGGGAATTTAAATAACCACGTTAAATATTTTAATTATATTATGACATACTTTGATGTGGTTATGATAACTTTAGATAACGCTGGTGCAGATATTTTCATTGACACTTGCAACCAATCAGAGTTATTTAAAGCAGCAAAAATAAATATCAAAGCGATAGACTATAATGCTGATGCAGAGGGGCAAGATTTGGAAATGCAATTGAGAAACGCCAAAGCTCAATACAATTTGTCAGACTATAGGATAGCGTTTAGCCAAGTGTTCACATCTAGCTTCATTAGAAAAGGAAACGAATACTTGCAAGCTTGCATCGATTATAAAAAAGTTTTATTTGCATCTAGGACCTGCTCTAATGATAAGTTTTTTGATAATGTCATAACTATAAATCTTCCTAAAGATTTGATATTTACTGGAGACAAGGCCGATTGGAGTAATTTAGACTTTATAGAAAATCAAGACGACTTTATTTATCAAACGAAAAAACAATGCGCCCTGGTAGAGTGTTCTAGCACCTCTAGAGGCATGCAAAATTTTGATTTGCCTCAGCATTTGAAAAGAGGATCTTCTGCCACAAGAGCTAGAAAGGATAACTATTCAGCATTTATGTTGGCGAATTGGGGCGTTAAATCTTATAACGATATAATGAAACAAACTGTAGAAAATAGCACTTTTACATTTGCTCCAGTGATGTTTTAGTGTAACTTTATAATAGCATGGCTAATTTGATCAGGAGAAAGCAGGTAGATCAGGTAGAGTTTTCGGGGTTCATCGTAGAGGTGGGCAACGTGAATTATTACCCATCAGTTTCTAATCCTTCTGGCTATTTAAATCAATCTGATCTCAATTCAGCAACAGGAACACTTAATTCTACCATAAACGCCGCTTCTGGTACTTTAAATTCTGCTATAATAAATACTGGAGCCGCCGCCTACTCTTATTCAAATGCCGTTAGCGGTGTGTTGTCTACAAGATTAAATAACACTGGAAATTCTCTTAGCGGGCAAAATATTGCCTTAAGTGGATATGTTGTTTCTGTTAGTGGAAATCTATACAGCTCTATTACTACATCGAGTGGAGTTTTAAGCACTAAAGTCGATACTGCTAGTGGATATCTAAAATCCTACACAGATACCACTTCTGGATTATTATACAATCAAATCTTAGCTCAATCAAGTGCTACAAACGTTACCAATATAGCGAGTGGAGATAATTTCAATTTTAGTGGTAAAAAGAATTTTATTTCTCCGATAACAGCCCAAAAAATAAACATAAGCGGCTCTCTTACTCCGACATCTATTTCTATCATTGCTTCTTCTGGGGCAGTTTCTATAGCAGGCAGCGCTGGTAATTTTGTAAGCTATTATGAGACTGGAGCGAATGCTTCTTTGTGGGCTGTTACTGATTCAGTTGGCTTGCCAATGATAGAATTGTTTGACGACTATACTTTGATTTTAGGGCACGGCAGTAGACCGTCTGTGACCTTAAGCGGAGTATCTGGATATATTCTAATGCAAAATTTGCCAACTCAAGCTCAAACTGGAAGCCTTCCTCAAGGAGTAGTTTTCAGAAGCGGAAACCATTTAATGATTATATAACATGAGAAAGCCAAAGACACAAGAAATCAAGCCAATGATGACTGCTTACGCAGCTTCCTCAGAGAACTCTCCGATACAAGCTCGTAGAAATCTTGCTGGCGACATTGAAAGAACAGACAGATTTTATAATATTGATTATGGTCTAGTGCCATTCAAGTATTCAAATAATTTGCAGAATAAGAGTGGCCTAAATGTTAGAGACGCTGTTATTTTGTGTCAGAAGGCTTATTACAATTTCTCTTCTTTCAGAAATGTTATTGATTTAATGACGGAGTTTTCTAGTAGTAAAATTTACTTTACTGGCGGCAATAAGAAAGCTAGGGATTTTCTAGACGCTTTATTCAAAAAGATTAATATTGATAACTTTGTAGACAAATTCTTTAGAGAGTATTATCGCTCTGGAAATGTTTTTATTTATAGATTCGATTACAAGGTTAATCCTGGAGACGTAGCTAAAATAACTCAAGTATTTGGATCTGATTCTACTGCTGCCGCTAGCAAATTAGAGTTGCCATCTAAGTACATGATTTTGAATCCTGCTGATATTCAATATGGCGGGAACATTTCATTTGTTGGTGGTAATTATTATAAAATTCTTACAGACTACGAACTACAAAGATTGCGCAACCCAACTACTGACGAAGATAGAGAAGTATTAAAAAGCTTAAGCGAAAAAAATAAATTAAACTTACAAAAGAAAGCTTTTTCTGGTGCCGGAGCTTACATTACAATTCCTTTAGACACAGAGCAAGTATCTGCTGTATTCTATAAGAAACAAGACTACGAACCATTCTCTGTTCCTATGGGCTTTCCAGTATTGGAAGACATTAACTGGAAACAGGAAATGAAGAAAATGGATATGGCATTAACAAGAACAACTCAACAAGCTGTTCTGCTAATAACCATGGGTTCGGAATTGAAAAGCGGAGCTTTAAATATTAATCAAAAAAATATTGAAACAATGCAAGCTCTTTTCCAAAATCAATCTGTTGGAAAAGTTTTAGTTTCTGATTTTACCACAAAAGCTCAGTTTATTATTCCTGATATCGCTAATATACTTGATCCTAGAAAGTATGAGGTAGTAAACACAGATATTCAGCAAGGTTTAAATAATATTTTAATCGGAGACGAGAAGTTCTCTAGTTCTAGTATTAAAACTAACATATTCTTCCAGAGATTAGAGCAGGGAAGACAAGCTTTCTTAAATGATTTTCTAGTTCCAGAAATTAAAAGACTTTGCAAAGATTTAGGATTTAAAAATTTCCCGATGCCCAATTTTGAGGAAATTGATATAAGAGATTCTTCTGTTTGGGATAGAGTAGTTGCTCAATTGGCTCAACTTGGGGTGCTAACTCCAGAAGAAGCTTTGCAAGCTATAAGCTCAGGAAGACTGCCTGACCCAGACGAGTCTGTAGAGTCTCAGAAGAAATTTAAAACTTTAAAAGAAGAGGGGCTTTATGCGCCGATAGCAAACGGAGCTGCCGCAGCCGGAGCGACAAATACAGGAAGACCTCCTGGAGCCAAATCTCCTCAGAAAACCAAGAGCGTGTCTCCTCCTGGATCTAATAAAAAAGCGCCAGCAATAGCCTCTTACTCTATGAAAGGAATTTCTCAGTCTTTCAAAGAGTATGAAACTCTATCTGCGAAAGTAGAAGATTTTCTAAAGAAAAAACATGAAAAGAAAAAGCTAACCCAAGAGCAAAAATCTATAGCAGAGCAGATATCGCAAAATATTATAATCAATGAAGAAAAAACCAATTGGGATCATTCGATTAGGGCTTATTGCGAAGGAGAGAAGCAGGACAACCCAGAGAAAATTAATAAACTTTTAGACATTTCAGAAGAGCATGGCGTTGATCTTTTTTCAGCGGCGATATTAAATATTAGTCAAATTTCTGAAGAAAAAGTGTAATATCTAACGTTAATTCAAAATGAATTTCGAAATGAAAAACAAAAATTTTCAAAAAGCTCTTAATCGAAACGAGTTTTGCTTTGATTTTCTCAATCAAAATGCCGCGAATGAAATAGTTTCGAACGAGACGTTTTCAGGCCAATTAAGCGTAGAGATAGAAGCTAAGAGACCTGGCCGTAAAGGGGCTGCTCAAACTCCATCGTCGCCATCAGAAAGAAAAAGCGGGTCTTCTAAAAATAAGCCGGGCTCTGCTGGGCAAAAATCAGATAATGCAATTTCTTTTTCAAATAAAGTAGTAGAAGCTTTAAAAAATAAAGTAAAAGACCACAACGCTAAGCAGTCTAGAAAAGTAACTTTATCTCAATTAAAAAAAGTTTATCGCAGAGGAGCGGGAGCATTTAGCTCTAGCCACAGACCAGGAATGACAAGAGGCCAATGGGCCATGGCAAGAGTAAACATGTTTCTAAGAATGATGGCTGGCGGCAAAGTTAAGGATTCTTATAGAAAAGCTGATCAAGATGTTTCAAAAGCTTCTGTAAGAGTTATTGATGTTTCTGATTCTTGGGAGCCTGAAGACCAAGATTTAACTCAGGCTTCTTTGGATGTTTTAGAAATTGGAGAGTTTGATTTTGACAGTGTGGATGAACTTTATTTGGACGAGGAAACTATTTCAGAAAAATGGTACGAAATTTGATTATGAATTACAACTACACTACAACATTTAGTTCTATTCTAAGACCATTGGTTTCAGAAGAGAAGGATAAGTATTTAGCATTGGTATCTCTTGCTCAAGTTGGGAGCTTTATCCCTAATGTTGACACGGAAAAAAACGTTGATCTTTTGCCGGTTGCTTTTAATGCTGCTGTAATTAATAGAGTCAACAAAAATGGTGACGTTATCGATACGCAAACAGCCATCTCATCTTATAAAGACTTTATAAACAAGCCAATAAATATTGAACACAATAGAGAGAGAATTATTGGAGTTATTTTAACCGCCGGGTTTAGTGAATTTGGGTCAGACGCTTCGCTTTCTGAAGATCAAGTCAAAGACTTGAAGGGGCCTTTTAATATCACTCTCGGCGGTGTAATTTGGAAAATTGCTAACCCTGATCTTGCTGATAAGATCGAGGATTCTAGCGACGTTACTAGCGATAAGTATCAATCAGTTAGCGCAAGTTGGGAACTCGGATTTAATGATTATAATGTAATAATGATCGATGGAGAGTCCAAGAATATAGAAGATGGGGATTTGATTTCTGATGCTAGCCAAATAGAGTCTATTAAAAATAGCTTAAAAGCGTTTGGCGGCTCAGGCAAGGTAGATAAAACTAAATCTATTTATAGAAAAGTTATTGGTAATGTTGTGCCACTAGGAATTGGCTTAACAGAGACCCCTGCTGCTGATGTAAAAGGCATCGCAACTCACAAATCTGAAGCTTCTGTAGAAATTATTGAAGAAAATATTTCCAAAATTAATAATTTAAATGTAAATAAAGATAACGATAATAAAGTTATGAACATTACTAGTATCAAAGATATCACAGATGAGAGTTTGAAGCAAGTTACTGCTTCTCAAATTTCTGATCTTATAGAACAAGAATTAAAGGTCGCATCAGAAAAGTACGCTTCCGAAAAAGCCACTTTTGAGCAGTCCTTGAAGTCTGCTAATGACAAGTACGATACTCTAGCTGCTGGACAAGATGTTCTGCAAAAGGAAATCTCTGCTCTCAAGACATCTCTCCAAGCCTCCGAGGACGAGAAGCAAGCTATTGTTGCTAATGAGAAGTTTAATGAGAGAATGAATGCTTTTGATTCTGAATATGATTTAGACGCTGAAACTAGACAAGTTCTAGCATCTGATATCGCTGGTCTTGATGACGACTCTTTTGCCGCTTACAAGAATAAGATGGCAGTATTCATGAAGACCAAGAAAAAGGGAGAGAAACAGAAGATGGACGACAAGGAAGACTCCAAAGAGTCTAAAGCCTCCGTCTCTGAGGTCATCGACCAAGCAGCCGCAAATGGCGAAAAGAAGGCCGCAGTTATTCCTGCAACTTCTACTGCTTCTGATGATTCCCTATTTAATAAATACAAACAAGCTTTTGACTATGATGGATTCGTAGTCGGATAAAAAACACAATATAACATAAGGATAAAATATGGCTTATAAACTAAGAGCTTTTAGAGATTATGATGAACACGATGTACTAAATCTGTTCTCATACGACACAACTGGTTTGTCCGCTGGTTCGATCAGCATCACCAAGGGAAGCTTGGTCAAGATCGCTACCGGATGGAAAAACTACGATTCAGGCGTTGAGCTTGGCGGTGGACTAGAGTTCATCGGCGGAGCTGGAACCCTGCAACCCACCAACACAGTTTCCCAACGCTATGGAGTAACCGCTAAGGTAGTAACCAGTACCACTGGTGAAACCCCAATCGGTATGATGCTCTATGACGTTAAAGACGTTGACGAGAATGGAGAACTTCTCAAGTACAAGCCCCGCAAGGCTGCTGAGATGCAAGCTGTAATTCCTGGACAAGCTGTCCCGATAGTTACCCGCGGCATCTTCCTGGTGCAAGGTGTTCTTGGAACTCCTACCGCTGGTGGAACCGCTTACGCTGGTGGAACAGGACAAATTACTTCTTCTACTGGAACTAACCCAACTGCCAACGTCGCTATCGGTAAGTTCCTCGGAGCTGCTGATACAAACGGAGAAACCCTCGTTAAATTGGCCCTATAATATAAAGGATTAACATGAGAATTAAACTAAAAAATACCCCTGAGCAAGTTGAGCTAATTAAAGCTCTTGGCTCTAAAAACAGATTGGTCGCTGCTGAAGCTTCAGAAGCTTTTGCCGCTTTCCTCGGACCTGTTATTCAAAGAGTCATTTTGCAAGCTGGCACAGCCTCTCAGATTTATACTGATGCTCCATTCGATGAGAATGATTCACCAAGCTATCCTCTTGACCTCTATTACCAAGAACTAAATAACGGTTACGTTAGCGTTTGGTCGCAAACTCTTGCTGGTGGTTTACCATCCGCTCAAGATGTTTCTGCAATCCAAGAGCTAAAGATCGCTACTTATCGTCTTGATAGCGCCGTTTCAATCAACAAGAGATATGCTCGCCAAGCTCGCTTGGACATTATCGCTAAGTTGGTCGAGCGTATGTCCCAAGAAGTTTTGGTTAAGCAAGAGCGTAATGCTTGGGCCGTAATGCTCAAGGCTCTTGGCGAAGCTTCTACTACTCCTCAAGGCGGAGCTGCTCTTAAGCACTACATCGCTGCTGGAACAGCTGGACAATTCAAGCTTGATGACCTGAACAAGCTCATGACCCGCACCAAGAGAATCAATGAGTCTTGGGCTGGTGGTACTCCTGCTGATCCATATAGCACTGGCTTGACTGATCTTTACGTCTCTCCTGAGATTAAAGAAAAGATTCGCGCTTTTGCTTATAACCCACTAAACACAGTTGGTGGAGTAAGAACTGAAGGTTCTGGATCTGGAACAATTACCAAAACTGCCACTGAGTCTGCTATTGCTCTTCCTGACGGAATGAGAGAAGAGATCTATCGCAACGCTGGTATGCAAGAGATCTACGGTGTAAATATCATCGAGTTGATTGAGCTTGGTCTTTCCAAGAAGTACAACATCCTCTTTGATTCTTACATCTCTGAGACCGCTACTCTCGGTGTAGCTTTTGATCCTTCTACTTATCAAATCCTAGTTGGCGTTGATAATACTAAGGGGGCTTTAATTCGCGCTGTCGCTACTAGCTCTGAAACCGGAAGCCAATTTAACGTACAACCAGACGATCAATTCTTGCAAAGAACTGATAAGGCTGGATTCTACGGTTCATTGGAAGAGGGTCGTCTCTGTATCGACGCCCGTGCTCTTTCTGGCATTATCGTTTAATAAATATAGTTCTACTAAACCCGCTGGGGAAACCCGGCGGGTTTTTTATTTGATATATCTGTTTTAATTGCTTATAATTTATATATATATGTCTAAAAAAACAAAACTTAAAGACCTAAACCAAATTGACGCTAAGGCTGAAAACGGCAAGCCAACTACTCTTGATCAAATTTGGGGAGACACTGGTTTACAAAAATATGGAACTAATAATTTTGATGAATATAAAGCCCATATTCGTTCTTTAAATAGAAGCGATATCCAATCTCACGCTGTAAAGATTGGAATTTTACCAATAGACAATTATGAGATTCTTGTAGCTAGACTAGAAAGAGAATTCCAAAGACACGTAGCGGCTTACCAAGCTCCGTCCGATAATAAGCAAAAGCAAAAGAAAATATCTAAAGACGTACAGAGGATTTTATCAGAAGGCCGATAATCTTGTGTAATTTCATTTAATGGCTAATTTAGTTAGGCTTAAGCAATTAGATAAACCGGAATTATCCGGCTACATTCTAAATGTAACAGACCAAAGTTATTATCCGAATGCCAACCCTTCAGGTTACATTTCTGATCTAAAGTCTGATAATGATTTTATTGTCTTAAGCGGAAACGTAATAACTTCTGGTTCTAATTTAAATTCTCTAATAAATACAAGCGGCGCTGCTTTAAGTGGTCTTGTTATTTCTAGTGGTAATTTTTTAAATCTTAAAATAGATACTCTTAGCGGTAATGTTTCAACTACTAATTCAAATGTAGCAACTGTTTCTGGCAACGCTCAGTACGCGATTAATCTAATCACAGGGTTTGAGGTAGAGGTTAGTGGAGTTATTAGCGGAGAAGTGTCTGGATTAACAAATTTAAACTCTGCTACTAGCGGGGCCTTAAACACAAAAATTAATAATGTCAGCGGAAATCTAGGATCAAGAATTTCCACCTTAGAGACTAACTTCGCTACTACTGGAAGTAATTTTGTAGATTTAAATTCCAATAACCAAACAATAGAAGGCTCTAAAACCTTTAATAATAAAATTGGTTTTAAACAGATAGACATTCTTCCTTATGCTGGGAATTACAGCAACCCCGGAGGCCAGCACGGAATATTATTTACTCAATTTATAGATAATTACAGCTTTGTGGCTAGCGGCTTGGGCACTATAACTGGAGATGCTTTTATAACTAAAATAATGCAACCAAATAATATAGAGTGCATAATCTCTTCTATTATTTATACAGGATCTTACTAACATGGAAATAAAAAAAGTCTATGGGTCTTTAGATTCCGCAGCAGACTCTTGTGTTTTGCTTTATGATTTTTTTGGAAATTCTTACGCTGGTGAGCCAACAACAAATTTATTTTCTCAGCCAACTGGCAATGCAGGATTTGCTATAAAACCAGCAAACACAGGAAGAGCTTTTTATAAATTAGACTACTCAGGAAATTTAGACGGTCAAGGAAATTTTTTCGATAATGCCCCAGGCCCATTTAGCAAAAATGATTCTATTTATAAATATAATTATGTTTCTGGGCAAACAGACTCTACTAGCAACAAGCACGGATTCAATATAAATATTATAAGAGGAGAAACTTACACAGCTTCTGTAGATGTTTACGTGCCTACGGCGCATCCTAGGACAGGGCAAGCGCCTGTTTTGACTTTAACTCCAAGTAGCGGAGCATTTAATACAATAAGTGGCTCTTATAATTTCAACAACAAAGGCACTTGGCAAACTATATCTGATAAAATTTATATCCCTGCTGTTTCTAATAACTTTAGCTCTAGTGCTTTTTATTTTGAAGTAAGCGTCGCGGTCAAAACAGCGCAACATCCATATTACGGATTAGGATCAACAGATGGATTTGCTATTGGCAACGTACAAGGAAGAACGTTAAATTTATACAAGGGCGCGACTTATGTATTTCTGCAATCTAACATTACAAATGCTGATAATGAATTTTATTTAACAACAACGCCAAATGCTGGAGGTGGCAATAATTCTTATATTAATAATTTTTCTTATTTTGGCAACGAAGGGTTTGACGGCTATGCGGTATTTAATGTTCCGTTTAATGCTCCAAGCGTCTTGTATTATAATTCTAAATCTTCCGGCTCTTCTTATTTTGGCGGAAAAATAAATATTCTAGGTGGTTACAATTCTGGAAACGTCGGAAATACTGGGAATACTGGTTCTAGTGGCAGCAGCGGAAGTAGTGGAAACACAGGAAATATTGGGCAAACAATAGAGTCTTACGCTGTATGCTTCGATCCAACAAAAGGAGAGTTGACCGGTGCTAATTTAAATGGTGGATATATTTTATATAAGAACATGCAGTTTGAAAAAAACAAACTTATGTTCAAAGGAGTAACGCACAGAACTAAATTCACATCTTCTTCTCGCTCTCCTTTTAATACTTTTTTAGATTTAACTGGCTCAAATAATAATTCTAATTTAGTCAATGCTATGTATGATTCTAATGCATTGATTCTTTTCGGCAATAGAACCAATCTTAATGATGGAGGTTTAATAGACATAAATTTAAAATACAACTCTACAAAAACTTTCTCTATCGGAAGTTCTATAGTTCAAACATACGACTTCTGGTTCACTCAAACTAGAGCTTCTTTCCAAAGAGCTTATTTATTTGCAAGATCTAGCGCTGAATCTTCTAGTTTTTTTGTTGAAAACGAAGGCTACCCTCAATTGATATACATACAAGATAAAAGGGTTTACTTTGCTTTCGCTTCAGCTACTGGAGATATTTTGTCTGGGTACACTTCTCAAGTAATAAACCAAAATACATTATATAATGTTATAATTGCTGTTAATGTTTATTTGCAAGATGGCCAAAAAATCAATATTTATATAAATGGCCAAAAAGTAGATGTTACTATATTAACTATATTGGAGCCGCCAGCTCTTTTAAATTTTTCTAATGTAAAATCTAGCGTTAGTGTAGCTGGGAATACTGGAAACATTGGTTTCCAAAATAACGCAACAAATTTTTACTGCGTCTCTTCTTACGATGGGTCGGGCGAGTCTAAGGCTTCTAATATAATTTCTGTTACTAGCGATCCTTTTAAAAAATCAATACAACTATCGTGGCCAATAGTACGAGAGGCTTTTGGTTATTATTTGTATAGATCAGGTTCTCCTGTTTTTGGCAATTATTCTTTATTAGCTCAATTAAGCAGCACAAACGAACTTACCTTTACTGATGAAAATAGCCAAGCTAGAGCGGGCTTTCCTAAAACGACTGCTAAATATAACTTTAGTTATAATAAAAATGTAACTTCTATTGTGGATAATTCTTTAGCAAAAATTTGTTTTGGAAACTATCCAATAACCACCAAAACCCCAAATTATTTCGAAGGTTATATTTATAAAATAGCAATCTACGATACTCAATTGACGTCAATGCAAGCAAATAGAAATTACAATTCTTTTCTTTATAAATATATATCGCAAAATCCATCCGCAATAAATTCTTTAATAAAACAAAGAAGTGTAATTAGTGGCAAGACTGGAACTACTGGTTCAGCTGGGAGCTTCAGAAAGGTACTGGAATAAAATATGGCTATTACAAGATACGCAGGAGACAGGTTCTATGGGCTAGATGCAGAAAAAAATACTCTGCTGTCTCAAGTCTTAGACGGCGCAATTTATAAGGCATCAGATACCTTATCCGAGTACCTTAAAATCGGTGGTTACTGGGTCTTATCTGGAGGGGATGGCGGTACTGGCGGTACTGGTGGCACTGGAAGTCTTGGTTCTCAAGGCAATACTGGTGGAACTGGCGGCACTGGAAGTCTTGGTTCTCAAGGCAATACTGGTGGAACTGGCGGCACTGGAAGTCTTGGTTCTCAAG
>Ga0209086_10001321_pt1 | contig 20210 bp, 14 predicted proteins | sample M_130207_XF_Meta_FD_187312 | JGI IMG/M metagenome (GOLD analysis project Ga0209086, IMG submission 187312) | Freshwater microbial communities from Lake Montjoie, Canada to study carbon cycling - M_130207_XF_MetaG (SPAdes) (version 2) | ecosystem: Environmental > Aquatic > Freshwater > Lake... | reverse complement strand
CTTGGGCGAGTCCAACCATTGAGAACAGGCTGCGTAAGCGCGAGCGCAAGCAACAGTAAAAGCAAGCATTGCAGCAGAAATAAAGGCGAAAGTCGCAACCGTTGCATGAGCGCATTTGCGCGCACATCCTCTGTTTGCGATTTCCATAAGAGCGTGCTTGAAATGTCGCGGCGCGTGCGGCGCAATTTCAACATGTACAACGCCACCAATAATGGCACAACAATCAACGCCGCGATCAATCCCATGATGGGAGTGAGCAGCGTCATTTGAGAAGCCCCTGCCTGCGCAATGACTCAAGTAAAAGTTTTTGATAATCAACCTCGGTGTCGATTGTCATTTGTCGCACACCTAATTTCAGGCAGGTCTCGCGCAACGTTGCATTGAAACTTTCCAAGCGCCGCTTCTGGTCGCGCACAACGGATGAGGTGAGCGTGATCTCCACTTCGCTTTTACTTTCACTGTCAACCAAACGCACATCAGGACTTTGATCACCCGCTCGTGGATCCATTTCTTGGGGCGACAGAATTTGAAGCGCGAACACGTCCCAACCACGCGCGGCCAAGGCGCGCAAGCCATTTTCATATCCCTCACGCAGCAAGTAATCGCTGATGACAATCACCATGCCTCGACCCAGGCGCGCGGATGCCAAGGCGCGACACGCGCTGTCAAAACCGCTTGTTCCAGCGGCTTTTTGGCTTATTAACCAACTCGCCGCGTCGGCGGTTCGACGTCGACCACGCAAACCGCTCAGACAATTCGCGCGGCCGTCTTGCAGCAACGAAAGCGTGACGCGGTGTTGATTGACCAATCCAACATAGCCCAGCGCCATGGCGATGCGGCGCGCGACATCAAATTTATGTGGCGTGCCAGAATCCATGCTGGCGCTGCCGTCAATGGCGATCACCAAACCAAGATCCTCCTCCTCCAGAAACATCTTTAGGAAGAGTCGATCAAGTCGACCGTAAATATTCCAATCGACAAATCGCAAATCATCACCGGCGGCATAGGGACGGAAATCCGCAAAGTCCATGCCTTGTCCGCGGCGGCGACTGCGACGCTCGCCTTGCATTCGGCCTTGCAACATTTTTTTACTCATCAGATCAAGGCGATCAAGCGACGCCACCAATGACGGATCAAGCAGATCGTTAAGCGTGGTGATGGCGCTGCTTATTTTTTCCACACTCACGGCGCCTCCAATGGCATGGCTTTCACAAGCCGTCGCACAATTTCATTGGAGTCCACGTGATCGGCATCGGCTTCAAATGTCAACGCCAATCGATGTCGAAGCGCGGGCAACGCCACGGCGCGCAAATCATCAATAGATAATGCGTAACGACCCGCGAGCAAAGCGCGCACCTTGCCCATGGCGATCATGCTTTGCGCGGCGCGCGGACTCGCGCCACAACGAATGAATCGCTTGGCTTTTGGGCTAAAATAGGCCGAATCTGGCTGGGTTGAAAGCACCAAACGAATGGCCCAATCCATGACATGCGGCGCGGTGATGACTTCTTTGGCCAACGATTGCGCCGCGATCAATGTGGCTGCGTCGATGGTGGCGGTCAAGGGTGGCAATGGCAAGCTTGTGGTGCGCTCAAGAATTGTTCGCAGCGCCTCGCGTGATGGAGTTGGAACTTCAATCTTGGCCATGAAACGATCAAGTTGCGCCTCTGGAAGTGGATGCGTTCCTTCTTGCTCGATTGGATTCTGCGTGGCCAAAACCAAAAATGGTTTTTCAAGCGCGTACGTTGTTCCACCCACGCTCACCGAGCGCTCTTGCATTGCTTCCAATAAGGCGGACTGTGTCCGTGGCGTCGCGCGGTTGAGTTCATCGGCCAAAAGAATTTGCGTGAAGACGGGACCAGGACGGAATCGATGTTCGCGGCGACCATGCGCAAGGTCCTCCACCAACACAGTGGTGCCCAACACATCCGCGGGCATTAAGTCGGGCGTGCATTGAATGCGCATGGAGCGCAACCCGGCGGATTGCGAAATAGTTTGCACCAACAATGTTTTACCAAGACCAGGAACGCCCTCCAATAGAATGTGGCCATTGGCGAGCAAGCACCACAATGTTTGCTCCAGTGAATCGCCTAGACCAACAATGCGCGTGCAAATGGAGTTTTTCCAACCCGTGGCCATGTCGCGAAATGCCTCGCATTCGGCAGGAATATCGCGTTTTTTGATTGCCGCTTCGCTCATGACTGTGGCCCCTGATTGCCTGAATCATGGCCTGCGCGCGCTCGGCGCTTGGCTTCTCGCAAACGCTCTAGTGGAGGAAGTTGCTCTAGGGGAATTTCCGTGCCTGAGATGGATGAGTCCATCGAGCGATCATCATCGGAGTTCAAAGGTCCAGAAGAATTCAAATCAACTTCCGCATTGCCGCGAACTTTGCTCGCAACGCCTTGATCCAACACAACCGATGACAAGATAGTCACGCCAGTGTGCGACATGTTGTCAGCGGCGCGTTGCCTTGCGGTCTTCCAAGCTTGCGCCACTTGTCCAACATTCACTTTGACAGTTGTGTTGGCTGCCCGTTTTTCAAAGACCAAACGACGTGCTGCGACATCCACAATAAAAAGCAGAGCAGCCGCGTACAAAAGAATGTCCCACACTTGGCGCAGGGATTGCGCTGGAAGCGTCCCGCCGGCTTCGAATAATTTCACATTGGTGTCGCCCAATTGCAGAAGCCGCCCGCCAGAACTTTGAGCCACTTGAGCCAATTTAGCCTGATCTTCCCGCTGAAATTTGAACTCGCGCGGATACGAGACATTCACCGCCGCTTGCACAAAAACCGGGCGGTCGTTCGCGCCCTGCTTCAAAGCCGCGTTCACCAAATACGCGCCAGAAGCGTCGGTTGGAAATTTGGCCGACCATCTTCCAGGCGACACTTGGCGAAGCGGCAAGATGCTCATGGAACCATCAGGCGCCAACACTTTCGCGGTGGCCACAGTGGTTGCAGCGGATGATTGCGCGTCATCACGAATTGAAAGTTCAACGATCGCGTCATCACCATCAAGTTGAGTGGTCAACGAAGTGTCCATGGAAGCGCTTTGACGCAGCAACCAACGCGCCACGCCCGCGCACCACGGTTGATATCCACTCCACGCGACCCACGCCGAACCCCATCGCGATGACAGATCGCTGGTGAACGCCGCCGAACGACCAACTCCGTAATTCCACCATGCAAAAAGCGGATCGGCATTGTCCTTGCTTGCAATCACCAACGCATTTTGCGCCAATCCGCCCCTTGCCGCGGTCATGACATAGCCCGCAAGTTGCGGCCAAGATTTGGAAAGCGCGACACCTGGAGGACTTTGCCCAGACGCACTTGGCGCAAACGAACCTTCCGCCAGCAAACTTCGATTCAGCACGGTGGCTTCCTTGATGAAGATTTGCGGCAACACAAGTTGCGCGTTCTGCGACTTCACTGGATAGCAACGGCCGCCGCCTACTTTCGCCAGATCAACCAGCAGCGGATCATTTGTGGAATCTCCAATGGACACAGTTGAAACAGAAATTCCTTTGCGCGCCAACAATTGAACCTTGCGAATTCCTTCATCGGGTTCACCCATCGTTTGTCCGTCAGTTAAAATCACAATGTGCTTCACGGACTGCTTCGAGCCTTCAAGTTCCTTGGCCGCCAAATCAATCGCTGGAAATAAATTTGTTCCACCACGGGGAACAATGCGTCGAATTTGTTTTGCGATGGCGTCGGGGTCCTCCACATTCATCAACGGCACCACCACCGATGAGGAATCATCAAAGGCAATCACGGTCACTTGATCACCCGCTGACAATGTGCGAATGCCCGCAATTGCGGCTTCATTTGCGCATTGTTGCTGATCCATGTTGCTGCCCGCGACAGGACTCCCCATGGAACCAGAGCAATCAATAATCAACGCCAACGCGCCGCGTGGAAGCTGACGCTCTTGTGGCGGATTCATTTCCACTGGAAGCGCCTTGGCGGTTTCGCTGTCAGTCCAGCCACCTGCGCCGAATGAATGGTCCCCACCAATCATGAGAAGTCCAACTCCCAAGTCGTGCACCGCAACTTCAAGCGCGTGGTCTGCGGCTTGATCCAAATTCCAACGCGCGATATTTGCAAGCACAATGGCGTCGTAACTTCCCGCGACGGATGGATCCGTTAGAACCGTGGCGCTTGCAACTTGCACATCCAATTGACTGGCGCGCAACGCTTGCGCGAAGGACTGAGTCTCGGCGCCGGAATCATCCACGATGAGAATGCGACCCTCGCCAGAAACAAATGTGAGCGCGGAGGCGACATTATTTTCCGCGATCGCGTCGGCGGTTGGATCGAGCGGTTCAAAGATGGCCTTCATGCGCACAACGCCAGAGCGCGGCAACGCGACTGGAATGGTGATGACGTTGGGACCCGTGTCCAAGTGAACTGCCATTGCGTTGCTGGCATTTTTAGAATCAAGATCAATCGCCTCGCCATCAATTTCAAAGCGAATCCGCCCATCAATTGGCTTCTGCGCGCGAATAATCATTTTGGCGTCAATGCTTTGACCGCGTCGCGCACGCGTTGGCGCGCGCAACGACTCCACCATGGTGTCGTTGGCGGATCCAATTTGCAACGGCACAACATCAATCGCCACGCCCGCGGCGCGGGCGACCAACGCGGCTTCTAGAATATTTCCGGATGTCTCGTTGCCATCGCTTAAAAGCACAATGCGATTGCGCGTGTCGCGCGGCATGAGCGCCATGGCCATGCGCACGCCCGCGGCCAAATCGCTTCCAACAGCATCTTCCGAATGGGTCATGATATTTATTTTCGACAACAGCTCGGGCTTGCTTTGAATTTCCGCACTCTTGGCGAATGTCACCACGCCCAATCGATCACGCGCGCTTGAACGATCCGCCGCGCGATCTTGCAACCACGCTTGCGCGGCGGTTCGGGTGTCGTTTGAAATGGAGCGACTGGCATCCGCCACCACCACAACGGAAATTCCGTCGCTTGATTCAACCAAACTTGGTTTAGACAACGCAGCGACAAGAAGCACAATGACCACACTGCGGATGGACGCCGCGACCACGTCCCGCGTTAAAATCAGCCATTGCAAGCCGCGAAACGCCAAAAACCAAATTGGGGCAAGCAGCACAAGCAACATCAACCAACTGGGGTGTTCAAATGAAATCCACACGGAAGACCTTTTGTTGTAGCGAGTTGGTCATACAACTATGGAGTGATTGGCGGCTTTGTTGGCGCATTGGCTGAGGGATTGATTGGTGGCGCGGTTGACGGAGAGGCTTGTTGCACATCAGCATTTGTTTTCACCGCGTCGATTTTTGTCTTCCACTGTGAAAAATATTTTTGATGCGCCTCACGCAACGCCGCGGGAACTTGATCCTCTTCGGAGCCTTCCTCCAGTCCCGCTTGCACTTGTCGCTCGATCACCGTGAGCTTGCGCGTGGACTCCTCGCCCTTGGTTCCAGTTCCTTGAACAAAGTCGCGCGCGATGGGCTCGGCGTCAAGGTCCTGTGATTCACTCATCATGTCTTCGCTGTTGAATTTCGTCTTGCGAGCGTCGGGTTCATCGGCAAGTTTGGGAGTGGATTGACCAGAACCCGCGCGCGATCCACCAGGCTTTGAGCCAGGACTGCGACACGCCGCAAGTGATTTGGACAAACTGTTTTTGTTACTAGAGGCTGCGGAACCTTTCTTGAGCAAGTCCATTAAATTTTTAATGTTTCCACCCGCCGCCTCGTTGCACGCTTTGCCCATGTTGTTGATCTGCTTGCTGCTTACCATGGATTTCTTCATGGAAGCCGCGGTTGATTTCTGGCCAGATTTCTGATTTACATTTGAGGCATTTTGATTGGCTTTTGCCGCCTCCACGGCGCCTTGCTTGTTCAACGCGGCGGCTACTTTTTCCAACGCTTGCTTGGCCGAGGCGGCCTCCGCTGCATTCGCGCTTTTGGTTTTGTCAGCGAGTTTCTGCGCCTCTTTTGCGGCAGCTTCAAAATCGCCACGCTTCAATGCCGCCAACAATTCACGCTCTTCCCCTTGTTCAAGGGCCAATTCTGAAAGCGCATCCTTGAGCGATTCGTTGGAGGCCAACGTCTCCGATTGAGTCGCTTTTTCCAAGGCCGCCGCCAACAACGCTTGTTGTTGAAACGCACGCGCCTCACGTTCATCGGGAGTAGCCGCTTGTTGATGTGATTGATCAAGAACTTTCTGGGATGACTCCAAGGTTTTCGCGATGGATTCATCAAGCGCCGCAACTTGAATTGCGCTTTGCATGGCGTCACTTAATTTTTGCTCCGCAGCCAATGCTTTCTCCAACGAAACAGTGTCTTGCGGGAATTGCGCGTCTTTTTTTCCTGCCAAGGAATTCCAGTGTGGCATAAACAACCATGCGGCCGTGACCAACGTCGCGGTGACCGCGGACATTCTCCACTCGGCTCCAAAGTGAAATGCAAATGCGCGCGACAACATCTGAGTATTTTTAAATTCAAGCGCAACGCGGTTGGCGTCCGCCACGGCGGCCTTTGCAAATTCATCGGAGCGAGTTTCCACGGAAAGCGCGGTGGTCATTCGACTGGACAAATTCAAACGCTCATCCAATTGCGCAGCCGCGGAGGCGCGCGTTGGCCAACCACGAATCCAGAAAAGCAGCGAGCAATACGACGCGAATACAACGGCGCCCAGCGCCAAGACCGTTGTCAACGACGACATGGACGCGGCGACTCCTACTTGAAAGAACAAGCATGAAACAAGTATCAAAGCCAACATGGCCCAACCCGCCACGGGCAAGGCTATTGCGACCACTGCGAGTGATTCACTCACTTGCAATCTTCGACGCGCGCGCTCTACCAGTTGATGGACTGCGGTCATGCTTGAAGGATAGCCAACAAACCATTTCCAATTTCGAATGTGTAGGATTGGTCGCAATATGAAATTCATTCTTCTTTGCGCAATTCTTTTTGTATTTACAGGTCAACCCGCGGCCGCTCAAATGGAAAACCAAACCGAAGAGCAAAAGTTGCAAGAGACCCAAGCGGAGAATCAGAAGTTGCGCGATGAACTCGCCGCCGCCCAGAAGCGCATCAAAGAACTTGAGGCCGCTGCCGCCAAGCCAATCGCCCAGCCGAACTCGCCAACACCCGCTCCAATCCAAGCCAATCCCGCCGCTGATTTCATGGGAAACCCAATCGCTGTTTTGGATTTCTTCAATAAAAAATTTGCCCAGGACATGGCGAAAAAACGCGTGGCTTTACCACAGGAGAAAGACAACAAGGCAACTCGTCAGACGTATTTGGCAAAGGCCAAGGACTGGCTGGACGCGATCAATCGAACCACATATTCCATTGATTGGCGCGGTCGCGTGACGGAACTTGGCGCGGCGAATGGTCCAAATCAAGAATTTGAATTTCAATGTATTTCACCTGACAATAAATTGAATTATGGCCGTGTCACATTTGCCAGCATCTTGAAAAGCAACGCACCACAACTTGCATCCACGGTGCCCGACAAAGATGTGATCTGGAAAATGAGCGCCACGCTGGAGCCCTTGCTGGAGCTAGACCCGGAGATGCTGGAGCCGAATACTTTTGACAATCCACCATTGGTTGGTCCGTGTGTCACGTTCAAATTTAAATTGTCAGTTGGAAGGCTCTATACGGAGAAAAACTCGGCGCATGGCGCTGCCCACGAAAGCAAGTAAACCACGTGCGCCACATTGAAGAAATGAGATTTGTTCTTGCTCGATTGTGGCGGCACTCGTACACTACAACATGATGGTTGTTCCTTCCTCAACACACGCAAGCAATGAACCAAACAATGGAAATCGAATTCCATTGACTCAACTGTTGCGAGGTCAACGCGCGTTGATTGACGCAGACTCTTTGACCACTCTTCCCGAAGCCGATCGATGCCTGCTACGTGCCATGGGAATTCATGAATCATGCGAATTGAAAGTGTGCAAAGCCGGAGCGCCATGCATTGTTGAAGTGGAACGAACGCGCGTCGGATTATGCGGATCAGTCGCCAGCCAAGTTTTTGTGAAACCCTGCGATGGCTGCCCAGCAGCCTGAAGATATTGAATTGGAACGGGTGTACTCCACCGAGCGCCCTCCGCGCGCGGCGTTGCTGGGTCAACCCAACACGGGCAAAACAACTTTGTTCAATCGACTGTGTGGCTCGCGCGCACGCACCGCGAATATTCCAGGGACCACTGTTGAAAGCCGTGTGGGTCTATGCGCCGCAACGCACGGCGCGCTTGAAATCATGGATCTTCCTGGCATTTATGGATTGAGCCTGGAGGTTCCTGAAAGCAAATTGTGCCGCGATTGTTTGGATGGACGCATTGGAGATGTCGCGCCGGATGTCGCGGTGATTATTGCCGACGCCACGAATTTTTCCAGGTCGTTGCGCTTCGCTTCACACGCGTTGCGCAGGAAAATGCCGTGCGTGATCGCGGTCACGCTCTGCGATGATGCGCGGCGCAAAGGCTTTAGCGTGAACGCCGCGGCTCTTTCAGAATGTTTGGGATGCGCCGTGGTGATCACCAGTGGTCGCACTGGCGAAGGCGTAAACGAACTTGCCGACGCCGCATTGCGCGCCGCACTGCATGGAATTTCATTGGAAGCATTCGAAGAGCGCCTGCATCATTTGCCCGCCTCTTCAGTGAGTGAATCAGACTTGGCAAAGTGGGCCAACGACGTGCTTGCTGAAGTTGCAAGCGGACGCATGTCATCCGCAAGCCGTGTGACCGATCGCGTTGACCGCGCGCTGACTCACCCCGTCGCTGGACTGGCGGCATTTATTGTGGTCATGAGCATTCTCTTCGCCAGTATTTTTTGGCTGGCGCAATTTCCAATGAACGGACTTGACTTTATTTTTGGAATCACCGGCGATTGGCTGCGCCACACCATGCCCGCGGGTCCACTGCGCGACTTGTTCGTGGATGGAATCATTGGCGGCGTTGCTGGAACAGTGGTGTTTTTACCGCAAATATGCTTGCTTTTCTTCTTGCTTTCGCTGCTGGAAGATTCCGGTTATTTGGCGCGCGCCGCATTTGCCGCCGACAAATTCATGCGCCGATTTGGCTTGCCTGGCCAAGCGTTTGTGCCCCTTCTTTCAAGCCATGCTTGCGCGTTGCCGGGCATTATGTCCACTCGACTTATTCCAGATGCAAAGGATCGCCTGGCCACCATTCTTGTGGCGCCATTCATGAGTTGCACCGCGCGCTTGCCTGTCTATGTCTTGTTGATCTCTCTTTTGTTCACAGGTCGACCATGGCTTGCGGGCCTTGCATTTGTTGGGTGCTACGCAACGGGCGCCATCGCGGGATTGCTCAGCGCGCTTCTTGTTCGACGCACATTGCTCAAGGGTCCAGCGCGCCCCATGTTGTTGGAGATGCCGCCGTATCGCAAACCAAGTTTCAAAATTGCATTGTGGGTCATGTATGACCGCGGAGTGTTGTTCATAAAGAACGCGGGCACCATGATCTTGGCCATCTGCGTTGTCATGTGGTGGCTGAGCGCCTATCCCAAAGTGGCGCCATCGGTCGAAGTGTTGAAGATGCGCGCCGAAACAAGTGTGGTGGCGAAGCAAGCAAACCCCAATCCTGAACTTGTAAAATCGCTTGAACAGGCGGCTATTTTGCAAGAATCACGCGATCAACAACTTGGCTCCATGGCCGGCAAAATTGGCGTGGTTGCAGAACCACTTTTCCGTCCGCTTGGGTTTGACCATCAACTCACGGTGGCGGTGCTGACCAGCTTTCTGGCGCGTGAAGTTTTTGTAAGCACGCTCATGATTATTTCATCAACTGATTCCAATGACGAAGCGTCACTGCTTGAAAGACTTTCACACAACCGCCGAGCGGATGGAACTTTGTTGTTCACCATTCCAACGGCCGCCTCGTTATTGGTGTTCTTCACCCTGGCCATGCAATGCCTTCCCACGTTGGCGTTGGTGCGGCGCGAAACGCAATCATGGAAATGGCCACTGCTGCAATTTGCATGGATGAGCGGATTGGCCTGGAGCATGGCGTGGATTGTTCGGCAAATACTTTTGACAGGAGGATTTTAAATGCCTTGGGATGAAATCCAATTTTGGATTGTGTCGTTGGTCGCGCTTGTCGGTTTATACGCGGTGCTTCGACCTTTGCTTCCTTCAAATGGGGCGTCACCATCGTGCCCAAGTTGCACCGCCAAGCCGGGGGTGAAGAAACCAAAGCTCACTCCGCTGACCATTTCAAAAGACGCAAAGCGTGATGTCGGCGAAGCCAATCGATGAGCGAAACGCCGCGGAATTTGGCTGAATTTGACGTGGATGTCGCGGTCATTGGCGCGGGCGCCGCTGGCTTAATGACGGCCATTCAAGCGGCGCGCGCGGGACATGCAAGCGCCACAATTCAATCCGGCGCGCATGCGGACACAGACTCAGCGCGCACAAACACCGGGCTCAACCAAGCGCCCGTAGCCTTGCGCGTTGTCGCGCTTGACGGCGCGCCACGCATTGGAATTAAAATTCTGGTGGCTGGCGGAGGCCGCTGCAATGTGACGCATCATGCTGTGCGCGAGCAGGACTACGCGGGCAGCACCCCCGCCGCCATTCGCCGCGTGTTGTCGCGCTTCACTGTTGACGATTGTATTTCTTTTTTCAAAGAACTTGGCGTTGAGTTGAAGCAAGAGGACACTGGAAAATTATTTCCAACCACCGACGACGCCCACACCGTGCTCAACGCCTTGCTGCAAGCTGCGCGTGATTCGGGCGTGGACATTCGCTGGCCCATGCGCGTGCAAATCATCACGCCGCTACAAAATGGAGGCTTTGAAGTTGCTGGCGCATGGGGACAGTTACGAGCACGCACCGTGGCTTTGTGTAGCGGCGGAAAAAGTTTGCCCAAGTCTGGATCCGACGGGCTTGGTTTGGAACTGGCCACTTCGCTCGGCCATACTGTCACACAACATGTCATTCCCTCGCTTGTTCCGCTTGTTGCCGACGCGCACCATTGGGTGCGCACGCTCAGTGGACTTACTTTGGAGGCCGAAGTTCGCGTTGTTTCTGGAACAGGAAAACACATCACCTCTTTCACCAACTCCATGCTGTTCACGCACTTTGGACTTTCAGGTCCGGCGGTGCTTGACATCAGTCGCCATCTCATGATGGAGCGAACCCGTGATCCTGACGCGTCGCTGCAATTGTGTTTCTTGTCCCATTTGAAACAGAATGTAAAGTCAAGTTGCTCACTTGATGATGCCGACACGTGGCTGCTCGAAGCCAAGGCGCAAACCGTTTTGTCGCGTCTACGTGAGAAGTTGCCCGAGCGACTTGCCAAAACATTGTTGGAAAGCGCGGGCATTGCCAGTGATCGAACAGCCAAACAAATTGACCGTGATCGCCGCCGCGCGTTGGCTCAACTGTTGTGCGGAGCGCCGGTTGAGATTGTCGGCGACCGCGGCTTCACACACGCTGAAGTCACGGCTGGTGGCGTTCCCTTGGTTGAGTTGAATTTGTCAACCATGGAAAGCCGCAAATGCCCTGGGTTGTTTCTAGCTGGCGAAGTCTTGGACGTTGATGGCCGCATTGGTGGATTTAATTTTCAGTGGGCATGGGCAAGCGGATTTGTCGCTGGGATTTCAATGGCAAGTTCGCTGATTTCTTGACTACACTTTCTGAAGCAGATCACAGAAAGAAGCCGATAGACAAGCGTGTTTTCAACAAAAATAAATCGTCGCGTCGCGCCAACACTTCATGGCGTTGTTCATGCTCCGCGCACAGTGTGCGCAAGACCATTTTCAATACACGCCGGAGCGCGCATACTTCACGCTTGCGGCGTTGCCTTGTGCGTGGGTCTCTTTGCCACCACATCTCTCACGGCCGCCGATCTTGCCTCCACCGTCAAAGGATTGGTGAGCACATCGTCTCCTAAAAAAGGAACCACCGCCGTCAGCGTGCGCGGCGACGACGCCATTGAACTTGTGCGCATTCATTCCGACACCGCGATGGCGCCGGCGAGCAATGAAAAATTGCTCACCACTGGCTCGGCGCTGCGCCTCTTTGGACCTGACTTTGTATTTCAAACTCGCTTGTTGCGCGATGGAGATCGGTTGATCGCTGTAGGTGATGGCGATCCATCGTTCGCGGATCCAGAACTTCTTGCGCGAATGATCCACACGGATAAAGATGGCAAACAACAAAGTGGTATGACGCCGGAGGCCTTGCTTGATTTGTGGGTGCAAGGCGCGAAGGCGTCGGGCATGACGCAATGCAGCGAGTTGGTGATTGATGACCGCATCTTTGACCGCGTTGATGTTCCCGCGGGCTGGCCAGCCGATCAATTAAATGAGCACTACTGCGCGCCTGTGGGCGGAATAACATTCCACCTGAATCGCCTTGATTTATGGGCAAAACCTTCGGATCGTGGCGCGGAGATTTTCAACATTCGCCCCAGCAACGACTTTGTCACCATTGTGAATCAGACCAAGAAATCCAAAGGCAAGGACGATGGACTTTGGATTCAACGCGAAGACGCTTCCAACACATTCACCATTCACGGCGAATGTAAAAAAACGTTAGAGGAGCCCGTCAGTATCACGCTGTCGCACCCTTCCAATTTCTTCGCGCAACTATTGGCGGAGCGCCTGACCAAAGGCGGTATTCCCGTGAAGTCTGTTCGCCTAGCGAGCGCGACGGATCCAGTTTCAAAAGGAGACACTGTTGGGCCTGTCATTCGAACTCCAATTGCGACGGTGTTGACGCGCTGCAATGTTGACAGCCAGAATTTATACGCCGAATGTTTGCTGAAGCGCATTGGGTTTGTTTCAACGGGAACCCCCGGCACTTGGCTCAACGGTTCTGACGCGGTTGAAAAATGCGTTCGTACCCACATTGGTGACAAAGTGAATATCGCTTCACTTGACGCGGTGGACGGCTCCGGTCTTTCCAAAGAGAATCGCGTGAGCGCCAGCATTTTAAGCGCGTGGGTAAATGATTTGGTCAGCGACGAAAAAATTGGAAATGTGTTCACCGCCACTCTTGCCGTTGGTGGCGAAAGCGGCACAGTGAAGAAACGATTTCGCGATCTTGATGCCAGTAAATTTTCCGTCCATTGCAAAACTGGATACATCAACGGCGTATGCGCGTTGTCGGGAGTGGTGAAATGCGTCAACGGACATTACGCCTCATTTAGCGTGATTTGCAATGGTTTTGAAGCTGGCGCCGTGGGTAAAGCCAAGCAACTGCAAGAGAGCATTGTCAAAGCCACCGCGCAATATTTAGATACGTTGAAACCAGTTGGCGCAGTGGTTTCACCCAAAGATGGCGAGGCTCCACGCGAACGTCTTGGCGGTGGCTGATTACAGCGTGAGCGTCACGGCGCTGTCTACTAATTCAAGTTCGATCGGCTCGGTCGCCTGCGCTTGGCGAACGCGAATGCGTTGCTCGCGCGCAAGCTCAAGCAACGCCAGGAATAAACCAATGCGGTCCATGCGATTGCGTCCTTCAAAAATGGCGTCAAGACGCATGCGCCTCTCTGGCGAACGCGCAAGTCGATCCACCAAATCATCTTGATGCAAACCAATCGGCGTGTCGTCAAAAGTAACTTGATGCTCGCCAAGGCGCGAGAAATCGACGGCAAGAGTGATGCGTTCAAAAGCCTCGAGCAAGTCAAGCAAGTGAACGTCGCCTATGTCAATGTCTTTCACGTCTTCAACAGTGGTCGCCTCGCCGTCTTCGGCTGGAACTTCACCCGCCACTCCTGAAACCGCCCACCGATTTGAAAATTCATTGCGCAGCGAGTCAAGCGTTTCAGCCGCGGTGCGAAAGCGTTGATACGCCAACAACTGCTGCACCAATTCGCGCCTTGGATCCTCATGCGCGCTTGAATCCGGAAGAACTTGCGACTCATCGTGCTCTGGCTTGGGCGAAAGCAAGCGGCTTTTCATCTCCACCAAAGTGGCCGCAAGCACCAGAAATTCGCCCGCTTGCTCAACATCCATGTCCTGCGCCGACTTCAACACCTCTAGATATTGATTGGTGATGGCGGCGATTGGAATGTCGTGAATGTCCACCTCTGAGCGGCGGATTAAAAACAAAAGCAGATCAAGCGGCCCTTCAAATGCCGAAAGTTTGACCAGATATTCGTCGACGCTTGCCACGCGCAAACTGTACCAAAGTCGCCGCTTGTTTTCGCTATCATTTTGCACATGACTGAAAAGATGGTGACCGACGAGGCCGCATTTATTTCCGATGTCCTTCGCTCAGAGGCCGAGGCCATTACGCGCCTTGCCGTCAGAATTTCTCACAACAGCGCGGATTCACTAGACTTTGTGAAGGCCATTGATTTGATCACTTCGAGCGACGGACATGTTGTGGTCAGCGGCATGGGAAAGTCCGGCCTGATTGGCAGCAAACTTTCGGCCACATTCGCAAGTCTTGGACAACCCAGCCACTTTGTGCACCCCGCCGAGGCCGTTCATGGAGATCTTGGGCGCATCCGCTCCAACGATGTCGCGCTGCTGCTTTCTTACAGCGGTGAAACTGATGAGCTTCTGAACTTCGCCGCCATTTTGAAAGCCGATGGCGTGACTCGGATTGCCATTTCAAAGAGCAACCAAACGAGCTTGGCCAAGATTTCAAGCGTGCATATTTCTCTTGGCGACATTGAAGAGGCCTGCCCGCTGAATTTGGCGCCCACCGCCACCACCGCCACCATGTTGGCCGCTGGCGATGCATTGGCGCTTGCAGTTGCGCGCAGAAATAATTTCAAAGCCGATGATTTTCACAAGATTCACCCGGGCGGAATGCTTGGAATTGGCTTGAGACCCGTCAGCGAGGCGCTGCGTTTTCAAGTGGGGAAAAATTTAACTTGTGTTCCGCTTGAGGCCACCATGAAGAGCGCCCTGAAAACATGCGGCGAAGGTCGGCGCGCTGGCGCGTTGATGGTGGTCGATACGCACGGAAGACTCGCCGGTATTTTGACCGACGGTGATGTGCGGCGCTTGATCAATCAACATGGCGCAGCTGCGCTTGAAAAACCAATCGCCGATTGCATGACCAAGCATCCTCGTTGTTTACCCGCGCAATCGTTGGTGCGCGATGCGGTGCGCATGATCCGGGAATTGCGCGTGGACGAACTACCCGTTGTGGACACGGATGGAAAGCCCATTGGTTTGATTGACATTCAAGATTTGATCGCGTTGAAAGTTGTTCGGGACTAATTCATGCAGACCTACATTACTGAACGCGATGGTTTGATTTTAGTTGTGGCCGCCGATGGTGGACTGAACCGCGGAACCGCGCAGCAACTCATTGAGGAAGTGAGCAAGCATGTTGAGAGCGGCGCCACGCAAGTTGTGGTGGACTGCGCCAAGCTTGATATTTTGTCCAGCATGGGCCTGGGCGCGCTGCTTCAAATTCACAACAAGTTGAAGAAGCACGGGGCGCAAGTTCGTTTATGTGGACTTCGCAGCATGATGGTGCAAGCCATTTTGCTATCGCGGCTGGACAAGATTTTTGAGGTCTATCCAGATGTCAACGCGGCCAAACTTTCATTTCGCCCTGTTTCTTAGGTAAATATGGGCAATTCACGCCACTTGTGGCGTGTCGTGTACCCAGCCACAAGATGCTGTAGAGGCAAAGCAGAAGAACGAAAATTTTATTTTGAAATAGAAAAAAATGTGCGGCACGCGCCATGCTTTGTTCGATGAAGTTTCACGCCAATTCGGCAAGGAGCACGCGATGCAGAGCAAAGAACAATTGATCGAGTCCATTCAACGAATCAACCCTTCAGCGCTGCGCGAATTTTTATCGACGTTCGACTGGCACGCCCTTCGCCGATACTTGGATCATTTAAGCATGACGCTTGAGCCGCGCGGAGTGGATAGCCACTGGACGCGGCTTGGCGACACCCCAGCAGTTGTGTGGCGGCGGTCTGCGGCTTGACCCCCGACGGCCGCCGTCCCACCAACCCATTTCTATTTCATCTCGCCAATGTTGACTTGGTGATATGAAGGACACGAAAAGCAAATCGCCTTCACGATTTTTGAAATTGCATCTCTTGCAGTTTCTCTTTTAAAGGCGCGGACTTTTGAGCAGCGCTTCAACGCGCCGCTTCAACAAGCGCACGCGCAACAGACTGCGCACACGCGTGATCAATTCCAACTTGTTCACTGGCTTGGTAAGAAAGTCGTCGCAACCGCACTCAACGGCGCGCTCGAAATCACCCACTTCATTCAACGCCGTCACCATAATGATCACGGTATCGCGCAGAGCCGAATCCTGCTTGATTTTGCGACAGACTTCAAAACCGCTCATGCGCGGCATCATGACATCAAGCAAAATTAAATCTGGCTTGCAACGACCAACCGCCTCAATGGCTTCCACTCCATCGTGCGCGGTGAACAACTTGCACTCCATAGATTCCAACCAAGCTTGCATCAATTCCACATTTTGAAGGTTGTCATCCACCAACAAAATAATGGCGCTCTTCAGTTCCTCGTTGGAAGGTTCGCGTTCAATCGCTTGTTCTAATTCATCTTGCGGTGTGACCATGGCTGCATAGTAGCTTGCTCTGCAATTTCCATGCGTGGGATTTCATCACGCAAATCAATGCCCCGCTGATGCATTGCCCTGTTCATGTTGCACTACAAGCTTGGCGATCAATTCAATGGGGTGCAACGGAAGCGCGTCGGTGCCATCGCGAATTTGATGGCGGCAACTTGTGCCTGGCGCAACAACAACAGCGTCAGGCGCTTTACGAATTGCGGGAAACACGGATTGCTCGCCAATAGCCATGGACAAGTCATAGCGATGCACGGAGTAACCAAACGAGCCCGCCATGCCGCAGCAACCAGAATCCAACGCGGTCAAGCGATCACCAAAAATGCGCCGCAACAAACGCACGCCCGACTCCGAACCCCACAACGCTTTTTGATGGCAATGACCGTGAAAAATCACATTTTCATGTCCAGAGACAAACTCGGGTCGCCGCGGATGTTCATTCCAACGCGCGTCAAGAAATTCCTCCACCAACATGCTGCGCGCCGCCAAGGCATTGAGTTGCTTTGCATCAACAGCCATTTGTAAATCAAGCCAGTCATCCTTGATGGCGCTCAAACAGGATGGCTCCAAGGCAAGAAGCGCCACCGCATTTTCTTGCTGCAACGCGGCCACAAGATTTGTTGCAGTTTGCGCGCATGTGCGCGAGGCCTCCGCCAACATTCCGACACTGATCAATGTGCGACCGCAACAACCCGCGTCCGGCATGACCACTCGATATCCAAACGCCTCCAACAATTCGACCGCATGGCGGGCAATGTGCGTCTCGTTGAAATTGGTGAAGCAATCGGCGAACAGCAACACGGTTGGTCGCGCATGATGATCACCACTAGGAGCGTTGCCAGTTGCATGCATGGACGAATTCTTGTCGGCATTGGCCGCGCGATTCTTGCGCGCCACCCAACGGTGCGTTGCCGGTCCAAAAGTTGGAACGGTGCGATTGGCGTGGAAGCCAAGCATGCCGCGAATAAATCTTGGAAGCGGCGTGTATTCAAGCACCGCGTTGGCGATGGGCCACATCCGTGAACCAAGCCGATTTGCGCTGCGAATACGCCCAATCAACTTCGTGCGCAGCGGAATCTTTCCTAGCGCTGCAAATTCCTGCGCCTGAAACTCCGCCTTCATTTTTGAAATGTCCACGTTGCTTGGACACTCACTTTGACAGGCCTTGCACGAAAGACACAAATCAAGCGTGGCCTTTGTTTCTGGATCGCTCCATGCTTGTCCAGGCGCGCTGATTGCGCCAGTGTCATTCATTTGACCCGACAACGCCAAACGAAGCGCGTTGCCGCGACCGCGAGTGGAATGGCGTTCATCCAGTGTCGCTCGGTACGAGGGACACATCACGCCAGTGGGTTGCGTCTTGCGACAAAGACCCGCTCCGTTGCACGACTCCACCGCATGCTCAAATCCATGCTCCTTCTCAAATCGGAAAAACGTGTTTGTCTTTGGAATGGAAATTTCTTGATCAAGCGGTTTCACACGCAGGGACTTCATGATCAACAAGGGATCACCGGTGTTGATCAAGTTGCCCGGGTTCATCAATCCAATGGGATCAAAAATATTTTTCACTTGGCGAAATAATTCGCATAATTCTTTTCCAAGCACGCGCTCTAGAAGCGGAGTGCGCAAGCGACCATCGCCATGCTCGCCAGAAAGCGCGCCGCCATAACTGGCCACCAAGTCCGCAACCTCAATCGCAATGTCCGTGACATTGGCGCGGCTGGCTTCATCCGATATTTTCACCAAGGGTCGAATGTGCAAACACCCAACGCTGGCGTGCGCGTAGTAGGCGGCGGTGGTGCCGTGGCGCGTCACAATTTCCTTGAAATCATTGACAAATCGAAGCAATTGACTTGGATCAACCGCGGTGTCCTCCACAAATGTCATTGGCTTTCGATCGCCTGGAATGTTGTGCAGCAGCGGCTCGCCAGCCTTGCGCAATTTCCACGCCGATGCAATGGACGCGGGCGTGAGATAGCGCTGCATTGCGGCGCCAGGAACAACCGCGGCCAACGAATCAAATGACGCGTTCAATTGCGCCTCATTGGCCCCCTGATATTCCACGTACATCACCGCGCCCAAATTTCCACTGGCGGGCTTGGGCATCAAGTCCACATAGTGGCGGTATTGCGTGTTGTTGCGCGCCGCATCAAGCACCACTTCATCGATCAGTTCAACGGCGCTGGGTTTGGTGTTGATCATTTGCATCAATGGCGTCAGCGCGTCTTCAATGCTTGCGAACCCAATGATGGCTAGGCCCGTGCGCGCGGGCTTAGGAACAATTTTCAGCGTGGCCTCCATCATGACGGACAAAGTGCCTTCGGAACCACACATTAATTGCGCCAAATTGACCTGGTCAAAAGTGCCAGGCGTGCTGGCTTGAAGTTGTTGCAGCACAATGTCAACGTTGTAACCGTCGACATGGCGCATTATTTTTGGAATGCGTTTTTGAATCTCATCGGCAAGAGGCAACACAAGCGCGGCCAGTCGACGCGCGATTGCATTTTGCGCCGGGTCGCTATCGCATGAGCCTTTACATAATTTCAACACCGCGCCCTCGGCGGTGACCACGCTCATGGCCAGCACATTTTCAACGGTGCGTCCATACAAAATACTGCGCGCGCCCGCTGAATTATTGCCAATCATGCCGCCAAGAGTGGCGTGGGAACTGGTGGCCACATCGGGTCCAAACATCATGCCGTGCGCGCTCAACGCGGAGTTGAGTTGATCCAGCGTCACGCCCGGCTCAACGGTGACCGTGCGCGCCTGCACATTGATGTCGCGAATGCCACGGCAACGGGCGCTCATGTCCATCATGATGGCGTGGTTCACGCATTGCCCAGCCAAACTTGTTCCGCCGCCGCGGGGCAACATTGGAATTTTTCGCGCGCGGCAATAGCGGACAATGTCCACCGCTGATTCAGGTCGATTCAGAATGACCACTCCAATGGGCTCCACCTGATACATGCTGGCATCCGTGGCGTACAACATGCGATCATGTTTTTCAAATCGGACCTCGCCCACATTCATCATGCGCAAATCATTGGCGGCGCTTTGACGCAATTGCGCAAGCGTGGCAAACATCGGCAAATGAATGGCCGAGGTCAAACTTGAATCGGAAGCAGCGTTTGTGTTGGTCACGACAACTTTATGATAGATGGCTGACTGAAATCCAGTTGGAGTTGGAATATTCCTAAGGCTGCGTGTCGGGTTTGACTGCGGGCTTGGAGTCTGAATTTGAATCAGGCTTTGAATCGGGCTTCACCTCTTGCATGCCCGGCATGCCAGACTTGAATTCCTTGGACGATTCTTTTTTGGCGACTGGCGATTGAAGATCATCCAAACGCTCAACACGGCGGCGATCGCCCACATCCAATGTCAACATTCCAGCGGGGATATCAATGGAATCAAATGTCATTCGCCATTCAATCGCGGAGTTCTTGGCCACACGCGGACCACTTTCAATGCGCCGCGTGGCCGCAAAAAGCGTTGCAGTCTGTCCATTGAAAACCAGTTCCAAGGAACCATATTTTCCCTCAAGCATGACAATGATTGTGCCGTCGTCTTTTTTCACCAATAACTTCAACGCAACTTCACCAAGTTCTGGATCAATGTTTTTCCACCACAAGTCAGATTGATTTCGCAGCGCCATACCCAGTTGAGGCCAAGGACT
>Ga0209086_10001319_pt1 | contig 20211 bp, 13 predicted proteins | sample M_130207_XF_Meta_FD_187312 | JGI IMG/M metagenome (GOLD analysis project Ga0209086, IMG submission 187312) | Freshwater microbial communities from Lake Montjoie, Canada to study carbon cycling - M_130207_XF_MetaG (SPAdes) (version 2) | ecosystem: Environmental > Aquatic > Freshwater > Lake... | reverse complement strand
ACCGGCTTTCATGATGTGACGGGCGGTGTGTACAAGGCCTGGGAACGTATTCACGGCGCCGTAGCTGATGCGCCATTACTAGCGATTCCAGCTTCATGTCGTCGAGTTGCAGACGACAATCTGAACTGGGCCCGGTTTTGGGGGATTGGCTCCACTTTACAGTCTTGCTTCCCTTTGTACCGGGCATTGTAGTACGTGTGCAGCCCTGGCCGTAAGGGCCATACTGACTTGACGTCATCCCCACCTTCCTCCTCGTTGAAGCGAGGCAGTCTGTCCAGAGTGCTCCCATTTAAGGGGTGGCAACAGGACACAGGGGTTGCGCTCGTTGCGGGACTTAACCCAACATCTCACGACACGAGCTGACGACAGCCATGCAGCACCTGTGCAAGCTATCCTTGCGGATTCGTCACCCTTTCAGGCTTCTACTACTTGCATGTCAAGGCCAGGTAAGGTTCTTCGCGTTGCATCGAATTAAGCCACATACTCCACCGCTTGTGCAGGCCCCCGTCAATTTCTTTGAGTTTTAACCTTGCGGCCGTACTTCCCAGGCGGCGCGTTTAACGCGTTAGCTTCGCCACGAGCGGGGTCGATTCCGCTCACAGCAAACGCGCACCGTTTAGGGCCAGGACTACCGGGGTATCTAATCCCGTTTGCTCCCCTGGCTTTCGTGCCTCAGCGTCAGGAAATGTCCAGAGACTCGCCTTCGCCACTGGTGTTCCACTTGATATCTACGCATTTCACTGCTACACCAAGTATTCCAGTCTCCCCTCCATTCCTCTAGTCAAATAGTTTCCAATGCAGTTCCGCAGTTAAGCTGCGGGATTTCACATCAGACTTATCAAACCGCCTACGCACCCTTTACGCCCAGTGAATCCGAACAACGCTTGGGACCTCTGTATTACCGCGGCTGCTGGCACAGAGTTAGCCGTCCCTTCCTCTTCCGTTACTATCAATGCTTCACGTATTAGGTGAAGCAATTTGTTCACAAATGACAGGGGTTTACGGGCCGAAGCCATTCATCCCCCACGCGGCGTCGCTCCTTCAGGCTTTCGCCCATTGAGAAAAATTCTCGACTGCTGCCACCCGTAGGTGTCTGGACCGTGTCTCAGTTCCAGTGTGACTGGTCGTCCTCTCAGACCAGCTACCCGTCTTAGCCTTGGTGAGCCGTTACCTCACCAACTAGCTGATAGGCCGCGGGCTTATCGTAAAGCGTCAGGCCTTGCGGTCCCCAACTTTGAATTCCAGAAGATGCCTCCCGAAATTCACATCCGGTATTAGCTCGCCTTTCAGCAAGTTATCCCAGACTTTACGGCAAATTACCCACGTGTTACGCACCCTTGCGCCACTCCGACTCCAAAATATTGCTACCTTGAAATCAGCGTTCGACTTGCATGTCTTATCCACGCCGCCAGCGTTCGTTCTGAGCCAGAATCAAACTCTCCGTATAAACGTTAGCTGATTCCTGCCTGATCCGGAGACCAGGCAACTTTACTTACTTTACTTTATTTTTGGTTAAAACCCTCAAAGTCAGCCAACTAACTGGCTTCCCTTGAAGGGGCTCTTACTAATCGCACAATTCAATTTTCAAAGAGCTGCAGGTGTCTAAACACCCAAAACTTTTTTTAACTCTCCCGAATGCCGCTCATTCTGGGGACAAAAAAACCCGAGCGCCGAACTCTACATCTACTCGGCATCTCAGATTCGAGTTTTAAAGGCGCGGTGTTTTTCAAAACCGCACCGATTGTCAACTGACGTTTCCGTCATCCCCTCGCGCTTCACTGCATCGCGAACGGCAGATAAGACTATCAGAGATTAATCAGCGTGCAAGAGTTTTTTTAATTATTTTTAGGACCCCTAAACCCTTTCCCCATTACCCCATAAAAAGCCCATGGAATAAGGGTTATTCCAGTCCCCGCCGGATTAAATCCGTCTCATCCAATCCCAAATAATGACCCAGCTCATGCAAAAAAGTCGTCCGCACCTCCGCGCGAAAGCCTATTTCATGACCTCCGGCATAATCCCAAATGTTTTCCAGGAACAATACGATCTGGGGCGGCAGCGATTCGCTGTTCTCCTCAACAAAATCAGGGCCGCTGAACAATCCCAGCGTGTCTGCCTCGATGCCGTCGGCCTGCCATTCCGCGCTCGGATGCCGCTCAAATAGCACCGGCACGCTGCCCGCACGCACGCGCAAGGGTCCGGGCAAGGCCGCCAGAACCCCCTCCACTTCCCCCGCTGCGAGCCCGCAAAGCTTGTTCCAATCCATGATCACACGTCGATTCTGCGCGGTGTTCCCAAGCATTGCAACCCTGCTCCCCTCTGCGTTTTCGCTCGCACTTGAACGGTTAACACCTCATGTTGGTCTCACTCACTTACACCGACGTATTTTTACAGTTATGAAAACCTCAGCAATATTGACCCTGCTCCCCCTTTGGATCGCTCAACTGGGATTCGGCCCCGCCCTGTCCGCTCAAAATGTTCCCGTTCTGGAACAAATCCTCCCCAACGGCATAACCCTGCTGATGGTCGAACGCCACGACGACCCATCCGTCGCCGGCGGCTGGGTGGCGCATGTCGGCAGCGCCAACGAAAGCCCCGGCATCACCGGCATCGCCCACCTGTTCGAGCACATGATGTTCAAAGGCACAACCACCATTGGCACAACGGATTACAAAAAAGATTTGGAAATCCTAGCCGAACAGGAGCGGGTCCGTGACGCCATGCGCAGCGAAGAATCCCGGATGCGCGCGGCCTGGCGGCGCGGCAGCGGCGGCGATTGGCAGAAACCGGAAAACTGGACGCCGCATTACCGGGAGTTGCAGAAGAAATTTCAAGCCCTGGTTTTGGAGGAGCGCAAGGTGATCGTCAAAAATGAGATCTGGAAACTCTACCAGTCCCACGGCGGCCACGGGATGAACGCGTTTACCATGGACGACATGACAGCCTACTTCGTCGGCGTGCCGGCCAACAAGCTGGAGCTCTGGATGTGGCTGGAGTCGGAGCGGATTTTCCATCCGGTCTTCCGCGAATTTTACGCGGAGCGCGACGTCGTTTTTGAGGAACGCCGGATGCGGTATGATTCCACCCCACTAGGCCCGTCGGTGGAGGCTTTCAACTCGCTGTTCTGGCAATCGCTGCCGTACAGCTGGCCGACGATCGGCTGGCCCTCTGACATCGCATCCATCTCCAAGCCCCAGGCGGACGCGTTTCATGCGACCTATTATTCCCCGCAGAACATCACGCTGATCCTGGTCGGCGATTTCGATCCCAAACAGGTCTCAGCGCTGGCTGAAAAATATTTCGGCCGGATTCCGCGCGCCAAAAACAATCCGCCGGACCTCGTCACCACCGAGATGATCCAGCCCGCCGAAAAGCGGATGAACGCGGAGGTGTCCGCCAACCCGCAGGTTGACATCCTGTGGCACACGCAGCCGTTTGGGCATAAGGATTCCTACGCGCTCCAGATTCTCGCCCAGCTGCTATCGAGTCACACGGGGAGGCTTTATAAGGGACTGGTGCTCGGCCGCGGCGTGGCGACGGATGTCGCCGCCAGCCAGAACTCGCAAAAATGGGCGGGCTGGTTTGACATCAGCGGCGAGGCAGCGGAGGGACATACTCCGGAGGAAGTGGAACAGGCCATTGACGCCGAACTCAGCCGGCTGAAGCGCGAGCCGGTGCCGCCGGAAGAGCTGCAGAAGGTAAAAAACAATTTCGCCGCCGACCAATACCGGCAACTCAATTCCAACTTGAGCATCCTGCAAAATCTGATTTGGAACGACGGCGAGGGCGACTGGCGCGAAATCAATGCCGCCCAGCCCAAGCTGGAAGCCGTCACCGCCGGCGATGTCCTGCGCGTGGCCAACCAGTATTTCACCAAGGAGAATCGGGCCGTTGCCCTGTTCACCCGCAAACCGGAAAATGCATCCACCCCTTCGAAACAATGAAACCAATTCCCCTCCTGATTTTATTGGCAGCGCTGGCTGAACCGTTTCAAGCGGCCCACAGCGCCGGCATCCCCGCCCGCCCCGAAAAACTCTCCTTTCCACCGCTCAAATTCGACGCCCCCGTGCCGGATCAATACCGGGTGACTCTCGCGTCCGGGCCGGTGGCCTACCTCGTGCCCGACCGGGAGCGGCCGCTGGTGAACATCACGGTTTACGTTCGCACCGGCAAATATCTGGAGCCGGCGGGCAAAGAAGGCCTGGCCGAACTCACCGGCTGGCTGATGACACACGCCGGCGCCGGAGCCAATGCCGCGGCGCAATTCGAGGAACGCATCGCGTTTCTGGGCGCGCAACTCGATTCCGCCATCGGCGACACCCAGGGCAGCGTGAGCCTCAACCTGCTTTCCAAGGATCTCGATACAGGTCTGGGACTGTTGCGCGACGTGCTTTACGCCCCGCGATTTCAGGACGACACGGTTGCGTTGCGCAAACAGCAGACGCTGCAAGCCATGAAACAGCGCAACGACGATACCTCCGCCATTGAAGATCGCGAGGCGGATTACCTCTCACAGGGCGAGACTTTTTGGGCAAACCGTTATTCAACCAGCAACTCCGTTGAGTCGATCACGCCCAGGGATATTAGGGATTTCCATTTCCAATGGTTTTGGCCGTCCAATTTCGTCATCGCCGTCACCGGGGATTTTGAGCGCAACGCGATGGTTTCCAAACTGGAAAAGGTGTTTGCCGGAGGCCCCCCTCCCATCTCAGCAGATCCCTTGGTCCGAACTGGAACACCGCCGCCCATCCCCACCAACCTCACCTTCGCCCCGCCGGGGGTTTATCTCGTCCACAAGCCGGAAGTGGACCAGGGCCGCGTTTCGCTCCTGCTGCCGGGCATCCAGCGCGGGAATCCGGATTATTACGCGGTGCTCATCATGAACCATATTTTGGGAGGCGGCGGGTTCACATCCCACCTGATGAACCGCATCCGCTCGGATGAAGGCCTGGCGTATTCCGTTTATTCGAGATTTCAGCCGGGCGTTTATTATCCAGGCACCTTCACCATCGGCTTCCAGTCCAAGTCGCGCACGGTGGCCTTCGCCTGCGCCATCGCCCTGGAGGAAACCCGGCGCATGTCCACCCAGCCCGTGAATGCCGCGGAACTGGAGGTCGCCCAAAAAGGGCTCATCGAGGGATTTCCCAATTTTTTCAACACCCGGGAGAAGATTGCCGAGCAGTTCGCGATGGACGAATTCACCGGCCGCCATGCCCAGGACCCCCAATTCTGGAAGAACTTCCGGGCCAACCTGCAGGCCGTGACCCCGCAGGACGTGTTGCGCGTGGCTAAAAAATACCTGACGGCGGACCGATTCGTCGTCCTCGTCGTCGGCAACCGCGAGGACATCCTGCGAGGCGATCCCACCCATCCGGTGGATTTGAAGTCGCTCTTTGGCTCCTTCCATGAATGGCCCTTGCGCGACCCCATGACACTGCAACCGCTCACACCCACAAACTGACCTTATGTTTCCGCACATCGCGCTGGCCCAGGACAAAACCTGGCAACCCGGGCCCTACCCCGGAGTCGAACTGATGGTCCTGCACCGGCACCCCGACACGGGCGGACTCGTGGTGCTGCGCAAGTTCAAGGCCGGCTGCACCATTCCGGCCCACACGCATCCGCTGGCCAACGAATGGGCTTACGTCCTCTCCGGCGACTGGGAAGAGGCGGGCTCGACTTACACCGCCGGCACCCTGTTTTACGCCCCCAAGGGCACGCAGCACGGCCCGCACACCGCGCGCACGGAAGTCCTCAGCCTGACTACGTTCGACGGACCGCTGACCGTGACCTAATGGCGCCCGCCGGCCTGGACATGGGGTTTGCGCTGCAGACCGATTTCAGGACGGATTCATCGGCCCCCCATCCAATTTAATTGCCATCGAAAAGCCCTCATTCTAATCTGCGATAGCAGCCAGCAAAGACACGAGACAGACTGATTTTCATGAGATGCAACAACAATCACACCACCGCGATCCCGCTGACCGAACATGGCATCTACCGCCCATCGCCCACTGAAAACCGCCCCCCGGCGACTTCCCACCCCGTCCCGCACACTGCCTGACGCGGGTTCGAACAACATCGCTCAGGCAAATGCCTGATTCACCTCCTCAGCCGTCATGACACTGACCCTTGCCGATTTTGAAGGCTTCGATCTCAATGCCACGGAGCTCTACCTGAATTTTTTCAATGCAGCCACCCGTAAGAAGGGCGAGCGGTATTTTCTAGCCGGCCGCGTCCTCTCCGTCGCATGCCTTGAGCCGGGGCGGGTATTTGAGGCGAAGGTTCTCGGAAGCGTCAAGCACAAGGTATCCCTCTATTTTAACGAGATCTGGGATTCGGATTGCAACTGCCCTAGGGGCCATGAATGCACACACGCCTACGCCGCGATGAAACATCTGCTGACAGCCTACATGACCACTGCGGAGGACGATTTGAGGGCGACGCAAGGTGAAAAACCCAAGCTACTACAGCCGGTGCCGATCCTGCTTTCCTCAGCCGCGCCCGGCGCCTTCACCGATGCCGTGCGGGCCCGGCTGGAACGCAAACCCACAACGGCTGAGGCGCGGTATCTTAAAATCATCACCCAGCTTTACCGGCAGGCCATCAGCAGCGGACTGAATTATCGCAACGACCTGAACGGACTGGGGATCCCCCTTTCCGGCGGTTGGTGGGATCGCCTGGAACTCTACCCGGAAGATCCGGCAAACGAGGGCGAGTTCTGGAATTATCTCGCGCTGTATCTCACCGAGAAACTCAACCATCCGATCCCGGAATTTCTGGGGCCGTTCACCGATCTGACGGGCGCGCAGGACAAAATGCGCCACCATCAGCGCGGCCAGGACATCCAGCGCTGGACCCAAACGCTTTCCGACATCGCTCAGCTGGCGCAAGGTTCGCACCCGGCGACCCCGGGGGAAGCCGACCCGGCGGAACTCCGCCTGTGCTTCACCTCGTCGCAATTGATCTTTGAATGGCGGCGGTCAGGCGGGGAATGGACGGCATTGACGACGGGCAAAATGCGTGAATTCGAGGCCCGCCACGCCCCGCAGCTGACCGCGGAAGCCGCCCTACTCTGGCTGCCCTGCTGGCACCGCATCCAGATGGGCAATGCCACCCAATTTTCCTACAACGACTCGTGGACCCAGGAACAAATCGGGCGCTGGCTACACCACCCCTTGCTGCGGCCGCTGCTGGTGGATGCAGAAGGGACGCCGCTGATTTTCCACAGCGACCCGTTGCACTGGAGCGTCCTTCAGCCGGAAACGCTGGACGGCGATTATTTATTTTCACTGACATCGGCCGCAGGTGAACCGCTGCCCAAAATCTGGCTTACCACCCTCACGCGCCCGGCATATTACCTGACCCCCCTGGGCGTGTTCACCGGCCCGCCGTTGGACCCGCACTTGACCTCGTTGAAAAACCAGACCTCGATTCCCGCACAATCCCTGGAATCCCTCGGCGGCCTCCGCCTGCTGAATCGCCTGCAAGTCGCCCCGCCGCCGCGGCTGGCAGCGCGCACGCACACCGTCCCACTTCAGCCCGGCATCCGCGCCGAGGTGAAAAAACCCTGGTCCACACAGTCCACGGAGTATTGCTATGTGGACGTGCTCGGTGCCTCGGCCGACGGCACACAGATCGAATACTGGGTCGGCAACGGCTGGATTTCCAAAAAAAAATCTCCAGCCCCGACTCACAGCCAAAGGCTCATCCAGCTCGACCGCTCCGCCTTGGGCGGATTAGTGCCGCCCTTGGAGACCGCCGGGTTCAAATGGGATGATTTTTCCCAACGCTGGCAGCTCCGCGTCACCAAAAAGTTTGCGGAAATTTTCGTCCTCTTTCTCAAAACCCTGCCGACCGGGGCGCGCATTGAGTTGGGCGGCGAGCTGGCCTCCTTTCAAAACGCCGAGATTGCCGGGAAAATCCGCCTCCAAGCCACCGAGGCGGAGATGGACTGGTTTGACCTCCAGGTAATTGTGGACGTGCGCGACACCACCCTCACCCAGGCCGAACTCAAGCTGCTGCTCGACGCCAAAGGCGGCTGGGTGCGTCTCGACAAAAAAGGCTGGCGCAAGCTGGAGTTTTCGTTGAGCCGGGAGGAGGACGAGGAACTGGCGCGGCTCGGTCTGACACCGCACGAATTGACCAGCGAATCACAGCGGTTGCACACATTCCAACTCGCGGACCGAGCGGCGCGGAAGTTTTTGCCTGAGGAAACCTGCGACCGCATTGAGCGCCGCGCCGCGGAACTGCAGGCGCGCGTCACCCCGGAAGTGCCGGCCTCCATTCAAGCCGAAATGCGCCCCTATCAGCGCGACGGCTTCCACTTCCTCTGCTATCTCGCAACCAACCATTTTGGAGGCATCCTCGCCGACGATATGGGTCTGGGCAAAACCCTGCAAACGCTGGCCTGGCTGGCCTGGCTGCGAAACGGCGGGCCCGAGCGCGGCGCTCACGGCGCCTCAACCGAGGCGAGCCCACCATCCCTCGTCGTCTGCCCTAAATCCGTGGCCGATAACTGGCAGGCCGAGGCGATGAAGTTTTTCCCCGGTCTCAAAGTCCGCGTCTGGTCGGCCAGCGAACTCACTTCAGTTGCCAGCCTGCTGCCCTCCGCCGACCTGCACGTCTTGAATTACAGCCAGCTCCGGGTTGTGGGCGAAGACCTCGCCCGCGAACGGTTTCAAGCCGTCATTCTCGATGAAGGGCAATACATCAAGAATCCCTCCAGCCAGACCGCCCAGATAGCACGCCAGCTGCGCGCCACGCATCGCCTGATCCTAAGCGGCACGCCTATTGAAAACCGCCTGCTCGACCTGTGGAGCCTGATGAGCTTTGCCATGCCCGGCGCACTCGGCAGCCGCGCCGAATTCGGCCGGCTGTATGACGCCAAGGACGACCCCTTCGCCCGCCAGCGGTTGGCGGCGCGGGTGCGCCCCTTCCTCATCCGCCGCACCAAATCCCAGGTGGCGCGCGATCTGCCCGACCGCATGGAGGAGGATTTGTTCTGCACACTTGAGGGGGAGCAAAAGATCCTCTACCGCGCCGAACTCAAGCGCGCCCAAGCCCTCCTGCTCGGCGTCAAAACCGCCGCCGCCTTGAACAAAGAGCGATTCAACTTTCTCACCTCCCTGCTGCGGCTCCGCCAGATCTGCTGCCACCCGCGCCTGGTGAAACCAAACTCCAAAGCCACCAGCGCCAAAGTGGAGGCGCTCCTGGAAACACTCGAGCCCATCCTCGCCGAGGGCGAGAAAGTACTGGTTTTTTCCCAGTTCGTAGACCTGCTCAACATCCTGCGCGACGAGTTAAAATCCCGAGACTGGCGTCACTGGTATCTGGCAGGCGACACAGAAAATCGCGGCGACCTCGTGCGCGACTTCCAGGCGGCCGCCGGCGCCGGCGTCTTCCTGATTTCGCTCAAGGCGGGAGGCTTCGGCCTCAACCTCACCGCGGCAAGCTATGTCGTCCTCTTTGATCCCTGGTGGAATCCCGCCGTGGAGAACCAGGCCATTGACCGCACGCACCGCATCGGCCAGACCCGCAAAGTCATGGCCTACCGGCTCCTTATCAAGGACAGCATCGAGGAGAAAATCCGCGCCCTGCAAAAGCAAAAAAGCTCACTGGCCAACGATGTGCTGGGCGAGGAAAAGTTCTCGCAAAGCCTCTCGCTGGACGACCTCCACTATCTGCTGGCGGGCTGAAGGCCCGCAACTGGCCCAACGCCGACCACCTGATCGATTTTCGGGGCCGCAGCTGACCCTTCGCCCCAACGCGCAACTATCCCCCTCATCCATCATTCCTTACCCCCGTTCCGGGGCAATGACTCACCCCCTCTTCTCCTCCGCCCGAATGTCCGGCCCGAATTCCCCGGATATTGTCCCCATAAACCCGGCCTCCTTTTGAACTCGCGGCCGCCAATTTGAATCGACAATTCGTTGCGGTGGGTTCGGAATTTCATTAACTTCCCGTCGTTCACGAATCAATTTTATGGGCGCACAATGGAAACAAGCCGGGCGCGAAGCGAGCGCGCACAAAAAAGGCCAGATGGTCGTCAAGCTGGTCCGCGAAATCATGGTCGCAGCCAAACTGGGCGGCGCCGACCCCGACCTCAATGCCCGTCTGTTCGTCGCCGTCGAGAAGGCCAAGAAAGCCTCCGTCACCAAGGACACCATCGAGCGCGCCATCAAGAAAGGCGCCGGCATCGGCGAGGAAAAGGTCAGCTACGAGACCGTCGTCTATGAGGGCTACGCGCCGCACAAAATCCCCGTCATCGTGGAATGCCTGACCGACAACCGCAACCGCACCGCCCCGGAGATCCGCAACCTGTTCAAAGCCGGCTCCATGGGCCAGCCCGGCAGCATCGGGTTTTTCTTCAACCACCTCGGCGTGGTCGAGGCCACCCATGCCGACGCGAGCCGCGATGCCGAGGGCGATGCGATTGAGGCCGGCGCCAATGAAGTGGAGCCGCTCGAAGCCCACGAAGTTGCCGAAGGCCAGAAAGGCGCGCGCTTTCTCACCACCATCAAGGAACTCGACCACGTTTCCAAGGCATTGAAGGCGGCGGGCTGGAATGTGACCGCCTCGGAGATGCGCTACGTGGCCAAGGAATTCCGCGAACTGGACGCCGCGTCGCATAAGGATGTGGTGGATTTCCTCAATGCCCTCGACGACCACGACGACGTGCATCACGTCTATGCGGCGATGAAGTGACCCGGGAGGCGGGCGGATTTCAAACCGACTGTTTGCGACTGTTTGCCTTCGCCGGGCGGTTTTAAAACCATCCAGCATTTCAACGCCAACCCTTCTCCGCTACGTACCAGCGCTCTCGCCTGGAATGGGACGGATCACCGCCGTCCTCTGCTTACCGCCCCCCCCGCGCTCACCGTCTCCGTTTTGCGGGGCCGAAATGGTAGCCGCCATGGACCCGCACGGCGCGGGCCTTGCCGGGGAAACCGCCGGGTTTCGCGCCCGGCTTGCTGTCCTCGAACAGCGCGGTGTAGGTGTAGTTGAAATTCTCCAGCTTCACGCGCGGGATGGTCTGACTGATGAAGCGTTCGATGGCGAAGACGTGCGGGGCGTCCTCCGCGATCATGATGGTGAACGCGTCGCCGGTGGCCTCGGCGCGACCCGTGCGCCCGATGCGGTGGATGTAATCCTCGGGGTGCTGCGGCACGTCGTAGTTGACCACATGGCTGACGTCCGCGATGTCCAGCCCGCGCGCGGCGATGTCCGTGGCGACGAGCACCTCGTACTTGCCCTCGCGGAATCCCTGCAGCGCCTGCTCGCGCTCCTTCTGCGTGCGGTTGGAATGCAGCACGCAGACGGCGTGGTTGTCGCGCTTGAGCGTGTTGGCCACGCGATCCGCCCCGTGCTTGGTGCGGCAGAAAATGATGACGGAGTCGTAGTTGACGCGGTTGAGCAACTCCAGCAGCAGATCGGTTTTCTGGGTGTCGGACACCGGATAGATGACGTGCTTGACGGTTTCCGCCGGGCTGCGGCGCGCGCCGATCTCGATGGTTTCGGGGCTGTGCATGGCCCACTGGATGAGGGTCTCGATTTGCGGCGGCACGGTGGCCGAGAACAGCGAGGTATGGCGGGCCCGCGGACATTTGTCCACGATGCGGCGCACGTCGGGCAGAAAACCCATGTCGAGCATGCGGTCGGCCTCGTCGAGCACCAGAAATTCCACCTTGTCCAAACGCAGCGTGCCCTGCTCCAGATGATCCAGCAGCCGTCCCGGCGTGGCAACGACGACGTCCGTGCCGGCTTTCAATTCATCATTCTGTTTACCATAACCCACGCCGCCAAAGATGACGGTGGTCTTGAGATTGGTGAAGCGGGCGAAATCGTGGAAGGCGGTTTCCACCTGGGCGGCAAGTTCGCGGGTCGGCTCCAGGATGAGCACGCGGGGTCCGATGTCGCTGTGCTGGCCAATCTTCGAAAGGATGGGCAGGCCGAACGCGGCGGTCTTGCCGGTCCCCGTCTGCGCGCTGCCGATGACGTCCTTGCCCGCCAGCACCAGAGGAATGGCGCGCAGCTGGATGGGCGTCGGGTCAACGTAACCCATCGCTTTGACGCCCTCGACGATGGCCGGGGCAAGTCCTAATTTACTAAAAGGCATAGGCTCAGAATAGCAGCAGGAGGCATGAAGGAAAGCAGCGAATTGGCCCCGGGCCTGAAATCAAAGCAGATGCCCGAGTTTTTCCCGCTTCGTTTTCAAATAGCCGGCGTTGTGGGGATTGGGCTGGACCTTGATTGGCACCTGTTCGGTGATGGTCAGGCCGTAGCCCTCGAGCCCGACGACTTTTTTGGGATTGTTCGTCAGCAGCCGGATGGTTTTCAGGCCCAGATCGCAGAGGATTTGGGCGCCGAGCCCATATTCGCGGAGGTCCATGCCGTAGCCAAGCTTCTCGTTGGCCTCCACGGTGTCGTAGCCCTGCTCCTGGAGTTTGTAGGCCTGAATCTTCGGCGCCAGGCCAATGCCGCGCCCTTCCTGGCGCATATAGACAATTACCCCGCACCCCGCCTCGGCCACCTGCCGCATGGCCTGATGCAGCTGCGGCCCGCAATCGCAGCGTCGCGACCCGAACACATCGCCGGTCAGGCACTCGCTGTGGACGCGCACCAGCACTTTGGATTTGCCCGCCAGATCGCCGCGCACCAGGGCCAGATGATGTTTACCATCGAGCTTGGAGCGGTAGAGGTGCAGCGCAAATTCCCCGTAGTCCGTCGGAAGCTGGACTACCTCCACGCGCTCCACCAGTTTCTCGGCGATGCGGCGGTGCTCGATCAGCGAGGCAATCGTGCAGAGCTTGAGCTTGTACTTTCGCGCAAATTTCAGCAGCGCCGGCAGCCGCGCCATCGTGCCGTCGTCATTCATGATTTCACAGATCACCCCAATGGGGCGGCAGCCGGAAAGGCGCACCAGATCCACGGCGGCCTCAGTGTGGCCGGCGCGCTGCAGCACGCCCCCCGCGCGAGCGCGCAACGGGAAGATGTGACCGGGCTGAACCAGGTCTTCCGGCACCGCCGTGGGCGCCGCCATGTGGCTGATGGTTTTGGCACGGTCGGCGGCGCTGATGCCGCTGCCAATGCCGCGCGCCGCATCCACGCTCACCTGGAAATCGGTCCGGAAACTCTCGCGGTTCTGCCGCACCATCCGGTCAATCCCCAGCTGCTGCAGCCGCTCGCCCGTGGTCGGAACGCAGATGAGGCCCCGCCCGAACCGGGCCATGAAATTCACCGCCGCCGGCGTGACGTGCTGCGCGGCCATAACCAGATCCCCCTCGTTCTCGCGGTCGGCATCGTCCACGACGATGACCATTTTCCCGCGGTGGAGGTCGGCGATGACCGATTCAATGGAATCAAACTGTTTTTTCATTTGGCAGCCCCAGCATATTCGCTGGCCGGGAAAATTCCAGCCGATTCAGTCCGCCACCCTCCCGCCCCCTTCTTCCCTGTGGCACGTTTTCACTGGCGCGGGGCCTCGGCGCCTCGTAATTTCATCCCTGCACCTATGTCACCGGCTTCAGACCCAGCGCCGCATTCGGCCCGATCCGCTCAGCGCGCCTCCGCGCTGGCCTCCCCTGAAAAAATGCAGCGGCTCGACCGGCTGGCAAACCTGGGGATGCTGTCGGCGGGCATGGCGCACGAGATCAAGAACGGCTTGGTCGCCATCAAGACCTTCGTGGATCTGCTGCTGGAAAAAAACCAGGATGCGGAGATGGGCGAGGTCGTCCGGAACGAACTCATACGCATCGACGCCCTGGCCACGCAGATGATGCGGATTGCCGCCCCCCAGCAGAACGCCCACCAGCCCGTCCGCGTCCACGAGGTGCTGGATCAGGCGCTGCGGCTGCTGCAGCCGCTGATTAGCACAAAGCTGATAGCGCTCAAAAGACAGTACCGCGCCGACGCCGACACGGTGCAGGGGGATGGCGGGCAATTGCAACAGGTGTTCATGAACCTGCTGCTCAACGCGGTGGAGTCGATGGGGCCGAACGGCCTACTGACCGTCACCACCGAGATCGCGGTCGGGGGCGACGCCCCGCCCCTCTTAATCATCCAAATCCGCGACACGGGGATGGGCATCGCCCCGGAAATTGCGGAGCGCCTGTTCGAGCCGTTTTTAACAACCAAGAAAAACGGCACCGGTTTGGGGCTGGCAATTTCCCATCGCATCCTGATGGAACACCGCGGCACCATCCGCGTGGAGAGCGTGCCGGGCAAGAGCTCGCTGTTCAGCCTCTCGTTGCCGATGCGCCATTCCTAGCAAATCAGGATCCCCAAGCGCCTCCTCGCGCTCCATTTCATGGAAGAGAGGGAGCAAAGGCAGTCGAACCACGCCACTGAATGCCAAGCGCAACTCCAGAATTGAGTTTGAAATTGACGTATTCACCCGCCGAACGAGGCCACGACCGGCGCAAGTCTTCCCCCTCGCCCCGCGAAAGCTTGAGCGGGGAGAGGCCGGGGAGAGGGGCCCCTCACACCGACTTCACCGCGTCCGCCAGCGCCTTCACAAATGCGCTCACCTGGGCCACCAGCGCGGGCGACCGGCCGTGCTCCGCGATCTGATTCACGATGGCGCTGCCGACCACGACCGCGTCCCCGTGACCGGCCACCGTTTTGGCCTGTTCGGGATTAGAGACGCCAAAACCGACTGCGATGGGCAGCCCGGTGTGCGCACGCAGTTTGGCGATCTGGGAGGCAAGATCCCCGGCGACGCTCGCCTGCATCCCCGTAACACCCACGCGCGAGATATAATAGATGAAACCGCTGCCGCGCCGAACGATCAGCGCCATACGGTCGTCCGGCGTGGTCGGTGCCACCAGATAGATATGGCACAGCCCCGCCGCGCTCATAAGCGCTTCATAGCGCTCGCTCTCTTCCGGGGGCAGATCCAGCACCAGCAATCCGTCCACCCCCGCCGCGGCCGCCGCAGCGATGAAGGAGTCCAGACCGACCCGGTGGATGAGATTGAAATAAATATAGAGGACGATGGGGATTTGGGAGTCCCGGCGGATGGCGGCCACGGTCTCCAGCAATTTCGGCGGAGTGGTGCCGGATTCCAACCCGCGCTGGGCGGCGAGCTGGTTGACCAGACCGTCGGCCAGGGGATCGCTGAATGGCACGCCCAGCTCGAGCACATCCACCCCCGCCCGGTCAAACGCGAGCGCCAGCTGGCGCGTGGTTTCCAGATCCGGATCGCCGGCTCCGATGTAAACCACAAACCCTTTTTGGCCGGCGCGCTTCAGCCGGGCGAATTGATCCACGATGCGATTCATGCGGCGGGAGTCTCCAGCCTGAAGTCCCAAGTTTCAAGCGACAAGTTTCACTGCGACGGCAAAGAGCGCCAGCACGCGCCTCGCCACCGCGGCCAGGGGCCCGAAGGGAGCGGGTCCAAGGTATGGGATAATAGCGGATGCTTCGTCACTGCAGCCATGACAGATGCTCACTGTTTGGGGGGATGCATTGTCAGCGGCTTTTTCCCCGGCGGATGCACTTTTCTTCATGGGGCCAAGAATCGGGGCGAGCGCCGCCGAAAACAGCAGGAAACCATGGGGCATTTGATACAATCCTTTCGTTCCGGCGGCTGCGATTCTGCTTGAAGTTAGCTTGGAAACGGCTAAGATCGCGGGGCGTTGGTCCTCTGGTGTTCCCTCTCTCCCGAAGTACAGTGGGTGAAGGCACCTTTGTCGGGAGCGCGGAAGTCGTGGGGTGAATCCGCCCCATTTCTCTGAACTCAAGCCAATTCATTGGGTTTTATAATTTATGTTGAAACGAAAAACACCGGCGTCCGCCAAGGCGTCGGGCAGCCGTCCGGTTCAGGGTGCGAAAAAAGCCGCAGTCAAACCAGCTCCCCAGCGCCGGCGTTTTGTTGTTTCGACCAAGGCGAAACGCGACGTGGCCCGACCCTCCGGGGCGGCCCCCAAAGCGAAGCACACGGCCGCCTCCATTGGCGCCGCCGCCCACAAAGGGCCGGCCAATGGCCAGCCGAGCGCCCCAGCCTCTGCGGCAACAGGCTCGACGGCGGATCTGACCGAAACCATCAAGACCCTCGTCCATCTCGGCCAGGAGCATGGCTACGTCACCTACGACGATATCAATGACGTTCTGCCGGACAATCTCAGTCCGGAGGACCTGGATGCCCTGCTCAGCAAGCTGCGGAGTTTGGACGTGGAAATCGTGATGGACCAGGCGGAAGCCGAACGCGCGGATCGCACCAAGCAGCCGCAGCAGGCGGAGGAGGTGGAGGACGATTCCCGTCTGGAAATTCTCGATGACCCGGTCCGGATGTACATGAACCAGATGGGCAAGGTTCCCTTGCTCACCCGCGAACAGGAGGTCGAGATCTGCAAGAAAATCGAGGAGGCCGAGGTCGCGATGAAGGGCATCATCTACGGTCTGGGCTTCACCGCCAAGGAGCACATCGCCATTGCCGAAAAACTGTTGTCCGAACCGCCCAAGGAGCGCTTCGACCGCGTCATCGTGGACAAAAAAGTCGCCAATCGCGATGGACACCTGAAGGATCTGCGCAAGTTCATCAAGAAGCTGCGGGCCTTTGACCAGAAGGTGGACGAGAAGTATTTCAGCTGGCAGAAGTCCCAGCAAAAAAGCCGCAAGGAACAGATGCAGCGCGAGCTCAAAAAGATGGGCGCGCGGCTGCAGGAGATGTTCGCCAAGTTCTATTACAAGCAGAAAGTGGTTGAGGAGATGATTGTCGTGGCCGGCAACATCTACGAAAAATTCCAGGCCAGCACGCGGCACCTTCAGGAGCTGGAGGCCCAGCGCACCACCGCCGAACGGCGCGCGGCCATCGAGTCCGAGCACGCCAAAATCCAGACCCTCGAACAGTTCGTGCGCCTACCGCGCGAGGAGTTCGTCAAGGCGTTCAGCGCGCTGAAAGCCGCCGCCGATCGCGGCCTCCGGGCCAAAACCCACATGGCCGAGGCGAACCTGCGCCTGGTCGTTTCCGTCGCCAAAAAATACACGAACCGCGGCCAGTCGTTCCTCGACCTGATCCAGGAAGGGAACATCGGCCTCATGAAGGGCGTGGAGAAGTTTGAGTACCGCCGCGGCTACAAGTTTTCAACCTACGCCATCTGGTGGATCCGTCAGGCCATCACCCGCTCCATCGCCGACCAAGCCCGCACCATCCGCATTCCGGTGCACATGATCGAGATCATGAATAAGCTCTGGCGCGCACAGAAGCAGCTCACCCAGGAACTGGGCCGCGAGCCCACGCCGGAAGAACTGGCCGATGAGATGCACATGCCGGTCTCCCGCATTCATGCGCTCCTGAAAATGGCGCAGCAGCCCGTTTCCCTGCACGCGCCCGTCGGCGACGACGGCGATGTGAGCGTCGGCGATTTCATCGAGGACAAGTCCGCCGAAAACCCCTCCGAAGTGACCAGCTACAGCCTGCTCCGGGAGAAGTTGAGTGATGTGCTGACGACGCTGACGGAGCGGGAGCGGAAGATTCTGGAGATGCGTTTCGGCCTGCTGGACGGCTACGAACGCACGCTGGAAGAGATCGGCAAGATGTACAATGTCACCCGCGAACGCATCCGCCAGATCGAGGCCAAGGCCCTGCGCAAGCTGCGCCACCCGACGCGCGTGCGCCATCTGCAGGGCTTCCTCGAGACGGCCGAAGCGGCCTGAGCGATTTGAAATTCAGCACAACCGCCTGCGACGCCTGGGTCGCAGGCGGTTTTTTACTGGCCGGCAGCCGCGGTTCCCGGTCAATCGTTCAGGGGGTCCAGCTGATGCCCGTATCCCGCCATCCCGGAGTGACCGCCCAGAGGTTCACCGGATTGATGCAGTGCCCAAACTTCAAAAAACGCACGCTGCCATCCACAAAAGCGTAATTGGCTCCACCACTGCCCTCTCTCGAATCGCCGCCGGCCCGTAGGGGGCCGGAATGTTTGGATTGGTCGAGCTGCGTGATGTCTTCATTGGTCTCGAAATCCAGATAATAATGCCCGGAGTCCGTGTCTTTCTCGCCGAAACTGCAGGTCTCGGAGGGGTATTGAATCCTGTTTTCGCGGATGGCGACTTCATTGGTGGCGGCCGCCTTTCGCCAGTCCCGAGCGCCGCCCGCCGCCGCAAGATAGAAATCATTCCAAGCGTTGTAAATATAGCTGCGCGGAGCGGCGTCCGCTGGCCAGCGGTTCGTGTCCGTTTCACCGGTGCGCGGGTTGGGGCCGTCGCTCGGACAGACCAAAACACGCTGATCCCGTAAGCTCTCCAGCAGGCGCTGTGGCCAGCGGTTCGGATGTGAGCGCGGCAACAGGTAGCCGCCATTGTCGTCCGCGTACAGTCGCAGGGAAAGGGTGATCTGGCGCAGGTTATTCAGGCAGGCGATGCGCCGGGCGGCCTCCTTTGCACGGCTCAATGCCGGGAGCAACAGGGCGGCCAGAATGCCGATGATCGCAATGACTACCAGCAATTCAATCAGCGTGAAAGCAGACGGTTGCCGGCGAGCGGGCTGCAAAACAGTCCTCATATCCACAGTCCTCATATCCACCCCATGGACGGATTGCATTGTTGCCGGGTTACGTATGGCAGTTCAACTTAACCTTGGCACATCGGCGGGCAGGGCGGGCGGTCCCTTGCCCGCCGCCGTTCCGAATCCACGCGTGTTGATTTGCCACGACGGCGCGCACGGAGCAACGCGCCCTACCTGTCCCACAGTTACCAAGAACGGCTATACACCCTCTCTTCCATGAAATGGAGGAGAAGGCTGGGGAGAGAAGGCGCTAGATCAGTTCGAAGGGCCACAAGAGGCTGGCCCACTTCAGAATGCGGGTTTAGACCTGGATGGGCAGAATGAGCATGGGCCAGCCATGGCGGTAGAGCCGGCGCTGCAGTTCGAACACGGTGTGGTTGTGCAGCAGGCGGGTGATCAGGCGGTCATCCTGGAACACCAGCTGGCCGGCGAAGAATTGCGCCTGCGGAAAACGCTGCGCGATGCCGTCGCACGCGTTGGCCGCCTCGTCCACGATGTCCGTGCCGAGCGCGATTTTCGACTCGGCATAAAACCCGTGCTGGCGCATGTAGTTGACGTAGCGGTCCACTTCGCGCTGCGAATGGTCGCGAAGGTTGTCCACCTCCGCCGCGCCCTTGAAATTGCCCGCGTCCAGCACGCCCACCTGCACGAAGACGAAGTTCTGGTACACCTTAGGAAACATCCGTATCACCGCCAGCAGCGTGTGCAGGCCCAGCCCGTTGAACCCATTAACCAGGAACACGGCGGTGCGCGCCCCGGGGTCGCAGGCGGGCGCCGGCCGGGCGGGGTGAGCCGTCTCCTTGAGGGTGGCCACGGAGACCAGCTCATTGAGCCGCTGCAGACGGACCTGGGTCTGGGTGTAGTGACGTTTCACGCCAAAGGCCGCCCAGACCAGGAGCCCGGTGACAATCAGAGTGATCCAGCCGCCCTCAAAAAACTTCACGACGCAGAGGGAGATGAGGATGCCGCTGGTGAGCAGGAGCCCTAACCCGTTGATGAGGATTTTATGCCGCCAGCGGGGGGTCCGGGAGCGATCGGCCCACCAGTGGCGCACCATGCCCAGCTGGGAGAGGCTGAAGGTGATGAACACGTTGATGCTGTAAAGCACCACCAGGGTGTTCACCAGGCCGCCGCCCGCAAACACGGCCGTGGCCAGCACCACCAGCAGTGCGGCGAGCCCCATCAGCAGCACGCCGTTCTGCGTGACCAATCGGTCGCTCAAGGTGGCAAAGCGCGTGGGCATCCAGCGGTCCACCGCCATGTTCGCCAGCACGCGCGGCCCGCCGAGGAAGCCCGTCTGAGCGGCGATCAGCAGCAGCGCCGCCGAGGAGGCGAGCGCGGACACCACAAATGTTTTACCGAGCCATGCAGGCCAGGCCGAGGTCATCTGTTCAAAGAGCACGGCGTTGAGCGTCTTCCCCTCCACCGGCGCAACCTGATAGAGCAGGTAGACCAGCAGCAGGCCGCCGACCACGAACGCCAGCGAGACCCCCATGTAGATCATCGTACGCTTGCCGGTCTGCACCCGCGGCTCGCGCAGGACAGACAGGCCGTTGCTGACCGCCTCGATGCCCGTGTAGGTGCCGGCCCCCAGACTGTAGGCGCGCAGGATCACGACGATCAGCCCCCAGAACCCCACTTCCGAATAATCTGCGCGGACGTCCGCCTTCAGCCCCTGGGCGATGCCCGGCAAGTCCCCGATATGG
>Ga0209086_10001318_pt1 | contig 20222 bp, 18 predicted proteins | sample M_130207_XF_Meta_FD_187312 | JGI IMG/M metagenome (GOLD analysis project Ga0209086, IMG submission 187312) | Freshwater microbial communities from Lake Montjoie, Canada to study carbon cycling - M_130207_XF_MetaG (SPAdes) (version 2) | ecosystem: Environmental > Aquatic > Freshwater > Lake... | reverse complement strand
CTTATACGGCATAAACAGATAATTATTCGTTCTATTAAACAACTTGAATTGGACGGCCGAGATTGTATACGGCACCGTGCTTGCCCTCTTCGCAAGTTCTTCATTGGTTTTGCACATTAATGGCAGCCCAAATGCAACAAATGCGTTGTTATATAACACCTGCCGCAAATCTTTCTTTAACATATCGCGAACAGTCGCGAGCTTTTCTCCCCAGCATATTCTATCCATTGTGGACCCCTTGTAGCTAAAAATGTCTTCAATATAAAAAAATCTGCTTTGTGACTTGGTTACAACTGTTCCATAAAGAATCGTCCCATATGCAAGATCATTTGAAAAACACGTGGGTGCGAGTTTAACATCCGATATTTGGTTTGTGGGTGTCAGTTCCATGAGCAAACACACCATTTTTTCATTTAACGCCGTAAACCAGGCGAAGCACCGCGTGCCCTCCGGGGTCGCCACAATATAGTCCGGCTTATAAACCTTCTTATAAACAATGTTTTCATAAGAAAGTTTTATGTTTGGGAAATCCCGTACTAAGTTATCCTTGTCTGACTGTGTCAACATCTATATATGTATTTCTATGTGCATAAATCTTTATATCATTTTAGTATGTAGAAAATGAATTCGCGCTACCAAGAGACGGCTCCACAATGGAGTCTGCGTTGCTGGAAGTATGCAGCTGCTTTTTCAAGAAATCCTTCAATTCGTTTTTCATTGTAGGCTCCTCTTTTGTAGGAAGTAAATCTATAAGCGTATAGCTGTCGCTTGATGACGGAGATGGCGGTGGCGACGGCTCCGATTTTTGGTTAATAACGTTATACATACTTTCGTACTTTTGTGTTGGACTATTTACTAAATCCTTAATTTTTGGGACCGTTAACGTTGACTTGAAAAAGTTTATTAGATAGTGTATCAAAAATATTAGAACCGTTGATATAATTGTAATTTGAATAATCCAAGAAAGCATATTATTATATTACGATATTAGTTTAAGAGCGATAAAAACCCAATTAATTCTCTTTTAACTAAAGCATCCCGTACATTCAAGTTATTGCCCATTTCAAAATATATGTTGTTGGGAACTAAATTTGGCGAACTCTTATTTTTGAAAAACAGACTCTTCTCTTCTACAGTTTCGCCTTCTATAATTAGTTTAATGGGCGACCCTTTACTTATCTCAAAAATGCACCTCTTCATTCTTGTAGAGATGTGGTCGGGCTCAAAACCGGTGGCGTCCTCTTCCACAAAATAGGACTTGTCAACGATCAGCGTAAAATTTTCATGGTAATCATTTAAGATCTCAATATCGCTATCAACACTGGTCTGTTTTTTCACGGTCGACGTGTCAATCTGATAAATGCCATCTATAGAATATATTTGTATGTACGTTTCTGTCTTTACCAATTTGTCGTCTAACATGGTTAATACGTTTGGTAGTGCATCAAGGTTAAAATGATTTATGTAGACTCGCATTCTATGGATATTATATTATATTAACTTACAGAAACTATTTAAACCTATTCAATTTATTATAAATAATGTCGCAACCACTGGATGTTATAATTGTTGAAAAAGGAGGGTCATTGAAGGCATTGGCCGTGAAGGATTTTAAATTGGACGAGCTCTACAAGAAGTGTGGGTTTAAAAAAGGCGACGATTTTGTGAAGCAGGTTGAATGGAATGCCAAGTACGACGGAAAGAAGTACTTTGTGGAAGTGTATGCCAAAACCGACGGCAGACCTAATTCCGAGAATAAGTATGACTTTCCGCCGCCGATTGATACAACCCTGTTTTTTGGCAATTGTGCCATTTTGGCCTACCTCAAAAAGAGCGATGGGAGCGCCGAGTATGTTAGCTTGAGTCTGCCTCTCTGGAATAAAATTTACGAGAAGTTGTTTGGTGGGTTTGAAGATTTGGCTGCAACTGCTGCGGAGGATGAAGCAGAGGAAGACGAACTTGCAAACGTTCCAAAGGAGAAGAAGACCAAACAGGGATATTTAAAGGATGGGTTCGTTGTGGATAGTAGTGACACTGAAGAGAACAATTCTGGCGACAATAGTGATGACGAAGAGGAGGAGGATGAGGACGAATCCGAGGAAACGTCGGAGGGCCAAGATGATGACCTTGTTATTGAAGAGTTGGGGTCTGAATTGAGTGAGGAATCCTATGATTACGATGCCGAATCCGACAAGGATGCATAGTGACAAGAATAAGCTACGATAAAATAAGATAAAGATAAAAATAAAATTGATATTGGTTTAAATATATTTTAATTATGTAAACCAATAAGAATGTCAGTGTTAAAGATTGGCGATGTTGACGTATTTCGCAATAATATTAGAGGCAAGTTGAACGGTCTCTTGCAAAATGAGAAAAATAGTGCTAACCTGGAAAAGGGTATATTCAATTATGCTCTGAAGGAGGCGGATCAGCACAAGGTCGTTAAAAAGTGGGACAATAGGAGATTCGTTCAAATTTATGTAGACCGGTTGCGCAGTATTTACACCAATTTAAGCAGCGAGGTTGTAGCGCAGATTAATGACGAAACTATTAAGCCGCATATGGTTGCCTTTATGACGCACCAGGAACTATGTCCAAAAAAATGGGCTGAGCTTATTGACATCAAAACTAAGCGCGACAAGAATAAATTTGAGTCTACTATTGCGGCATCTACGGACGCGTTTACTTGTCGTAAGTGCAAAAGTAAAGAATGTACTCACTACCAAATGCAAACAAGGTCAGCGGACGAAGCCATGACTACATTTGTGCAGTGCACAAAATGTGGCTGCCGGTGGAAGTGCTAAGCATAAAATTCAACCTTATTTCCCTTGCCGTCATATACCCAAATTTCATATAAATAACCCAGTTCTTTTGCAGCTTGTTGCTTTAAAAATATTGTTTCTTTTTGCGTTAAAAATGTCCATGTTGACTTAACTTCTATACATTTATTTTGGCGCGGCATAAAAATATCTACAAAATGGCGCCGCCTTTTTTCATTTACATCCGTATACCAAATAGTTGGAACATTTTTACAACCAGTTACAATGTCGCCTTCATCAATGTTTTCTTGATGAAATAATTCATCTAATGCGTAATGCTCATATCCTTGTATTTTAATTATACTACCAGAAGGAAGTGTATACTCCTTTAAATAATAAGAACTTTTTAATTGTTTTTCAGCTATTTCTGGGTTCTGTGAAACATGTTCAACCCCATACTTCTCCAAGTTGGTTGCCCTTATTTGGAGCCTTATTTCCTCGCGCTGTAAATTATGTTCAACCCCATATTTTTCTAAGTTGGTTGCCCGTATTTTCTCCTTTACATTTTCATTTTGAAAACCATAATCCGCGCCATACCGTTCTAAATTAGTTTTTTTGCATTTATCCTTTACTTCTTCGCACTGGGAACTATATTCAACCCCATATTTCTCCAAGTTGGTTGCTCGCACCTTCTCCTTGATTTCTTCGCGTTGTAATGGATTCTCAAAACCATAGTTTTCCAAATTGGAAAGTCGCCGCTTCTCTTTAACCTCTTCGTTTTGTAAACCATATTCAAACCCATATTTCTCCAAGTTAGTTGCTCGAGTTCTGTCTCTTACTTCTTCACACTGGCTTGCATGTTCTACACCATACCTTTCCAATGTTGTCTCCTTCATTTTGTCCCTGAATGTCTGGGACTGGGCCGCGTGTTCCACTCCATATTTATCTACCATAGTACCTTTAATTCTTTCAACCTTTAATATTTTAGCACAGGATTCGCAGCCAAAATTTCTTTGTTTATGTAATTTATTTAAGGATTTGTTAAAACTATTTTCGCACAAGATACACTTACCAATAATTCTCGTATCTCTGATTACATATTGATCCTTGTAATCAATCAACAATGTAACACCACCATCGTCACAAATATTTTTCAACATTTCGTAGTCGTATTTTAGTCGTGGCATTCTACATTTACTAAAGATAATAATTTTAAGCTATTTCTCAGAAAGTTATTATCGCCTAAATATTTTCATTGGGTTGTTTTTCTTCCTCGTCCTTTTTGAGTTTTTCCTTTCTTCGCAGATATGCCTGTTTGTTATATTCCTTTCTTTTGTCGGGGGACGTTGGGTTTAATTTCATTTTTTCTAATAGGAGTTCCTTATTCTTTTCATAATACTCCTTTTTATAGGCAGGCGCCGTATATTTTTTCAACCGCTCCTTGGTCTCATTTAATTCACTACGTAGTTTCATATTTTCCTCCTCTAATAATTTATTCTTCTGTAGAACTTCATCCATGTTCATGGTAGTTAGTATAATATGATAAATATTTTTATGTAATTTATCATAATAATTATAATCTCGCGCTCAATATGTTTGGCATCTTGAATTTTTCCGATAAGAAATCGTCCACCAGCTCAATACTGCCTTCAACCCACCCCTGATTTAAAGAAATGTCATTGTTTAAGTAGCACACATTCTCATTTTGCGGCAACGGGTACAATAATGACCGCTGTACATCTGTTTTCGGTGTCCTGTCAAAATTATTTACATCAAATGCAGTCCAGAGCGAACACCCATTATTCCAATATGCCCATGCAATTTTGTTGGGCAGCGGAATATCTCCTACCTCTGGAAACATTCTTGCGTAACACCTTATAATTTCAGCGACTAATTCGGCAGTGCCAGGGGCTCCAACAATAAATTCTGTCTGTTGTGCGTGCGGGATCTTGTTTGCCCAGTATGTTGCGTCGCCACCAACTGCATATGTCATTAATATATTGCTATTATAAAACCATAATTGATTTATGTTGAGGTCTGTCGTGGATCTACCAGACGACCCTCCAAGGTCACCCCACCAATTTTTGTCGTAATACAAAAATATTTTAAACAGCGGTATCGCGACCAATTGGTTTTGAATATTCTCTATAAAATTACTGGGAAACCCGAGTATTGTAGAAACACTATTCGCTGCAGTACATATGTACAAATTTTGCGCGACAACTTGATAAGCGCGTTTGTTCCCGTCTGTAATTTGCAGTTTAATGGTTTTATCCGTATTGGTTTCAAACTTATCCAAATTTACATTGAATAGTATATTGCAATTGGACCTCATATTGTTATGCGCCGCCTTCTCACCTGAAGTGCGAGAGAATGAGCTAAGTAGCTTCTGGGGGGCCTGTTGGTAGCCATATTTAACACAATATTGCGTGGAATCGTGGCTATGTAACGCGAGCAACTCGCCCGCGCCGCTTACAAAACTTATGTGCGGGTCGTATAATCCAGCGTAGCCGGATATTTCACTAAACCGAATCCAGTTTTCATTTGAAATTTTATTCGCACCATTTACAACTGTCTCTTTAAAATCCAATGTGGACAAGTCTGATTGATATAGGGCCCTTCTATTACTAAGATCAAAATTATCGGTATACTTATGTACAGCAAGTGTTTTTTCAATGTTATCTGTTATGAGAGACATTACATCCTTACCCTTCTCATTGTCGTCTACATTATATACCAATTCGGTTTCTGGAAATAGGGCATTGTTGGCGAATCTGTGTTCGCGCCCATAATAAATTCCATTTGCCTGAACATAGGGGACCTCTGCCGTGGCAAGTTTAAGTAATTTGAGTAGACGAACCGCGCGCGGATGAATAGATGGGAAAAGTCTCATACCGCCAAATTCTGGCACAACCTTTGTTTTTGGGTCCATTGCTGTAGTAGTTGTACTTGATTCTAATCTGCCTCCAATATGACCTTCCCGTTCTAAAACAAGGATTTTTTTGCCCGGAAACTCTAAGGTCAGTCTTCTTGCCAGGTATGCGCCGGTAATTCCGGCTCCTACGATAACATAATCAATGACCCTGCTACTGTTCTTGTTAGAAGCGGGCGACCTTTTATAACGCCGTCGCTTCTTTGTAACCGAGACTGATGCACCATTTTTACTCCTATTTATCGCATGTCGCTTATTAGTCGCCATATATTACAAATAGATTTTATAATATATGTTTTGGTTATATTGTGTGTTATATCTAAAGAATATGAGGGCCTACATGTAAGCAAAAATCATATACCCAATACATAGCAATAACATAAGCGGTGCAAACCTTTTAATGTCAACCATCAGTTCATTATATATGAATACTAACGGCTTCCAAGTTGGTTGATTACTGCCGTGATTCACATTATAAATATAGTGTCTTAGTACAGTGTCTGGAAACTCTGGCGCAATTTTGCGAACAAACGCCGCGCACTTGTTTTTTTGCAATTCGGTATCCAAAAATAGCAGGTCCGTTTCATTCGCGTCCTTGAACAAATGTGGGCTGGTGGGGCTGGCCATCCTATTCCAGTCCGTAATATGCGTAACTTGTGACAAGACCGGCCCGCCGGGCTCCAACTGTTTATAGCCGTGTAAAATGATAGCGAACAGACTTTCATTTGCGAGCCCACCGTCGCATATTATTTTTGTTACCTGCGGCTGTTTAGTAACAAAATTGAGTATGTGAAGCACGTTTTCTCTCTTTAATATAAACCACGGATCGTTGGCAAGACGGAGATCGGGTGAAAGTTGTTTCAGATTTGCTCGTTTGTGAAAGTCAACATTCCACCATGCCGGCTTCCAACTCATAATACTCTTATTGTAGTGAGTGTAAAACAAGCGTCTAAAGTTGCTGGGTGAAATAATTGGACAGCAAGAGTCGGTTAACATGCAAAACCAAGTGTTATTCGGGTCGTGTGACAGAGCAAAATTCATAATTGACGTGTACGCCGGAATAACATGATAATAACTGGTCTCAAAGATATATGACGGGGGGATCGCATGCGCACGAATCCAATCTGATTTAATTTTTCCAAATTCTTTGTAATAAAAGTACACGTTAATGATGTCCTTATTTTGTTCAATCCATTCCCTCCATATTTCTTCCTTATTTAATATGTGATCGTAGCTGATTATAAAACATAATGCCACCTTCATAGAAAAACAACGGGTTAAATTTTTAAATCATTTTACGTCTCAAATGCCTATTAATTATAAAATTGAAATAAAGAATAAAGTATAACCAATAATATATAACATGATTTGCGGATATATTTACAAAATAGTTTTTCCGAATGGAAAAAATTATATTGGTCTAACGACTACTTCATTGGAACAACGAAAACAAGAACACATCCGCCTTGCTAAACGATGCGATACAAGATGTTTATATAAGGCGTTAAGAAAATATGAGATGGTAGATACCCTTGAACTTATAGAAATAGATACATCGGATACCTTAGAAGAATTATGCAAAAAGGAAATTGGATATATTCTAATGTATAATTCATATTATACAAATGGAGTTGGATATAATATGACGTATGGTGGAGATGGAACTAATGGTTATGTTTTTACAGAAGAGGATAAACAAAAAATAAGTGAATCTGTAAAAAAATATAATGAAGAACATCCGGAAGCGGGAAAGGAACATAGTAAAAGAATGAAAAAGTATTATGAAGAAAACCCAGAAGCGAGACAAAAAAATAGTGAAGCACAGAAAAAACATCATGCAGAAAACCCGGACCGACGAAAACAACATGGCAAAATAATGGAAAAGTATTATGAAGAAAATCCAGAGGCAGGACAAAAACACGGCGAAGCACTGAAAAAATATTATGAAGAAAATCCAGAAGCAAGACAACAAATGTGTGAAATAAAGAAAAAATATTATGAAGAAAATCCTGACGCAATACAACAACTGAGCGAATCGCATAAAAAATATCATAGAGAACACCCAGAAGCGGGAAAGGAACATGGTGAAAGAATGAAACAATATTATGAAGACAACCCAGAAGCAAGAGAGAAAATGAGCGAAACCTCAAAAAAACAATGGGAAAATCCAGAAGCACGACAACAAATGAGCGAAATAAAGAAAAAGTATCATGAAGAACATCCGGAAGCTGGAAAAGAACATAGTAAGAAAATGAAAAAACATTACGAAAAGCAAGAAGCCAGACAAAAAAATAGTGAACGAATGAAAAAACACTTTGAAGACAATCCAACCGCAGGAAAAGAACATAGCGAACGAATGAAAAAACGATTTGAAGACAATCCAAATGCAGGAAAAGAACATGGTGAAAGAATGAAAAAACATTATGAAAATCCAGAAGCGAGACAAAAAAATCGTGATGCACAGAAAAACCGATCACCAGAATGGATAAAAAAAAAGTTAGACGTACTAGGACAAAACAAACCATTTGATATATTTACAGCCGACGGAACATTTATAAAAACATTTACTTATCAATATGAGGCAAAAGAATATTTACAAAAAGAACATCATATTACATCAAATATCTCGATGCGTGCGGTTTTAGCCGGACGCATTAAAAGCACTGCAGGATTTGTATTTAAATATAAGTAAAATGAGAGCATCGTCCATCGGCCTACAGTCGTAAATTCAGCAAACACGATGTGTAGTATATTTGTAGTATGTGTAATTATAGTATATTAGACATAATATAATAAAATTGATTATTTTAACACCCGCCTGATTATTGGCATCAATCAAAATGAAAACGGAAGTTGTATTTATACAGGCATTAAAGAGAGAAATTGTGTTTTACATTGGTAAGACCCAGAGTGAAAATTTTGAGACGATTGACAAAGGGCGCGAGAACGACCTCTGGTTTCATGCAAAGGACGTCTCATCGTGTCATGTTGTATGTGAAGTGCCAGAAGATATAACCTCAAAAAAGGACATGATGTATATTATTAAGGCCGGTGGGCTGCTATGCAAAAGCAATACAAACAAGCTAAAAAGCGAGCGAAATGTTGAAATAATTTATACTCTAATTAAAAATGTTACAAAAACAGCAATCGCCGGTTGTGTAACCACGCAGAACGCCAAAGTAATTATATGTTAACTCTATTCTCTCAACTTTATTTCTCAACGACGACATTTTTAGATATATTTCTTATTATTTTCTCTTCCTTTTCAGCGTCATTATCACCCGAACCGCCAACTGATTCTATAATAATTTTGTTATATTGGTCTGAATATTTGGAATGATAAGTGCCGCAATCAGGGTGAGCTTCTTTAAACTTTGGCAACAGTCTTTGGTTCTTGGATGCTACCCGTTTTATCGCCTTTTTGATTTTGCTATTTGATTCATCCTTTTCCCATTTATCTTCATCCTTGATGTACATCGTTTCTCTCTTTTTATCTGTACAATGGACAGGTCGTTGTGTCACATCCAGTTCATTCAAATTCTTTACAATAATATTGGATATCCCTTCAACATAGCCCAATTCTCCCACCTTTTCCAAATCTGACAATTGCAGTTTAATAGAGTCAACAAAATCCATAATATTCATAGCATCCTTGCATGTTTCATTCAAGAAGAAGTTCAGGTTGAATGCCTTGTTATGTGAATTGGTCGTATTGTTTGTGGTATTGTGGGTGCCATTTTTGATAACTTCTAACATCTGGGATTGCGTGCCGATCATTAAATGCTTCAAATCCGTCGACTCCTTTATCAGTTCGGCGTTTTGTTTTATAAGCATTAGTATGAGATTATCCTTGTCGTGTATAGAATATTGGGTTTCGTTGTTAATGTCGCATGATTGGTCTTCGTTGGCGCATTTTTTTTTATGTCTCCACAAACCAGCCCTGTCATTAAACTCCTTATCACAATTTGGACAATTATGGTTTTTGCTTAATTTTTGCTTAATTCCGTTGTTATCCGTTGTTAAAACACATGTTTGGTGTTTATTGGATAGGAGGTGCGTATCAAAATTACTTTTGCGACACGTTCCATAGTCACAATCTGGACAGTAAAATTTGTTGCTTAATTTTTGCTTAACTTCGTTGTCGTTCGTTGTCATACATTAACAACAGAAAATAAGTTTAGATACTTTTAATTAAAAACATTAAAATTTTACCGTCACAAATTGAAAATTATTTTTTCTGTGGCCAGACCATAAAATTCACTTATGCTCACAAAACATGTATTTCGGGCAAAGTATTTTTGCAAATCCGTTTTTGGACATTTTTTTTGTCCAATTTCAATTTTCCCAAAATACTTTCCAGGTTAAAAACATGATATCTTGGGGTCTTTAAGTACTTTAATTATATTATTAAAAAATATATTTAAAGCCGAAGAACAGCCTATCTGTCCAAACAGCAAGTTTCAAATACTATAGAGGTGGCCTTATACGGATCAATATTGGCTGCGGGTCGTCTGTCTTCAAAGTACCCACGACCATCCCTGAATGTCTGCGTGGGAATGCGAACAGATGTGTTGCGAGTGCCGACACCATAACTGAACTTGCTTATATCCGACGTCTCATGCTTACCTGTGAGCCGAAGTTCATTGTGCTGCCCGTAAACCTGTATGTGTTCTGCGTGTTTTTTACTCAATTTTGACATGCACGAATCAATTACGCGTATTCCGCCAAAGTCGCGCATAGCTTGCGTGCTGAAGTTGACGTGGCACCCAGAGCCATTAATGTTGGCAGACGGTTTCGGGTAATAAGTTACCTCAACGTTATACATTTCAACCACTCGTTCCAGAATATATCGCGCAACAATAAGCTGGTCTGCCGCATTTATTCCTACGCAAGGGCCAACCTGAAACTCCCATTGGTCTTCAGAAACCTCTGCATTAATTCCAGAAATAGCAAGACCGGCATACAAACACGATGTCAGGTGTTTTTCAACAATCGTCCGCTCCAATTTGCTGCCGCGCCCGCAATAGTGAAGCCCTGAAGGGACAGGCGCCGCTGCCGCCTTATCAGCAGCATTAAACACCAAAAAATACTCCTGTTCCAGTCCAAACCACGGGACCTCGTCCAACTTCTCATTGAAAATTTGTGCAGCATTATGTCTGCTATTGGTCGGCAGAGGTTTGCCCAAGGTATCGTATGTATCACATAGAACAATGCGACAATCGCTTTTCTCGCCCTTACGAAACGGGTCAAAAAACACATTACATGGCTGCAGAACCACCTCAGTATTCCCGTCCGCACTGGCTTGTTTAGTAGACGACCCATCGTAATTCCATATTGGGATCATGTCCGTATTCAACGAATTGTCGGGTAAATACATACCTGCTGCATCTAATATTCGTGTTTTAGACCGCAGCTCTCCATCGCCCCCAATCCATACATACTCACATACAACAATCGTTTTATTTGCCATTAAATTATTTAAACAAAGTATCTTTAAATAATTTGGTATTATATTACTAATTTTAGCCAGCAACTGACGCAGTATTTTTTACGATACAACACAAATGTAGGCACTATATGGTCAAGGACCGCCATTTTGGTTTCAACCGCGCACGCCTTGCATTCGGCGCACTTAAATTTGGTTGTTTTGTGCAACTCCGCGATTCCAGATGCAGTATTGGACGTGTATGTAGTTTCTATAAAAAAATCCACAAGTTGTGGAGGTTTTTTCTTTTTATCAGTCTTAGATTTTGTCATGACGCGCCTACTATACTATTAAAAGGCGACTATTTCTAAATCCCTAATACTCCAATATTCACATCCTCCGCCGGGAATAGGTCTTCTAATAATAAATGGAATTTTCTTCTCACGCAGCTCCAACTCGGCAATAATATATCCGTCCACAATACTTTCCGGAACCTTGACCAGCGGCTTTGCACCGGTTTCAATTTGTTTGGCTCGCTGGCCTAAAACTCGCGCCCGCTCATATTTTGTCAAATAAGGGATAGTTCTGTGAAGCGGGTCAACAATAATTCCATCGGAATTCTTGACAACAACCGACAATTTTGCAATTTCTTCGTAGTTATGATTCATGCATTCTGGGTGGAAGGAGTTCACGTAATTGCGGATGACCTCGTTGTCAAATTTCTGTAAATAATTCTCGTCGTATTCGTCATACTCATCATCATCCTCGTCATCAATTACCGCTGTAGGTTTCTTACCCTTATTTGCCTTTACGGGCTTTGATTGCACACCAGGTTCATCGCCATCGCCTTCAACTTCTATGTCGCTGTCATCATCGGATTCTTCGGGCTCCTCCTCATCCTCATCACCAGCACCTCCAGCTTGCGATGTAACTTCCTCGTCATCATCGGCTTCGTCGTCATCTGCCTCAGCCTCCTCCTCATCCTCATCATTATGACCCGCATCATCCTCTTCGTCCTCACCGCCGCCGCTATAGAGTGCAGCCGCCCTGATTAGACCGCCGCCAATCTTTCGGGGCACAACCTTCTTATTAACTCTACCTTCATTATCACTATCGCTACCATCAGATCCACCTACCTCGTAGTCGTGTTCGTCGTCACTCATTGCTGCTATATTAACTAAAGATAGTTTTAAATATTTATTTCAATTTTCTTTTAAAACAAAAAAGAAACACACAAATAAAAACATTCATTTACAAATTTACCAAGTGCAATTAAATTAAGCTGTTTCGTTTGTTTGCCACACCGTTTCGCAGTCAGAGCACAGATAAATGTACTTCATCTTGCTATTGTCGTATCTAATATAAATAATTTCCCGTGGCTTGCCATCTTTGTTTGTAACACACTCCACATTTGGGCACAACACGGTATTAATTCGCGGCAACGTGGGGTCCAATTTGGTATATTTATTTACTATATGACTAAATGTTTGTTCCGACTGCTTGATATGGGTTTTTGATACACACACGTTCTCTATAGCAAGAAGTTTATCCTCGTTTCCACATTTGCGGCAGTAATATATTAGCTTGTTTGGGTCATCACTATTTATACGAATATAATACATATTAGCGCAGTTAGAACAGAAATGCATCTTTGATATAATATACTTTTACTTTATTTATTTATTTCAATTTTCTTTAAAATGAATAAATAAGAATTGGGTGCCCTACATAATTTTAGCAATGGCGTGCGCGGATTTTAATCGGTCAATTAATGCCCCATAGTCTGCTCGGATTGTCATGCTATAAAACCCGGTTTTAAAGTCAGTCGCAACGCTACCCAACTCCTTGTGTTTCTTTTCTGCAAAATCAATAAATTTGTCAAAGTTTTTATTGAAATTTTCTCTTACAAATGGGTAAAAATTGTCAAAAAACGGCATAAAAACGCCATGTTTCTTATCAACAATATCGCAAACAGCAATATCAAGGTTTGCAAATTGAATAATTTCATCATATGCAGTCATGTCGCGGTGCCCCTTCTCAACTCCCGGTTCGTTTAATAGCGGATCCTTGCACAATAATGTGCACAATGTCAATAGCACAGTAGAAATGGATTGACACGATGTCCACTGATCGCCACGCCACGTATTCAAGAGAGAAACACATACCTTGCCGCAAACGTATAGATTCGGATTAAATCGCACATTATTGCCGTTTGTCCAGTACTTTACGGCCGGCGGAGTGTGCGGATAATCAGCCGGATAGGTAAATTCAAAGAAGTAGTTCCCTCCAAAGTAGGGCGTTTCAGATGGGCCTATAATGAGCGCGTAGCCCTTTAATATGTCGGTATCATCGTGAATGTAATATATGCCGTTTTCAGTAAGTGGATTTTTCATTATTTGTTTGACATCCTTTAATAGCCGGGTAATTGTTTCTTTTGAAATACGAGTAGTCATAATATGTTTCATACAAAAATGTATTTATACCCTTTCGGATTGTAATATTTCCTTCTACGCGAGAAAATCAGGCCAATCAGAGAGCCGCATATTATTGGATTCGGGTTATTGTATCAAATATGTAGTAAATTATTAAGACCATATATCATGTCGCCTGATATGTGCTACTCTAACCGCGCGGCCCTTGGAGTTATTATTAAATAAAAAAATGAAATAGAAAAATGTCCATATATTATATCAACAAATGAATGTACCAATGAACGCGCCATCTCAATTTAAGGATTTAAACGAATTCTTAGCAAAGCATAGTGCTAAGAATGAACAAAAGGTGGGCGAGGCGTCGTGCTCCACACATACTCGGATCCCCGATAAGGAATTAAACATTTATCCAGGGTCATATATAATTCCGAGGGAAGAGCTTGACACCTTTTATAGACTATATTATGAGAGTGTATTTATTAAACAACGTAAAGAATATTTGACAGAACGACAATTAGACGCCTGCGGCCCCATGGCAGTTGACTTTGATTTCAGATATAATCATGACGTAACATCAAGACAACACACGCGGGAACACGTTTGTGATATGGTATGTGAATATTCCGAACTACTTAAGGAATGCTATTTAATAAAGCCGGATATTCCATTTGATGTGTTCGTTTTTGAAAAACCAAACGTAAATAGGTTAGCGGATGGTTCGTTGACTAAAGATGGCATACATATGATAGTTGGAATGCAAATTGACCATTGTATGCAGACCTTAATCCGTGACAAAATGATTGAAAAGCTGAAGGATATTTGGGACCTGCCTCTAATAAATACTTGGGACTCTGTATTAGACGAGGGGATTAGTAGAGGCAAGACAAACTGGCAGCTTTTTGGGTCACGAAAACCCGGAAACGAGGCGTATGAACTGACGCACCATTACATTATGGAGGTTGACCCGACCGACGGACAGTTTAAGATGGATGAGGAGGATGTGAGCAAGTTTGATTTAAAGGCAAATTTTGAGCGACTATCTATCCAGTATGACAAGCACCCAAAGTTTGACATTAATCCTGCAATTGTGGATGAATACAATAAGCGAATAGAAAACAAGGGGACAAAACTAAGAAAGGCGTCCAGCAAAATTAAAATGAATTTGATCGTAGAAAACGACGACGAAAACGAGTACGACGAGCAGATGTCTATCAATGATATCAAGAACAAGGATTCGTTGTCCAAGGCGGTAGACATTATGTTAAAGGGGTTGGGTGCAAACGAGTATGAAATCAAGGAGATACACGAGTTCGCGCAAGCATTGTCGCCAAAGTATTATGACCCTGGGTCACACTTGTTAAACCGTCAAGTTGCGTTTGCATTAAAGCATACAGACGAGAGACTGTTTCTGTCGTGGGTCCAGCTGCGAAGTAAGGCATCCGACTTTGATTACAATAGCATTCCCGAGTTGTACTTGGAATGGAAGAAGTTTACGCGATCAAACCAGGAAGGGGGCAAGGTGACGCGCAAATCCATCATGTACTGGCTTCGCAAGGACAATCCGGTGGATTACGAAAAAATCAAGCAGACAACTATTGAATATTATTTGGAGCGGGCATATGAAACCGGGACAGAGTATGATATGGCAATGGTGTTGAAGCAAATGTACAAGGACAAGTATGTCTGCGTAAGCTATGATAAGAGGGGTATTTGGTACCAATTTAGAAACCACCGATGGGTTGCAGACAAGGGTTTGACTCTTAGAGCGAAGATTTCCGAAGAGTTGTACATGTTACTTGCTGCAAAGGTGGAACGGTTAACAAAGGAGATGTTTGAGTATCAAGATGACGATGAGCGTAAAACGTTTCTTCAGAAGAAAATGAAGATTATTGGCGAAGTAAGCATCAAGCTCAAGAGAACGAATGACAAGAACAACATTATGCGTGAGGCCGCTGAGATCTTCTATGACGGCGAGTTTATTAGACATATGGATACAAACAAATACCTGATGTGTTTCAATAATGGAGTTGTGGACTTTGCGAATAAAATATTCCGAGAGGGTTATCCGGAGGATTACATTACCAAGACCACCAAGATTAACTATCTTCCTTATGACTCAACGAGCGACGAGTTTATGAATACGGTCAACGAAATTGAGGTATTTATGGGCAAGCTATTCCCCATTCCAGATCTAAACCGATACATGCGCGATCATTTGGCGTCGTGTTTAATTGGTGCAAACAAGAACCAGACATTCAATGTGTATCACGGAAGTGGTAGTAATGGCAAGTCTATTATTGCGGATTTAATGTCAGTTACAGTGGGTGAGTACAAGGGCACTGTTCCGATTACATTGGTTACTGATGTAAGAGGTAAAATCGGCGGTACATCTGATGAGGTGCTGAAGTTAAAGGGTGTGCGATATGCGGTAATGCAAGAGCCATCTAAGAATGTAAAGCTGAATGAGGGTATCATGAAGGAACTTACCGGAGGTGACCCGATTCAGGCAAGAGGGTTGTATTCTGAGTCGGAGATCTTTGAGCCGCAGTTTAATCTTGTTGTCTGCACAAATAACTTGTTTGATATTGAAAGCAATGACGATGGTACATGGCGAAGAATCAGAAAGTGTGATTTCTTGGCGAAGTTTATTGATGAAGGGGAGACTTATAATGACGAAACGCCGTATATCCACAAAAAGGACAAAGGTCTGAAGGATAAGCTGCCGTCGTTTGCGCCTGTGTTTGCAAGTATGTTGGTAAAACGGGCATTTGAAACCGGCGGTATTGTAGAAGATTGTGAAACTGTATCAAACGCGTCTAATAAATATAGAAAGGGACAGGACCACATTGCAGCGTTTGTCAGTGAAATGATTGTTAAGACTGACAACCCGAATAAATTTGTGAACAAGTCTGGATTGAATGCTGCTTTCAAAAAGTGGTTTGAAGAAACCCAGGGACTAAGACGGGCGCCCAAGGCAGAAGAACTGCATGAATACATGAATAAGAAATTTGGTAAGAGCAGGCCGAAAGGGTGGTACGGCGTTCAGTTCTTTGAACCAGATGAGGAAGATGAGGGCGGTCTGGACGAACTATAATTAATACTCGCCGACGCAAAACAACAAAAACCAACAAAACCAATAAAGAAAAATATTCACAATTAAATAAATTGTGAGTATTTTTTGCTCGCCTACCTGTATACATTTTTGGGTAACAAATTGTATGCCTTATAGACAAGTGCTATTATATTTCCAAGAATCCAAGACGATACGAACGGCAGCGCGATTAATCCGATTAACGTTGCAACTCGCACACCGAAACTGCTCTGCGATGGATATATAAAGGAGAATGCAGCAAAGCAAATTACGCAGATAACGTAAATCGTAACGAGAAAATAGTAATAATAAAATTTCAAACCATCAATTCGCTGATCCTCGTAGTACGTTTTTCTCTCATTTGTAAGAACGTCATTTGTATCATCCTTGAGGTCCTTAAGCAGTTCCTTATTTTCTACCTTGTACTTTTTATACAAGTCAAATATATTCTCAAAGTTCAGTCGCAGGCCGTCATATGTGTCTATTTGTGTATTGACCGCGGCCTCTTGGTCGTAAAAGTTTTGCTCAAATGCATCTGCAATTGCCTGCGCCTTTGCCCGTAGTTCGCTCTCATTTGCATCGTTGTATCCCGCAGTGCCCTGAGTAAATACCAGGTAGTTTTTTTGTGCGGTATTTAGTTGGTTGGGGGCAGAGGCAAGATTTGTCTGCGCATCAAGGTATTTTTGCTTAAGTTGGTCTGCTTTTCTTTGCTGTTGACAATTCGCATCACAAGATATTGTATCGGACGCTTGACTTATTAATGCATTTAATTTATCGAGGGTATCTGGTGTGCACATTTCTTATACTATATTATACCAGTATAAGAAATTAATGAATATTATAGAATATTGTTGAATCTATTTGAATATTACAAAATCTATTTGCGGCATTGTTGTTTTATGCAGAGTCAGCAGTTGGGTTTGTACACTGATTCAATGTTTTGCTCCACGATAGTCCGTCAGAACAACATCCCTGTCCGATACACGTTCCTGATACAGATAGCGTATTAGCCCATGGGTCGCTCGTCGATGCTGCGGCAATTGGTGTGGCGCGAACAGACGACGGATCAAATCCCCAGTCGTATTCTTGGTAGTTCATATTGTCGCGCATTATAAGCGACGCAAACCGCTTCCAAAAATAGAACCCACCAATCGCAGAAACGATAACAAGAAGGCCAAGATATACGTATGACGGCAGTATGCCCGCGTTATTTAAGGTAGCAAGAATAATAATTGGCACAAGAGTGTAAATAACAATCTTCATTAACTGCGAATGTTCGGCATATTTGTCTCCATAATAATTGTTAATTTCGACAAGACGGATTTTATTCAAGTTTTCGTCTTCTAATTGGGCGAGTTGTTTCTTTGAGCGGTTTAGTTCACTTTCAATGATACCAACTGCAGTAGTTTGTTGCTGCAGAGTTCCAACCGACGATGTTAGCGCGTTCTGAAAAAAATCATTAACGCCGCTTAATGTTTGGTACAGATTTATACGCATATTTGAGAGCTGGTTAATTTTTGAAATAATTTTTTGTTGTTCTTCACTTGATAACTGCGGGTTTGATTCTAAATTTTCAAATAATTGCTTCTCAATTTGTTGCAGAGCCTGAATATCATTCAATATTTGCTCGTTTGTTTGTGCAATATTCGGTTCTTCAGTAGACATATTATATAAATTATGTGAAGATAATTATATCATATATTGGGATATAATATATGATATATGATATACTTCTCTGAGCGCGTATTACTTTTTAACAACATTCATTGCAACAAGTACAGTTCCTGTAGCAAGTATGCTCCAAAATAAATAATCATAGTTTTTTTGCAATACAACTATATCACTGTCTCTTAAAATATTTGGAACATTTGTACTAAAGGTGGTAATCTTATCATTTGTAGATTTAAACTCGTTTAAATATTGTTGTGTCCCCTTTATATTTTTTTGCGACTGCTGCCAAACACTGCTTGATCCAGTATCAAACTGGGTTGTTAAACCGACAAGTTGCTGCGATTGTTGGTCAAGTTTGGACTGCAACTTCGCCAATTTTGCCTTTTGTGCGGGGGTAGCAGTAGGCAACTTACGAGTCGTGTCCACCTCTCCTCCTGCAATGTAACCGTTGTACATAATTGAATCTATGTTTTGCGTTTGTGTTGATGCGCCGGCCGGGGGGTTTTTGGGCGTCTTGTTTCTTGCATAAAGGTCATATCCAACCATTATCATAGGACTAATAGCGGCAGCAAGGTCGCCCTGTTTTGGCATGCACATGGTGTAATGGGCTCCGTGATCGTCACCTTCCGCGAAGTTAAACCCACTGCACTCTGGATTACTGTCGCATATAGATTGACATGTTTTTAGGTCGGCGCTTAATGCTGCATTTGGAATATCATTTGTAGCATAAGTGTTTGGCATTTTTGTATACGACGTTGAATACTGACTGTTGTCCGATGGGTAACTGCGCAGTTCGGAATCTGGGTCAATAAAGGCAAGCTTAAACAGATCTTTCGGGTACCCCTGTTTGTCATTCTCGTAAATTGCATTCCCATTTTCCCCGCCGCCCATATTTCCATCTGCCATTAGTTTACAATTGGACCCCATTACGTATGTATTTAAAACCAAATTTCCGTCGCTCTGCATAACCAATGCAATACTTCCGTCATTTGAACTGACAAAATCGCCTGCAGACAGTGTGGCGCCGGTACCAATCCAGTTTTTACCATACTTGCCCTTTGCGGCCGCATATGACGGGTTTGGTGACTGTTTTTTGCCGTTCGTACCTGACGCCCAAATTAGCCCCTGATTGTCTTCTGGTCCGCCCCCTCTATAAATGCACATGTTGCCATCGTCTTGCAGAATTAAAAAATATATGCTGTCTGGTGTTTTTGCGTTATAGACCGCGTTTGACCAGCCTCCACCGCTCCAGGACCCATCGCTAATTTGTGTGCAGTTGCCAGCCTTGCCATACTTGGTTGCCTGTGCTAAATCGTTGCTTAATCCGCACGTAGCGGTTGTTCCGGATGTAGAATTTTGAAGACCAAAATATGCGGCGCCATTTTGTTTGGCAATTTGCTGACATTGTTCTAAATTATATTGCTGCGATGAATTGTTAAACAACGGCATTGAACGCACGGCCTTGTCTCCATAGCATCCAATATAGTTGCTTGGTTGCGCGGTAGAATTAGGTGTGCTAAAAATAGACTGTCCTGCAGTATTGACGACGCTGAGCGACCCGGTATCTGATAATGTCGCAATATTTCCAGATTCTCCCTGAGTATTTGACGACCACAAGGAAGCAGAACCTGTTTGAGTCGTGCTAATGCCTAAACTGGTCGCGACGGCCTTGTCATTGCTTGCCACGCACGCGCCAGTAGACTTTGAATAATCTACATTAGTCAGGGCAAAATACTTATACCCGGTATTAGCAGCAGCTTGTTTGCATTGTTCATAAGTTGCATGAATAAACCCCGCAAGTACGGTGGGCATTGCCGCTGTCCCGCCTGCATTGCCAGTATAACAGCCCACGTATTTTGCCACGGGATTAGTATATGTGTTAGAAACAAATACATTTTCGCCCTCCATT
>Ga0209086_10001316_pt1 | contig 20240 bp, 13 predicted proteins | sample M_130207_XF_Meta_FD_187312 | JGI IMG/M metagenome (GOLD analysis project Ga0209086, IMG submission 187312) | Freshwater microbial communities from Lake Montjoie, Canada to study carbon cycling - M_130207_XF_MetaG (SPAdes) (version 2) | ecosystem: Environmental > Aquatic > Freshwater > Lake... | reverse complement strand
CAGCAGTGTGAAGCGGAATGATTCGGTTGCTTCATCCCAGTACACATCGACTGAGTGAACCGCATCTGGAAACGCGCCGAAGGGGAGCAAGTCATTTGATCGAACTCCAAGCGCATCCGCGTGATCGCGGATGAATGCGCTGGCACTTTGGTCTGGAGACTTGCCGTGAGAGAATGCTTGACCATAGACACGCGTGATTCGTTCTCCTCGTTCGAAGAAATCACTGCCAGGATTCGCATTGAAAAAATCAACGCGCCCTTTGGCGACATCGATCACTTGCGTCGGTAATTTTCCCGCGCCCATTCCTTGCATGGGGACACGCGCTTGAGCGGCGCCATCAACTGCAAAGAAAGCCAACGTTGTTGCGGCGAAGAGAATTCCGACGTGGGTTCGTGTCATCATTTTTGGGGGGCTCGTTTTATATTTTTTTAACGCTAAACTTATGAATAAAAAATTTTCAAGAAATCGAAGATTCTTGCCTGTCCTAAAATGTCGGGGACAGGCTCTGCGAAATCATTACGTACAATCTGGCACAGACTTCTCAATAACTATGCCACAATTGTCAATCTTTGCAAATTGAATTGAGAACTCCCCTATGTTTTGCATAAGCAACACGAAGTATCTGTAACAAAAGTGCATTTATGGCGAAAAAAGCGGAAAAATCTTCAGCAGACAGCCCGACGATCGAGAATCGCAAGGCCTTTCATGATTTCTCCATTGGAGAAACTATCGAATGTGGCATGGAGCTGGTCGGAACCGAGGTCAAATCTGTTCGAGGTTCGCAGGTCAGTCTCGCAGAGGGTTGGGTGATGGCGGAGTTTTCCCCGCTTCGTCTGAACTTGCATGGAGTTCATATTGCGGAATATCCACCGGCTGGAGCTGATCGACAGCATGTTCCGCTGAGGATCAGAAGGCTGCTTGCCAAACGACGAGAGATTGAAAAGTTGGCGGGACTGATGCAAGCCAAAGGTGTTTCGATCGTCCCGCTGAAAATATATTTCAAGAATGGTTTTGCGAAATTGCTCGTCGGAGTTGGGACAGGAAAAACAAAGTCCGACAAACGGCAGTCGATTTCTAAGCGCGAGAGTCAGCGTGAGATCGACCGAGCGTTGCATCGTCGTCGCCCGTGATTGCGGAACTCGTTTTTTTATGGGCTTGGACTTATGGGCTTGGTACAGGAATGCATCGACCATTGTCTGCATCGCGCGTTCCGTTCAAGCAATCCGAGATCACATTCGCAACAAATTCGGGAGAGAGAGTTCGATCGTGCGGCAGAACTTTTTCGCTGAAATTTGAACGAAGCATTGGAGTCTCGACAGCGCCAAGGTTGACGCCAAAAACTTTGACTCCAATGCCTAGCCCTTCTTTCGCAGCACTTCTTGTCATGGAATCAAGCGCACTTTTTGATGCGGCGTATGCGAAAAAGCCAGCGAATGGATCCGTTGTTCCCATCGTTGATACGTTGACAATGCGCCCAGATTTCTGAGTCTTGAAGTGAGGCCAACAACGGATGATGAGGTGCGCAGGCCCGATCGCATTCACGGAGAATGTGTCGCGAAGAATGTCATCAGTCGTTCTGTCGATCGGTGAGAGTGGTGCGACTCCTGCACAATTGACAAGATTGTCGATGCGTCCCCAGCGAGCGATGACGTCATCAACAAGAGTTGCTGCAGAAGGTTCGTCACGCAAATCAGTTGTATGAATCATCAATCCTGGTGATGCGGAGCATTGACTTGCGGTCTCTTCAAGTTTCGATCGTGTGCGACCAGCGAGGGCAATGTGATGGCCTTGGGCAGCCAGCGCAATTGCCAGCGACCGACCAACGCCACTGCCTGCCCCAGTAATGATTGTGATTGGTTGATTCATGGCGCGTGCTAGGTGATCAATCGCATGACATCGTTATAAAACGTTACTGCGAAGAGAGCGCCGACGAGGACCAATCCAGCCAGCATCGCGCCATTTTGAAAACTCGGACTTGGCGGTTTCCCCCGTAGTTTCTCATAGATTAAGAAAACCATCAGTCCTCCATCTGCAATGGGGATCGGCAGGAAATTGATGACCGCCAAGTTGACGCTGATCATGGCAAGGAAAAAGATCAGATATGTCATGCCTCTATCAGCGATGCGTGTTCCAATGTGCACGATGCCAACTGGACCACGCAGTTGCGAGACGCCGACTGTGCCACGAAAGAGTCGGTCGAGAGTCAGGTAGGTCATCATCACCATCTTGCGTGTTTCTGTGAATCCCATCGCAATCGCACGCAGTGGATTTCCGCCGGCAGAAAGAACAACATCAGCGGGCATAAACCATTCTGGGTCCAGAGCTGGTCGCCAACGAAGTGTTGCAAGTGAATTGCGAGTTGTGGAATCGAGTTGAATCATTCGCTCTTCAGCAGCGGCATTGGGAGTTGGCGGAGTTGTCTTGATTGACAGTTGCGAGAGGCCCAAGTTCTGGCTGAGGGCGCCACGCACAACTCGGAAAAGATCGTTCCAATCTCCAATCGTTTGTCCATTGATCGCATTGATGCGTGTCAGTGGCATCAGATCGAGTGCAGCAACGCTTGTCGGAACTCCAGGCGGAGGACCGACGACAGCGAATGGACGAGCGATGATCGGAGTCTCCCACGCATTGGCGATTTCTACGCCAAGTTTTCCATCTCGTCCGACGATGGGCGCACAATCAATTTCTTGCCCTTTTCGAAGCACGCGTAAATTGATTTTTTTCCCAGCGTGTTCTTGCACCGCAAGTCGAAACTCCATTTGGCGAGGGCCGGCAATATCGGCGGCGCGAAGAATGACGTCATCATCCATCAGAATTCCGTTTGCGCCCGAGGTTGCTGGAACGCGCCCAATCCGAACGAGTGGTGTCAACCCGAAGATTCCCTGCTCAAAGTCAATAAAAGCTTGTGGCGGTTTTTCGGTGTACTCAAGAATTTGCCAGACTGGTACGCAGTTGATCGCAATGTCACTCTCGCCGCCGTCGACGAACGACCATCGGGTGGCGATGGGTTGCCCTTTTGATTTCAATGATGCGTCATCGAGTGCTGTATATGTCGTTGCCGGATTTCCATCCACCATCAAGAGAGTGCCACCGCGAAAATTTTTGTCAAAGGATTCGCGATCGGGAGCGGTCCCATTTGGACCGCTGAGATTTGCTGCGGTGATTCCCCACGCGTTCTTCCCAGGCATCGCATCTGGAGCGTGATTCCAAAATCCTGCGCGGTTGAAAACGCCATACAGAAAGGGGATCACTTGGGAATCCGTCATCAGTCGCGTGCTCGCTGCAGGTGCAATGCCGATAGACATCATTCCTGCCGCTTCGCTGTGTTTGGGAGTGACATTCAGTTGAATCGTTTGTGCCTGAGAGCCAGCAGTTCGCTCGATTGTCATACGCAGTGCTTCGTTGGGCTTGCCCATTGCTGCAGCAATCTGTAAATCAGCAAATGTCGAAATTGGCGAACCATCAATAGCGATAATGCGATCACCAGCTTGAATGCCTGCATTTGCAGCAGGATCTGCAGGCTTGACTGCGCCGACGATGGGAGCTTCGAATCGAACGCCAATCATGAAAGCCACAACAAACATTGCAATTGCCAAGAAAATATTGCAAGTGACTCCTGCCGAAACAATAATCATGCGCTTCCAGATTGGGGTGCGGTTGTATGAACGCGGGTCGACACTCGCAGCAGTGGGATCAAGATCATCTTGTCCGAGCATTCGCACGAAGCCACCCAGCGGTAAAGCGCGAAGTGAATATTCCGTCTCGCCGATTTGCAGATTTTTCAGCTCGCTGTCAGTCAGTTGCATCGCTCGCTTGCCAGTGCGCGCATGAATTGTTGGCTCGGTCGATCCGAATCGAATTCCAATTCCCTTGCGATACGCAAGGATCACGGGTCCCATGCCGACGGCGAATCCATCAACACGTACGCCTGCCCACTTTGCCGCTGCGAAATGTCCAAATTCGTGGATCGCAACCAGAATTCCAAACCCAAGGAGGACCAACAATATGTTTGCGCCAGTGCCAAGAATTTCCATTGATCGAAGGGTAGACGAGGAAAGTCAAATTGGCAGGAATCCCATTCAGAAACCCAATTCAGAAATCAGTGAATGGAAGCGTTCGTCGAAGAAATTCGTTTCAGCGAACTGGTGCGGCGGAATGCAGTTTTTGTGCAACCCACTTTCGAGCCTGAGAATCTGCAGCGAAAACCGCAGCAAGGTCAGGCACGGGAGTTGGCGCAATTGCATCAAGCGCGCCAGAAACCAGCAGTGAAATCTCGCCAAATCGTATTCGACCAGCGACAAAGGCCTCGACTGCCGCTTCATTTGCACCATTCAAGATCGCACCCGACGAACCGCCAGCTCGAATTGCGTTCCATGCCAATTTGACTGCAGGGAATCGATCGTGATCAACTGGTTCGAATTCCAATCCACGGAGATTTTTCCAGTCGAGTGGCGTTGCGGATCTTGGCGAGCGCATCGGCCATGTCATCGCAAGTTGAATCGGAAGTTTCATGTCTGGCGGCGAGAGTTGAGCGATCACGCTTCCGTCGATGAACTCGACAAATGAATGCGCGATCGATTGTGGATGAATGATGACATCGATACGTTCTGCGGAAAGATCAAAGAGCCAGTGCGCCTCGATCATCTCGAGTGCTTTATTCATCATCGATGCACTATCGATGGTTACTTTCTGCCCCATCGACCATGTTGGATGTTTCAACGCATCAGCAAGAGTTGCGCAAGCCATTGTCTCGCGAGTGGCTCTGCGAAATGGTCCGCCGCTAGCGGTTAAGACAATTCGTTCGACTTCAGTGGATTGGTCGCCTGACCGGAGGCATTGCAAGATGGCACTGTGCTCGCTGTCGACGGGCAGAATGGAAACACCGTTTCTGCGTGCGGCTTCGGTCACGATCGCACCAGCTGCGACGAGTGTCTCTTTGTTTGCAAGCGCGATATCACATCCTGCTTCAATTGCAGCCAAAATTGGCGCAATTCCTGCAGCACCAACCATTGCCCCCATCACCAAATCTCCGCGACGAGCATGCGCTTTGATCAAATCGAGCGCGGCATCTTTGCCGCGATAAATCTCGATGGAAGGGGCCACATTCAGCGCGCAACTTTCGTCGGCCAATGCAATCGCAGTTGCGCCAGTCTCTAGGGCTTGCTGAATGAGTCGATCTGCGTTCGTCCCAGCAGCGAGTCCGATGATGTCGAAATGCACATCTGCATGAGCAGCAAGATACTTTGCGACGATCAGCGTATTTTCGCCAATCGAACCAGTCGAACCGAGAATGATGAGTCGTCTGCGAATGGGCATTAAATAAATAGCCTTGCAATAAAATTGATTCTTACTCTTTTCGTCCCTTCGCCTTTGACTTCTCGAATGGAGAAATCAAACGCATCGCGGCGCCATAAAGTGATCGACGCTTCGGTTTTGCTGGCGCCTCTGCAGTCGGCGTTGGAGCCGGAGCTGCCACAGGTGTTGGGGGAGGTGTTGGGGCTGGAGCAGGAGTCGGCGTGTCTGAACGCTGATCAATCTTGAGCGGTGGTCTTTCGCGCTGAGAAGAAGACCCGTGCGATGCGCCACCACCCTGCGATCCACCCTGCGATCGCGAGCCACCACGATTGTCATTGCGCCCACCACGATTGCTTCCGCCACTGTTTCCGCCGCTGTTTCCGCCGCCACCACCACCACCGCCGCCGCGTCGACTTCCACCGCGTCGTCCTCGGCCAGAGCGTCCGCCGCCGTCGTTGCGATTTGGTCCGCGATCGTCGCGTCCTCCAGATGTTGATGAATCTCGCTGACCATCTTGATGTTGACCATCTTGTTGTTGACCATCTTGTTGCTGGCCATCTTGCAGCGAATCTGCAGATTGAGCATCTTCATTCCCAGAAGCATTGCCATCAGATTCAGATTCAGAATCATTGCCACGATCAACTTCTGGATAGAGCGTTTGTGCGCGAGCGATCAGTTCTGGAGGCAACATGAAAGTCTCGAGAGTGAGAAGCGCTGCAGTTTCGACATCGCAATCTGCGCGAAGTCGAGTGAGCAATTCTTCGACTGTTGTGTCCAGAACACCAGCGACTCGATTTGTCTCGAATGCAGATCGTTCTTGCACCATATCCATGATCGATCCAACTGTGCGTCTTCCGCGCCCACGTCGTCGGCGATTCGATCGTTGACCGCGACTTTCGCCACTTTCATTTCGATTCGAGTTTGATCCTGAACTTGCATTCGATCTATTCCCTGCGTTTGGAGCGCGATCGCCAGATGGCGCAGATTTTTGATCGTCTGTTCTTCCGCCGCGTCCGCCGCGTCCACCACGAGTGTCGCGTCCACCGCGGCCTGCTCCTTGCCGACTCTCTCCTTGCCGACTCTCTCCCGAGCGACTGGATCGACTTGATCCAGATTGTTCTTCGCGTTCGGACATCGAATCGCGAACAGAAACTTCGTTATCAAGAACTTCTGGCAAATCCTCGAATCCTCCAGCAAGCGCAATCGCTGTTGCATCAGCAGGAGCAGGGCGCCGCTTGCGTCGTCTTCGACGCGCGAGCGCTTCGCTTGGTGTCAATTCGACTTCTTCTGCTTCGGGCAATTCTTCATGAAGCGTGCCTGCGAGTGGTCCACCGAGTGGTGGCAATCGATCCAATTCGATATCAGAATTCATCTCGTCGTACGCATACATCTCGACGCGATCCGCAGCGAAAGCTTCGCTGATTCGCACATCGATGCGCTTGGATGAACGGTCTTCTAACTCATGCATCGCTCTTCGGCGATTTGACATGAACTCTGCGGCAACGCGAACTGAACACACAATCTCAACGCGCTGAATCTTCGCATGACTGAAAAGCAGCGCAACGCGTCGCATCGCATCCGCAGCAACAGCAGCGGGGACGCGAATTTCTCCGCTTCCGCCGCAATGCGTGCAATCTGCGTAATGCATTTTGCGCAAACTTGGGCGCATGCGCTGACGAGTCATCTCGATAATTCCGAATTCACTGATCGGCGCGAAAGAACTCTTTGCACGATCGATCTTCAATAAAGTCGTCAGTCGCTCTTCAATATCACGGCGATGCTTGATCAGTCGCATATCGATGCAATCCACAACAATCAATCCGCCGAGATCGCGCAAACGCAATTGTCTGCAGACTTCTTCGACCGCTTCGGAATTTGTTTGATATGCGTTCGTCTCGGAATCGCGCGCGCTTCGACTGCGACCGCTATTCACGTCGATCGCAACCAGCGCCTCGGTCTGATCGAACACAAGTGCGCCGCCGGAAGGCAACGCAACGGTTCGCGAATGAATCTCGTCAATTTGTCGCTCGATGCCATATGCCTCAAAAATCGGCGCTTTCCCGTTGTAATACATCACTTTCCCAGAAGTTTTGGGTGCGATCACATCCAAGAACATCTTGGCGCGCTCGAAAGCGCCAGGACTGTCGACGATGATCGATTCGACAGTCGAATCAGTGTGGTCGCGAAGCGTGCGTACCAACACATCGCTTTCGGTATAGAGCTCGCATGGAGCGCCAGTCTTGGAACTTCGTTTTTCCATCGCATCCCAGAGTCGCTGCAGATATGCAGCATCGCGCTGCAATTCCGTCTTCGTGCTATCGAAGCCTGCGGTGCGCAGGATGAATCCGAAGCCTTCTGGAAGTTGAAGTGAATCGAGAATCTTGCGCATCTCGCGCCGTTGATCTTCGTCTTCCACTCGTCGCGAGACTCCGACGCGATCCATATCAGGCATCATCACTAACAATCGGCCTGGCAAACTGAGATAACTCGTGAGAGTTGGTCCCTTCGATCCGAGACCTTCCTTGATGACTTGAACCAAGATCTCTTGGCCTTTACGCAGCGCTTGTTGAATGAGCGGCCGTTCACTTCGACCAATCTTCTTACCAACTTGTTCGGTACGTTCTTCGCCAGGGAAATATTTTGGATGGAGATCGCTGATATGCAGAAATCCATTTTGACCAGAACCGAAGTCGACGAAAGCGGCTTGGATCGCCCCTTCGACATTCATCACTTTCCCTTTATAGATGCTGCCAACATTGGTCGCAGTTGCTTCGCGTTCGGAGAAGTACGAGTCGAGTCGTTGATTGGCCAAGATTGCGATGCGACATTCGTCGCCTGGCTCATCATTGACCACTAAGGTGACAGTTCGTGTCGGCAACTTTGCCGCACGAGCGCGCGGTTTTGCGCGTGGTCGTGCAGGAGCTGGAGTGCCAGATTCCTCGTCAGAAGCAGAGGAATCTGGCGCATTTGGCGCATCAGGATCGGAATCTCCGTCACTTCCTGGAGTGGATTCATCATCGTGCGCTTCAGCAGTGACTTCGCTGTCGATTTCTTCCTCTGCGTCTTCAGCCTCATCGTCTTCAGTTTCGGCATCTTCAGCTTCAGAGATTTCCAACGCTTCGTCATCATGCGCGGGCTCGTCTTGTGTCTCAGCGTCCTCTTCGTCCTCATCACTTGCATGATCAGCAGCGAGTTCGCGATTCGCCTCGCGCTCGTTCGCTTCGTCTGCGTAATCTTCTGGATTTACGGAATGGGATTCTGCGGAATCCGTTTTCTCTGCACCGACAACTTCGTCGGGATTGGAGATGTGGGTCGGGTCGTTCTCTGGGGAATTCTCTTCTAGATTTTCTTTATTTTTTGGCACGTTGTCATTCTGCCGCATACTTGCGGCGATAGATGACGGAACGCACTGCGATGAGCTTCTGCAACGATGAATATCAAATGACATTCATTCGTGTGTTGATCGACCGACAAGGTCGAGTGAAGCCTAAGTTGTTCAAACTGCATCGCGATTGTTCCGTCTACATGCCCGACTGGGGTCCTCGGTTCCGAAAAAGCGCGTCTCTTATATATAGACGCTGATCTGATTCGCGGGTCCTACCTTGATCCAAGCATGTGTCTGTTCAGTAGTTCGTTGTGACTGGCACTAGCCGCCTTCTGAGCCTGCAAGTGCCTCCGGGTCGATTCGTCTCAATTCGTCGCGCAGGCACGCAAGCACCTGCCGATCTGAGTCGAACGAGCCAACCCGCCTCGCGAGTGACTCACACTGTTCGATCTCAAGTCCCCGAACCACCCGCTTCACTGCGGGGATCTGCCCAGGCGACATTGAGAGTGTACGGACTCCCATGCCAAGGAGCAACGGGATAAAAAGTGGCTGGCCGGCGATCTCGCCGCAGACGCTGACGTCGATTCCGACGTGGCGGGCGGTGCGGACGATGCTCTTGATGAGCATCAGAACAGCTGGATTTGCAGCGTTGTATAGCCCAGCGACGCGTTCATTGCCGCGGTCAACCGCGAGGGTGTACTGGACAAGATCATTTGTCCCAATGGAAAGAAATCTCGCCTCATTGGCGAAGACTCGCGCCATCAAAGCCGCTGCTGGAGTCTCGACCATGATGCCGATGGGAATGTTTCGGTCGAATGGAATATTTTCCTCATCCAATTCTTCGCCGAGATCATTGAGAATCATTTTCGTTTGGCGAAGTTCCATCACATGAGTCACAAGTGGAAGCATGATCTTGATGGGACCATGTGCGCTCGCCCGCAACAACGCACGAAGTTGCGTCTTGAACATTTCGGGATTCGCTAAACAGAAACGGATGCTTCGCAGTCCAAGAAACGGATTTCGTTCCGCTTCCGCAAGATGAACTTGCGTGTATTTGTCCGCGCCCAAATCAAGCGTACGAATAATGAGTTGTCGTCCATGCGAAAGTTCGATTGCTCGGCGATAACTTTCATAGTGATCATTTTCTGTGGGCGCGACTTCGCTGGCGAGGTAGAGAAATTCTGTTCGGTACAGCCCAACGCCTGCTCCGCCGTTTTCCATAACAGCATCAATTTCCTCTGGAAATTCGATGTTTCCAAGCAGTGTGATCGGCATGCCATCGCGCGTGATTGATGGTTGCCCCGCGTCGCTTCGCAGTGAACGTTGTCGTTGTTGGCCTTCACGCGCAAGCAGTTGATATCGCGCAAGCAGCGCATCATCTGGTCGCACGATGACAACTCCGCCATCGCCATCGACGATCAGCGTGTCTCCATCTTCAACATCTATCGTTACCTTCGTGCAGCCAACGACAGCGGGCAATCCAAGAGCTCTTGCAAGGATCGAAGTATGACCAGTCAAGCCGCCACCATCTGTTGCAAACGCAACGACGTGCGCTCGATGCAATTCGACAGTCTGACTGGGAGTGAGTTCGTGAGCGATGACGACAACTGGTCCTTTGACTCCCGCCAAACGATCGGTTGTTCGACCAGCTAAATGAGAAAGCACTCGACGTTCGAGATCGATCACGTCGATCGCTTTCTGCACGAACATTTCGCTTCCCATTTTTCGCAGTTGATCGGCGAACTTCTTGAAGTTCTCAGCAACTGCATATTCGGCGATGACGCACTCGCGCTGAATGTCATCCCGAATTGGCTGAATCAAGGTCGAGTCGCCAAGAAGTTCGAGGTGGAAGTCAAAGATCCGGGCTGCAGAATCGTCACCACGCAGGGTGATTTTATTCCGCATTCGCACAATTTGGTCCTTGGCTTCTTGCAGGCATCGATCCATTCGCGCAATTTCAGAGGAGACGTTTTTGGCTTCTACGGTGCGAAATTGAACACGCCCATCGACCTCAGAGAGCTTTAAAGCCCTTCCAATGGCGATTCCAGAGCTGACACCAATACCCTTGATTGCTTCCATAGATCTTCCCTGTCAGGAGTCAGTCACTGCGATCCCAGAACATCTGGAATCCGGAGTGGCGGTCGATTCGGGCGAAAATAAGCATTTTAAGCATAATCGAAATGGGGGAATGCGTTTGTTCAGAAACCAAAAATATCCGAAAAACTTGAAGGTCAAATTTGCATTCCAATCCCTGTGGGTTATCTTCTAAATACAGGTGGCGAGGAAATCGGGCGATCAGTCGAACTGGTCGAAGTATTTTCACTATTCAGGGAGCCTCCCGTGCAGAACAAATCAATTTTACTCCTCGCTGTGGCAGCCACATCACTCATCTCTATGAGCGCATCTGCCGCTGTCATTGCGTCGTGGTCAATGGCAACTGCAATCCCAGCTGCAACAACTGGAACGAGTTACAACTACGGAGCTGCGGATTCAGGCGACTTGGCTAGTGGAACAATGCTTTCCAGTGGGCACGCTGCTGCAGCGACGACCTACTCGACTCCAGCTGGCAATGGTTCGGCTTACTCATTCAGTTCGAACAACTGGGCGATCGGCGATTACTATCAAGTGAGTGTGTCGACAATTGGATACTCGGGCGTCTCCATCAGTTGGGATCAAACCCGAAGTAGCACTGGTCCCGCGACCTTTGATGCAGTGATGAGCGTTGACGGCGGTACAAACTGGACGACAATCTTGACTGGCTATTCAGTCGTACAAGCTGGATTGGCAGGAACTAATACGACCTCTTGGAGTACTGTTACTTCGCAGGCTGCCTTTACTCTGACCGCCGTTGCAGGCGCAGCTGCAGACGAACAGGCTAATGTCCTCTTCCGACTTCGATCAACTGTCACGACTACTGCTGCCGGTACAAATCGTATTGACAATTTCATTGTTTCTACTGTTCCAGCGCCAGGCGCAATCGCACTTCTCGGTCTCGCGGGCTTGATTGGTCGTCGTCGCCGCTGAGACGCCGCGACCTTCGGTTCCCGAACCTCAGGATCAAAAGACCCCGACAATTGTCGGGGTTCTTTGTTTCTTGTTTTTTGTTTTTAGTTTTTTGTCTGGGTTATTCGCTATCCCAAAATCGACCGGCGGCGTTTGACATAATCCCACACGACAAATCGGTCCAGTTCTTTTCCTGCAACAAAGAAGACGCGTCCGCCTGTCGATTCTGCCATTCGGTGAGCAAACTGCACATCGTCCTCGGTCTGGCTCCAACTTGGCAGTAAAAAGATATTGATGATGATGCCCGCATCTTTACAGCGCATTGCTTCGCGGATCGTTTCGCGTTCAGTGCGAGGATCTGGTGGATACATCATGAATAGGTCGCTGCCTTCGAAATGCGCCGTCGGCAATCCATCAGTGATCAGCATCACTTGACGATTTGGCGTTGGTCGTCCACCAAGCCACTGCCTGGATAATTGCAGTGCGCGCTGAATGTTTGTGAAGTGAAGCGGTAAGTCCATCTCGGTGATATCTGGGTTGGACATATCCGCGCGCAAGCGAACAACAGGTTCATTGATCGTCACGGGTTTGGGCATGATGTTTGGGATTTCTCCTGGCGCACGCAACTTTGCGACCGTGTACATCTCGATGAACTGCAGAAAATCACCTGGATATTCGCTGCGAATTAGCCCGTCGAGCGCGAGCGCCATTCGCTTTGCCTGAACGTACTGCCCACCATAACGCATCGAGCCTGACATATCCATGATGACAGCTGTCGCACACTTGGGTTGTTGGCGTGTCTTGTGGACAACGATGTCGTCGTTGCGCATTCGAACCGGCATTCCAGGAATGCGTGGTCCGTCGGCAGATTCGCGCAATAATGCGTTGACCATACTTTGTGGAATATCCATCGCCGCAGGACTGTCGCCGAATTCATATGCGCGCGTCGATGGAAGTTCGACAGCGCCATCTGGGTTCGCAACGCCATCGTGTCGACCGCTACGAGATGCTTGCAGACTTCCGAAAATTGTCGAGAGAAGCGTTCGTTGATACAACCGCATTGCCTTTGGAGTGACTTGCCATCCACCTTCTGGAGTTCGTGCAAGGCCCGCATCTTCTGCAAGTCGCTGCAGAAGTTCGTTCACACGTTTCTGCGCATCGCGCAGAGAATCGATCTGTTCTTGTGGGGCGAATTGTTCAAGAGCATCTATATCAATGATCGCAGGCTTTGCATTCTTGAGAGCTTCGCGAAGTTGCCCGAGGAGTCTTTCGATTTCTTCAAGTTCTCCTTTGACTTCCATTGCATGAGGAACATCGAGCGCTTCGCGACCAGTGAAAGTCCACCGTGATCCAAGTTGGTCGATCTCGTACTTTTCTCCAAGCCTCTCAAGCGCATGCGTCAATGCGCGCTGTGATTTCGAACCTTCTGGAAGGCGATACCAAAGTCTCTCCAAGTCGCGCAGTTGTTCTCCAGCGATTGCGTGAGCGATGCGCTTGGCAAGTTCAGCATGCTCGCCGCGTGGGACAGCATCGGCAGCAGCATCGAAGAATGCTCGCGCCGCAGCTTTGACGGCGGGGGCTGGGTCAAACGTTTCCAAAATACGCGCCTTGCGTTGTTCGAGCAACTCGATAAGTGCGTCGATACTTGGTCCAAGACCTTGAATCTGAGAGGGATCGATGTGAATCGCATTGGCAAGTTCTTCATCTGTGAAGTGGCGCATCGATCCATGACCGAGCAAATGTTCAAATGCACCGCGCGCAGCGCCGCTGGCATCAGCAGGTTGAGACGTTCCAAATTTTACTGCGTCATAGCCAAGATATGTGTGCACAACTCCACCGAGTGGTTGCGGAGGCAGAAGCGAAGGGATGTTGTCCGAATCTTCCACAGTGTTTATTTCACCTCGTATGCAACCCGACCATGCTTTGTTGTGCGGCTGACTCGGTCAGTCGCCCACAATCCAGCGAGCACAAATTCCGCGCACGAAGCACGCACGCCAGCATCGCCACCAGCATTCACTTCGAACGCTTTGTCCCATGCTTCGGGAACGCTCTTCAGCCGCTGTACATACTGCGAACTTGGAACGAGTTCTCCGACTTCGATGCGCACACCTTTGGCAAATGCATCGGCAATTGCAGGCAATCCATGTTCTTCCACATATTCCTTGAAGACGACGCCGACAGCTTCGGCGACGATCGCGTCAATCACTTGTCGCTCATTCATTTGATGGCTTCCCATGAGATCGAGTTCGAGTTTGCCAAGCGCAGAGGAATGCAAATGTCCAAGATCGCTGATGCGTGGCACAGCGGGAGTCTCGCCGAGTTGAATCGCGCGTCTACGTGCACTTGCAACCATCGTGCGCCAATTCGCAGCACTGAATCGCGCACTCACTCCAGATGCTTGATCGACGAATTTGCTCTTTCGCGCGGCGATAGAAATTTCCTCGATGACACGGTCCATGAATGGCGGCACGATGACTGGGAAATCTCCACCGAGATCCATGCCAGATTCTTGCCGAGTGATGGCAATGCCTGCGTCTCGTTCGCGTGGATAATGCGTGACCACGGTGCTGCCGATGCGATCCTTTAACTGAGGGATCACCTTTCCAGAACGGTTGTACGTGGTTGGGTTGGCGCTGAAGACAAGCAAGACATCGAGATCGAAACTGACTGGATACCCGCGGATTTGCACGTCGCGTTCTTCCAGGACATTAAAGAGCCCAACCTGAACAAGTTCGTCAAGATCTGGCAGTTCATTCATTGCGAATATTCCACGGTGCATGCGTGGGACCAATCCGAAGTGCAACGCTTCTTCCGCTCCCATGCTTGTTCCTGCGGCGAGTTTTGAAGGGTCTATTTCACCGATCAAATCTGCAAATTTTGTTCCAGGTGCAAGTCGTTCTGCATATCGCTCGCTGCGGTGCCACCATGCGATTGGAGTATTTTCTGGAGTCGTATTTGCCAGCATCTCGCGTCCCGCGCGCGTGATCGGTTGCTGTGGATCTTCGTGCACTGCGCATCCGGGAATGTCCAAGTATGGCATCCATTCGTCAAGAAAGTTTGGAAGCATTCGCATCAGTCGACTCTTGCCTTGACCCTTCTCGCCAAGAAAGAGAATGTCATGTCCTGCAATGATCGCAGTCGCAAGTTCAGGCAAAACCGTGTCGTCATAACCCAAGATGCCTGGAAACAAACTTGAAGCGCCTCGTTCACCAGCAGATGCCGCTCCCTTCAGTGCTTGCTCGAAGTTTGATCGAAGTTCACTCTTGACAGTGCGGCTCTTCCAGCCAGAAGCGATGAGTTGCGCGAGAGTGTGTTGATTTGGTTTGTTTGCGGAAATATTCATGTGATTCGATTTTCTTGAATGAGGAGATGACTTCTTTGATGCTTCCATCTTGCAAAAGAGTGGGTGGGGGATGCTAGGACGATTGCGACGGCATCGCTCATTTTTGCTACGGCGAACATAAAAAAACGACACCGGCGCGGGCCAGGGTCGTGTGAATTTTGCGTGAATCACGCGAAGGATCAGCAATCGATCATCGTGAACTGAACTTACTTCCCGTCCTTCGCTTCGTCCTTGACTTCGTACTCGGCATCGATCACATCATCCTTGCCTTTGGCTCCACCTGTTGCGCCGTCGCCTGCAGTTGCTCCTTCAGCCTTCGCGCCCTTGTTGGCTTCGTATGCAGCTTTGCCGAGTTCCATCGCAGCATCGTTGAGTCCCTTGACTGCCGCCTCGATCGCAGCGCGGTCATCTTCCTTGACCTTGGATTCAAGATTCGAGATCGCACTTTCAACATTGCCACGACTTTCTGGAGAAATCTTGGCGCCATGTTCTTCGAGTGTCTTCTTCGTCGCATAGATGACTTGTTCCGCTTGGTTGCGAATGTCGACAAGTTCACGGCGCTTCTTGTCAGCGCCCGCGTTTTCTTCGGCTTCGCGACGCATGCGATCAACTTCATCCTTGCTCAAACCACTCGAACCCGTGATGCGAATTTCCTGCTTCTTGCCACTGGACTTGTCGGTCGCAGTGACATTCATGATGCCGTTGACATCGATTGAGAATTCCACTTCGACTTGCGGCACGCCGCGCGGCGCAGATGGGATTCCCGCGAGATCGAATCGACCGAGACTTCGATTATCAGCGGCAAATTCGCGGTCCCCTTGGAGAACATGAATCGTCACCGATGACTGATTGTCCGCCGCAGTCGAGAAGACTTCCTTCTTACTCGTTGGAATCGTGGTGTTGCGTTCGATGAGTCGTGTCATCACGCCGCCAAGAGTTTCCACGCCCAGCGAGAGAGGAGTGACGTCGAGCAAAAGCACATCTTTCACTTCGCCTTGAAGAACGCCGCCTTGAATTGCTGCACCAACTGCGACGACTTCGTCTGGGTTGATACTGCGATCAAGTTCAGTTGTCTGGAAAATTTCCTTGGCGATCTCTTGCACCTTTGGAATGCGGATTGAGCCACCAACCATCACAACATCTTGGACATCCTTCGGATTCAGTTTGGCATCCTTCAGGCATGTCAAGCATGGTCCACGAAGGCGCTCAAAAAGATCTGCACAGAGTTCTTCAAATTTGGCACGCGTGACAGTGACTTGCAAGTGCTTTGGTCCGTTCTGATCCGCAGTGATAAACGGCAGATTGACCGCAGTTTCCATTTGAGTCGACAATTCGATCTTGGCTTTTTCAGCGGCTTCCTTGAGTCGTTGAAGAGCCATTGGATCTTTGCGAACGTCGATGCCTTCCTTCTTGCGGAATTCCTCGCCGACAAAATCAATGAGGCGTTGATCGAAATCATCGCCACCGAGATGTCCGTCGCCATTCGATGCAAGAACTTCAAAGACGCCATCGCCGACATCGAGAATGGAAATGTCGAATGTCCCGCCGCCGAGATCGAAGACGGCGATGCGCGAATTCTTGCGCTTTTCCAAGCCGTATGCGAGTGCCGCAGCGGTTGGTTCGTTGATGATTCGCTCGACTTTAAGTCCAGCAATTTCTCCAGCGTCTTTTGTTGCTTGACGCTGCGCATCGTTGAAATAAGCAGGCACAGTGATCACAGCACGATCAACTTTCTCGCCGAGATATTCCTCAGCAACTCTTTTCAGATCGCGCAGAATCATTGCCGAAATTTCTGGTGGCGTGAAGACCTTGCCGCGAATGTCCACCTTGACCAAATCTTCCGGGCCACCTGTGACGGTGTACGGAACTCTGGTTTGTTCTTCTTTCACTTCAGAGCCGCGACGGCCCATAAAGCGCTTGATCGAGAAGACCGTGTTCTTGGGATTGGTGATTTGCTGATGTCGCGCGGGCTGACCCACCAGCTGCTCACCCTTTTCGGTGAATCCGATGACGGATGGAGTCGTGCGATTTCCTTGCGAGTTGATGAGAACCTTGGGCTGTCCGCCCTCCATAATTGAGACGACGGAGTTGGTTGTTCCGAGATCGATTCCGATGATTTTTGACATGGTGTTGTTTCCTTTCGTTTCTGCCCTTTGAGGGGGCGAGACTGTAGAGCAAAAACTATGCCAATTCAATCGTGGAGAAATTTATAGTGAAAAATCGCTATTCTCGCTTGCATGAATCAATCACCCCCAAGCGATATTCGTCTCGCGGTCGCAGTCGAGGCAATTCTGGCAGGTTTGGGGGCTCTTCGAGTGATTTTGAGAAATCCGCGCGCGCGGGAACCTGTCATCAAGCCCGATGGATCGCCCGTGACCGCTGGCGACCTCGCCGTCCAAATGGCAGTCTGTTCCGTGCTCGCTAAACGGACTCCGCAGTGGATGGTTGTTGGGGAAGAAGGCGAAGCAAGCGTCTTAGGCGATGCGGGCGCAGAAATTCTCGCCCGTGCGGTCGCGGCAGTTCGGGACTCGATGGGATCAGATGCGCCGAGTGATCCAAGCATATTCCTTGCAAATCACCCAAAGCCTGAAGGCTCGACATGGTGGACGGTCGATCCTATTGATGGAACAAAAGGATTTCGTAGTGCACGTCATTACGCACTTTGCCTGGCGCTGATTGAAAATGAACGCGCGACCGTTGGCGTCTTGAGTTGTCCGACGCTGGTGATGGGGAAAAATTTGCTCGACATCGGATCTGACGAACAATATGGAACGGTGTATGCCGCACTCAAAGGTCATGGCGCGTGGAAGTTCCAGCCAGCAAATGGAGTCACTCAATTGCCAAATTCTGCAGTGCGATTGCATCGGCCAAAACACGCTGCGCCAACTTGGCGTGTCTGCGATTCTATTGAAGGTGGATCTCGAGCAGAGCGCATGCGAGGCATCATGTCTGCGACCGGATTGACTTGGAATTCCGTTTCGCTGGATAGTCAGTGCAAGTATGCACTCGTCGCCGAAGGAGTCGCAGATTGTTTTATGCGTGTGCCAGCTTCGTATGGCGCGGAAAAAGTGTGGGATCATGCTCCCGGCGCGGTGGTCGCAGAAGAAGCAGGCGCAATGGTCAGTGATCTCGCTGGAAAACCGCTCATTTTCGCTGGAGATTCGCTTGATCAGAATGTGGGAACACTGGCGTGCGACGGGGAAATTTACCCCGTCATCTGCGCGACAGTATCGACGCATCTTGGTCGAGCAACGAAGTCAGTCGAGTCAAAATACACCGAGCCGAAGTCCACAGGACTTCAGGGTTGATCTTCCTGAAGCGAATTTGGTTTGGGTTTTTTGTCATCGTCGGATTCACCGTATCTATTGCTTGGGCAATCGGAAGAGTGATGACCGACCGAGTTGCTGCGATTCAATCGTTGCACTGGATTCCGACACTTGTCGCACTTGCGATCACCCTCATCTGCGCGTTCCTGTTGTGTTGGTCAAATTGGCGCCGCGCTCGCCGAATTCTCTGGATGATCGCGTGCCTTCAAGCGGTTATTTTTCTTGTACAGGATTATGCAATTGCACGTACCACGCCAACGTCAATTGCTCAGAGTGATTCTGCAATTCACATTGCTCATATCAATGTGAGTTGGCCTTCAGACCATGCTCAATCAACTGCGCGCAACCTTTCTGATACTTTTCGACACTTGTATGGCGAGAATGGGCCAGATGTCTTTTTCATCTCCGAATACGCAGGAATGCTTCGAACTGACGTCATCAATATGTATTGCCCAAAAGATGCGAAAGCGATTTCAATTGGCCGGTTTGCAGTCGTGAGTCGAGTGCCGATTCTCGAAGCGATTCTGCTGTACGACGACGCAAAGTCAACCGCTGCATTTGTACGATTTGCACCATACAGAGGCAATGGATCTTGGGGAGCGCTCCTCGTTGACTTGCCCTCCAACCCGTCAATTTCCAGATTCAAGATGCTGTCAGATTTACGCTCGCGCCTTGATGCGCTGGAGACTCCTGTGCCCGACATCATCCTTGGAGATTTCAACACTGCTCGCGGTGGCGCAGCGATAGAAACATTTGCGCCGAATATGCGCAATGCATTTGATGTTGCAGGGGTTGGCTTTGGCGCAACATACCCGCGCATCTTTCCACTCTTACATATCGATCAACTGCTATTGGGGCCCCGAGTCAGAGTTCGGCATTACGAAATCATCGATACTGGTTCTGGAGTGCATCGCATGCAAATTGCGACGATTCTTGTAAACGAAAAGTCGGGTTGAGCGAAATGCAAAGCTTCAGATAGTCTTAGAATTATTTAGCAAAACTCTTCCAGAGTTCGTTGTAAGCGGTCTCGGATGGAGGGTTGTCGACAGTAGCAGCACTCATTACGTTTCGTAAACGCTTCGCATCATCGGACCAAAATCGAACGGAACTATCTCCACGAAGTGTGTTTGTTCCGCACAAATGGTTGATATCCAATTTTTCGCGCATGCCATCAACCACAAGAGGATTGTCGGATGTTTGATTGTATAAATACCTTGGTTGATGATTCGAGTTGTCCGTATCGCCGATGAAGTGATAGTTCGAATAGATCCGCGTTGGACAAGATTTCGCATTCGCATCAAGTTGTTGGAAGTCGTGGTTTCCACGGTGGCATGGACAGAAGAGGCAGTGAGCATTATCCAGAAAATTATTCCCATCGCCTATGAGCAGGCCGAGTCCATCCCATTGACCAGAGGAGGGTGAGTCTGACATAGACCCTGTGGTCAAGGCCATCATTTCTGACTGCTTTTCGTTGCCATCGTTATCAAAAATTGTTTCCGGCAAATGTTCGCCATTTTGGAATGCGTACAAATATATCGCGAGGCCAATCTGTCGAAGATTCGAGCTGCACTGAATTCGATTCGCACTTTCTCGAGCTGCTCGGAATCCTGGCATCATGATGCTAATCAATACTGCAACGATGGAAATCGTTACAAGCAATTCGATAAAAGTAAAACCTGATTGAATACGGCGCGAGTACCGCAAAGACCAGATCTTGGGGAGATCCAGCCAATTTTCTCGTTTCCGAAGTTTTTCGGATGTCCTCGAGAGCATGTATAACTCCAACCAAAGAGAGCGGAACTTCTCTCTACCGCCTGTGGCAGTATTGTGACACGGATTTTCGATAATGAAAGGTAAATGTTTAATTTTCCTTCTATTCGTAAATTATATTTTGTACCCAATAGTTGAAAAAATAAGAAAGAAAGTTTGCATTGGCCTAAATCCGTGG
>Ga0209086_10001307_pt1 | contig 20343 bp, 21 predicted proteins | sample M_130207_XF_Meta_FD_187312 | JGI IMG/M metagenome (GOLD analysis project Ga0209086, IMG submission 187312) | Freshwater microbial communities from Lake Montjoie, Canada to study carbon cycling - M_130207_XF_MetaG (SPAdes) (version 2) | ecosystem: Environmental > Aquatic > Freshwater > Lake... | reverse complement strand
CGCCGCTGGACCCGCCCTACAGGCTACGCCGACCAAGTCAGGCGATGGCCATGCGCTGCCGAGACCCCATCTTGACAGTACTGGACACCCCTTCTAGATTCCCGCGCCGCTTGGGAACCCCTTCCCTTTGATGTGAAATTCCCCCTCAGCTTTGTTCGGAGCGAGGAAATGACTGTGCTGGTCGTAGGGATTTTGCCGACACAAGCAGGGCGTTGAGAGTTTCCTCCCTGATGACCTTCCGAACACGCTCGGATGCGAAAGGAATCGCAGATGACGTTCACACTGTCTTTAGCTGCCACTGAAGAACGGGCTGCAACAATCAGAGCCCCCCAAACGGATCGCCCTGTTCCGTTCATCGACTTGGTTCCACAATTTCGCGCAATGTCTGCCGAAGTGATGGCCACCGTGGAAAAAGTCTTCACCGAGCAGAAGTTCATCCTAGGCGATGAAGTCGTCGGCCTCGAAGACGAGATCGCGACGTACTGCGACGCGCGGTTTGCCATCGGCTGCAATTCCGGCACCGACGCGCTCATCATCGCGCTGCAAGCGTTGGGCATTGGCGAGGGGGACGAGGTCATCACGTCTCCGTTTTCGTTCTTCGCTACGGCCAGTTCGATCTGTCGTGCGGGAGCCACTCCCGTCTTCGTCGATATCGATCCGGAAAGCTTCAACCTCGATGTTCACGCCATCGAAGAAGCGATCACGCCGCACACCAAGGCGATCATGCCGGTGCATCTGTTCGGTCAGTGTTGCGACATGGAGCCGATCTTCCGGTTGGCTCAAAAGTATGGGCTGAAGATCGTTGAAGACGCTTGCCAGGCGATCGGTTCCGAATACCAGGGTCGCCGTGCGGGAGTCCTCGGCAACGTCGGCTGCTTCAGCTTCTTCCCGACGAAGAATCTCGGCGGTGCGGGCGATGGTGGCATGATGACCACCGACGATCCCGAATTGGTTGGAAAGCTCAGGCGGTTGCGAGTTCACGGTGATGTTGGTCAGTACGAACATCTCGATCTGGGGATGAATAGTCGGCTCGACTCACTGCAAGCGGCCGTGTTGCGATTGAAGCTGAGACGGCTCGATGAATGGACCGCCGCTCGGCAACACAACGCTCAGCGCTACGGTGAACTGTTCCGACAGTCTGGTATTTTGGACACGATCAAGTTGCCCAAGATTCAGCCCGAACGACGACACGTTTTCAACCAGTACTGTGTCCGAGTTCTCAACGGGCAACGCGATCATGTGATGCAGCAGCTCAAGGCGAACCAAATTGGTTGCGCGGTCTACTACCCGAAGCCGCTGCACCTGCAAACGTGCTTCAAGCACCTCGGCTATCGTCCCGGCCAGTTCCCCGAAGCGGAGGCTGCCTCGCGCGACATCCTCGCACTGCCAAGCTATCCCGAGCTGCCGGTCGCGGACCAGGATCGCGTCGCCAGTTGCCTCGCGCAAATCTGTCATCAGTCCCGGGCTGAGCAACAGATTCGTCGAGCGGCGTGAATCAGCGCAGTTAACTCGCGCGGCAGGTAAGGCGCGCGGCAAGACTTGGTTTACCCAAAGTAGACGTGACACGAACCGTTCCTGCCACGGAGTGTCGGGGCTACTTTCTCTTGCCGGTCGCCTAACGAAGCTTTCATGGTGAGCCGGGCGGCGTCAGCCTCCGGACTTCATAAGCGAAGAGTCCGGGGCTGACGCCACCCGGCTCGCCACGTCTCTCATCATTGCCGCGCGGTGTCTCGACCACCCGTTCGATCTGACTCCGCAAGGTCTGCCTGATCGCTGCATTCGGCAGAACCGCTCAAGGTGGTTGTGCGGTGCAGTCGATAGGTATCAACACGCTTCGACGCGGGAACGCTGTGCCGAAGGTGGAGGCTTCGCGTAAGGAGGCTCGTTACAAGGCAGGACGCTGACATGCATGACCCTTCACGCCCCGCTTCTATTGAGATGCCCTCGTCGTCCGAAGAATCGAATGCGATCTCGATGTCGGTATTGCCAGTCAGGCCCCGTTCCTCGAAGTCTTCGTCGCGAGGTAAGAAGGTGACAATGCCGTGGTTCGCGAAGCCCGCGTTCGTCGCGTTGGTGTTGGTCGCTGTGGCCTTGACCGTGGGCTGGGGGGCCTACCGCGTTGTGGTCCAACAGTCGGCTGAGCGTGATGACGCTGGATTGGCGGACCTCGAAGACTTCGATCTTGAATCGCCGTCACTCGGTCAGAGTGAATCGACGGACGAGTTGCCTCCATCCCGGTTGGGTGATTCACTGTCGCGACAACGCCCCGCAACATTCCTCGTCGAGCACGCGCCGCAATTGCCCTCACCCGCCTCCGCGAATTCCTTTGAGCCGCCCCCGCTCTCCTCGCTCCCGAGCTTTCAATCCGCACGCTACGAACGCGATCCGGCGGGACGAGGCTCGATCCCCGCAGCGAATTCGGGAGCTTGGTTGAGCGGTACGATCGAGGTCGCAGAGGAAGCCCCCCCCAGAATTTCGCTGCCAGCGCGAGTCTCGCAGGCTGAGGTCGATGGCCCCGCAATTCGATAGACGGTGATCTTTCGTAGATGACTGAGGATGGCGAATTTCACACTTACCCGCAGCGTGAGCGAGGATCTGAATTCCATTCCTCGCTCACGCTGCGGGTTGGTGTCAGCGAACTGACATGTGTGAACGCGGGTACGAAATCGAGGCAGGTCATGTACGAACGGCACTGGCGACTTCAACGAGCTCCCTTCAGTCATGATCGAAATCCGGCATCTTTCTTTGCCAGCAGGTCACACCACAGTGCACTGCTCAAGCTGCGTTACTTGATCGACCATCGGCGCGGTTTGGGGCTGCTCGTTGGAGCCAGCGGCTCGGGAAAGTCGCGGTTGCTCGAAGCGGTGTTGCCCGAGTCCAGTGCCACAACCTCTCCCGTGGCGATGGTCGTCTATCCGCAAATGTCATCCGTCGAATTGCTGAGCTACATCGCCCACAAGCTCTCGGGGGAAAGTGTCGCTGCACCGACGGAGTCGATGGACCTCGTTCTCCAACGACTCGAAGCCGTGTTGCGAATGCTCACCTCAAGCGGGCGACCGCCCGTCATTGTCATCGACGATGCGCATGCAATTGCCGACCGCAGCGTCCTCCAATCTCTGCAACTGCTGCTGAACTTTCAGCAGTGCGAGGGGACCGACTTCACGCTGATTCTCGCGGGCCAGCCGGAACTCGTCGGCGTGGTGCAACGACTGCCGCAATTGGACGATCGCGTCGCCATGCCCTGCGTCCTGCAAGCCTTCTGCTCAGTTGAGACCGCCAGCTACGTCCGTCACCGCTTGCACGCGGCCGGTGCGACGGTGCCAATCTTCAGCGAAGCGGCTCTCATCGCAATTCACGAGCTGTCCGGTGGCCTGCCGCGCCGCATCAATCGCCTATGCGACTTCGCCCTGCTCGTCGGCTACGCGGAAGAACTGACCGCCATCGACGCCCCGCAAATCGAAGGTGTTCATTCCGAACTGTGCCTGACGCGCGCCGCCTGAGGACTTGGCGAACGTGAGGACATCGAAGGCCCCGAGCGGTCGAGATTGATGGATGCAGCTTCGGTTAAACAGGACTGTGCTGACCGCACGAGGTGATCGGCCGTTTTACGCTGCGACTCGCCGCCGTCGTGGAGGTGCCGCGTAGAGCATCGAGTTCTTCGCCTTGCCGACGACATCGATCGCCCCGACCTTGCGCAGGAAGTACGCCATCTTCTGCGCGAGCCATCGTGGAATCTTGGCCTGTGTCGCTAGGTCGGCCGACGAAAACGGTGACTCCAACGTCGATGGCAACAGCGCCGCGAAGTCCTTCACATTGCGGAACGTGTGCTTCGTGAGTACCGCCTTCAACGAGCGGTCTTCGACAGCGAAGTCCGGTCCGTTGAATCGCTTCTTGCGCCGTGAAATGCGCGACTCTTCCTGCTCGATCATCACGATCTCAAACGTGAGCTTCGGGTGCGGGAATACGTCGCCGAAATGAACCAGTTCATCGAAGACATTCAGAATCGAACGCCGCAGCGGGCTGTATCTGGCACTGATAATTTCGCCGCCCGGTTTGTCGCGTCGTACGATGTACGTCCGCGCGGCCAACGGCTTAACGATCGTCACACGATGCGACTCCAGCAGCTTGGCGACTTTCACTCGAATACCCGATAGCGACGCGCGTTGAATCTCAATCAAACGGCCTCGCACGACGGCATCAATCCAGAAGTCGCCGACGCGCACTTCCTGCTCACCCGAGGGGCCACCGTATAGCTCCTTCAACTGGCGATGGAGAGTCGATTCCATGAGCTGCGGCATCCATGCGAGAGACGGGACGCGTGGCTCAAGCGGTGCAACGCGCTCCGCCTCCCACCACACCCGAGATTGAAACGAGCCAACCGCCCCGAGGGCACGAACTCGGGACGGTTGGCTGCGATGTCAGGCGGATGCTAGAGGCGAATCAAAACCGGGTCGAGACCACTCAGTCGTCGTTGTCGGACTCGTCCTGGTCTTGCTTCTTCGGCGACTTCTTAAAGGGCTTCTGCTTCGCGTCCGACTTCAGATCGTCGGACGTGGCCTTGTCGCCACTCAAGGAGGGAACACCGATCTTGTTCGGTGCGATAGGGACCGTCTGGCCAGCATCGCTCTGTGGAAGCGGAGTCATCGGCAACGTCTCCTTTTTGTGCGATTCCACATGGTCCTGAATCGCCTTCACGTCCGCCGCGCCGTCGGCGCACAGATCGTTCAGAGAAACCTGCACGTCCTGTTGCCGGAACGACGATCCTGCCGACCAAGCTTTGCAAGACTCCCGACCGGCAAACCCAAAGCTTTGGTCGAGGCTGCGGATCGCATAAGCGAAATCCTTCAGCTCTTCGTTCACAGCCGTCGAAGCGGTGTTCAGGCCGACGACCGCTCCCAAAACCCCCAACGTCCCGACCGTGACGGCCTCCGCCGACAAGATCAATCCACACTCATCCTGCCACAATTCCTTAACTGCTCGCATGTTGTGCCTCGCTTCCTACGCAGAATCCCTCAAGCACCGACCACCGGCGCCCGATCATCGCCGAAGAGTCGCCTCGTGGCGATTATAACGATTGTAGTGATTGTAGCGGTTGTGGGTACGGTGGCAAATATGGGTTGCGAAAGGTGGCTGCGGAAACAAGGGTGGTATGGCTAGGGTTGGTAGATTGCGTTCATCGGCCCTCCACGTCGGATGACGGCGCATCGCAAACATGGCCGGCAGCACGGCTGGAATGCCGCTTCTCATGCCAACAGGCAGCGTGGTCAAGGAGACACAAACCGCCCACGACATTACACAACATCCACAGAGATCGACCCGACGAACACTGTGCTGCTCAGTGCCAATCAAATGGTTGTGTAGTGCGGACAATCTCTGACCACTGGTTGAGACCAACTGGTGAGATGCCTAGAATCCCGCCCCGTTGCGAAGGTGCCCGGCGAACCGTTCCGGCTGGCAGCCCTTTTTCGATTGATCGACTCACTGGAACGACGCGAGCTTCACGGAGGGTTTTGTCAGATGTCGAACCATTTCTTCACCAGCGAGTCCGTCAGCATGGGTCACCCCGACAAGGTGGCTGACCAAATCTCCGATGGGGTACTGGATGCCCTGCTGGCTCAAGATCCTCGTTCGCGAGTCGCCTGCGAGACGCTGTGTACGACTGACTTGGTTGTGCTGTCGGGCGAAATCACCACCAAGGGCAAGCTCGACTACGTTCAGGTCGCTCGCGATGTCGTGCGAGACATCGGCTACACCTTTGACGACGTGGGCTTCCATCACGAGACCTGCAAGGTTCTCGTGGCCATTCACAGTCAAAGCCCAGACATCGCGATGGGTGTTGATCGCGAAGGAGCTGGCGATCAGGGTTTGATGTTCGGCTATGCGTGCAATCAGACTCCGGAACTGATGCCTCTGCCGATTGCGCTGTCGCATCGGATCATCAACCGCCTGACCGAGGCTCGCCAACAGTTGCAAGTCGGTTGGCTGCGACCTGACGCCAAGAGTCAGGTCACGGTCGAATACGACTCGAAGAACAAGCCGGTTGGAATTTCAGCAGTCGTCGTTTCGACGCAGCATGACGACAAGGTCTCGCAAGCCGACATCTCAGACTTCGTGATTGAGAACGTCGTGAAGAAGTCGATCCCCGCGAACTTGCTCTCGGACAAGACCAAGTACCACATCAATCCGACTGGCAACTTTGTCGTCGGTGGGCCTCACGGCGACACCGGACTGACGGGTCGCAAGATCATCGTCGATACTTACGGCGGCTGGGGCCGTCATGGCGGCGGCGCCTTCAGCGGGAAAGACCCCACGAAGGTGGATCGTTCGGCCGCGTACATGGCGCGTCACGTCGCGAAGAACATCGTTGCGGCGGGACTGGCTGACGAGTGCGAGTTGCAACTGGCTTACGCGATTGGCGTGGCCGATCCCGTCAGCGTTCACGTCGCGACGAATGGCACCCACAAGATTCCTGAAGACAAGATCGTGGCCCTCGTCCGCGAACACTTCAAATTGACACCGTTGGGGATTATCGAGTACCTCAACCTGCGACGGCCTATTTACAGGAAGACCGCCAGCGGCGGCCACTTCGGTCGTAACGAGGCCGACTTCACGTGGGAGGCCACGAATAAGGCGGCCGATCTCAAGAAGGCTGCGGGCTTGTGAGAGTTTTCAACCGACACCAACCCGACGCGTAAAGCGAGGACGTGTGGGGGGGAAATGAGGGAGTGTGACTTATCGTCCTTGCTCACGCTGCGGGTTGGTGTGGAAGAGACGAGATCATGAATCGGGGGCATCGGCCCCCGATTCTTTTTCGGGTACGATTCGGCAACCGTGACTGAACTTGATCCGTCACGGTTGCCGCTTTGCGTGGAAGGGACTCCATGCCAGAACGCCGCCTGCCTTTGAACTCGCCTCGCGACACGCGCAGCAGCTTTCCGCTGATTCCCACCCGGCGATCGCTCGCCGTGGGAATCTGGTCGGCATTGCTGGTCTCGGACGCGGTGCTGATCGCGCGTTGTTTGTCTGGTGAATGGGTCGCACCGCTCCCGCCGTTGTTGGCTGTCGTCTCGATGATCGCCGTAGCTGCGGCATCGCATCTGGCATGGTTCGCATTCCAAGCCCATTCGCGGCGAACAGTCTCGAACGAAATCAGCCACTGGGTTCCGCTGGGCGTTTCGTTGGCCGCGTCTGCGCTCTGGTGCCTCGCACTCGTCACTCAGGCGGCTCCGCTGACGAGCGGCCTGCTCGCAGGGGTCATTTTGTTCCAGTGGTTGACCGCATTGGCAACGGTCGAACCTCAGATACGAGGTGAGATCGGCTCACCAGTGATCGACGTGACTTCCGTGGCCCGTAAACCGGCATCCGGACAAAACCGCCCAGAAGACAATTTTCAATACCCGACCTTAGTTGAAACGCCGATCCCCGATTCATTCGAACCAGGGCCGATTGAGTTTGAGCCAGTCGTGTTCGACTCAACTGACAGCGACGGCCGCGAAGATGAGGACATCACGCAATGGATGTCGCGGCGCATGACCGACGATGGGGAAGTCATCGAAGGCTGGTTGCGAGTGACGTTCTTCTCAGGGCAACGCGAGGCCACGATTCACGTTTCATTCTGCCCACCGTTGGCTGGCTCACCCGAGATCGAAACAGAAGACCTTGAAGGAGCCGATCTCGAAATTCGAACCGCCTCCGTCTTCCCGTTCGGGCTGCGCATGATCGCCCGCCGCAGTGGCTCGACACAGGAATTACAAGTCGCCCGCATCGGCTTCGTCGCAACAGCCGCCGCCAATCGACGAGCGGCGTGACGTCGTCACTCGCTGCGAATTTCGAGAGCCACCGGTTCAAATAAGCCTGCGGGATGATCGCTGACTCCCACCGATGTGACCGTCAGGCGAATGCCCACAATGTTGAAAGGCTTTAGCACCGCCGTCAGCTCGCATTCCACGGCTTCGCCGTTGGCGGCGAACTCCACCAATACCGAATCATTTAGCAGAATCGTTCCCTCGCCGCGTACTCCCGAGCAGACCAACCAGACTCGATCCTGCGGCTCCAGATTCGTGGGACAATGAAACCGTCGTCGCATCAACGCCGTTCCCGGCACGGGGCCGAAGAGCGACTGCCAATCGCGCGGCATCGCGGTGGTCCCCATCGTGAGAGCGGGAGCAACCAGCGAAGTCACCCCTTCCCAGGCAAACTCCCACGGACCCAGAAGTCGAATGCGATGAACAGGCACGATCGAAGCTTCCTCACTCAAAATTCATCTTGGTTCCACCACCAACGTGTTTCCACAGCGGGAGTCGGGTACTCCAAAGTTGCCCAACAACTTCAGGAGACTGCGCTAGTGTACGAAACAGACCGCCGATATACTCCCGCCGCGTTGTAAGGGAGCCTTCCGGTTGTTTGCCGTTGAGACTCCCGTTGATCGTGAAGTCATGTACCGGCTGGCCGCTCGTCGTGGCCCTGTTGTTCACAGTCGGTCGAGGATGCGATTCCGATGATTGACAGTCTTGTTTCGCGATCAAGCAGTCTCATGACAACTGGCATCGAGGCCCCACCCGCCGTGAAATCGAACCGGACCGGATCGTCTGAGTGGAGCGGATCGAGCGACCCTGTGCTGGAACCTTCCGGCGGTTGGAGTCGCCGCACGCGATCGCTTCTGGGAGTACAGGTTCTTTCGACCGGATCGTTCGTTCCGGACAACACCGTCACGAACGCCGACCTTCAATCTCGCTACGGCTTCGATCCGGCGTGGATTGAACAACGGACCGGCATCCTCGCACGACGCCATGCGTTGCCCGAACAGGCGACGAGCCATCTCTGCATTGAAGCCGCTCGCCGCGCGATGAAGAACGCGGGTGTTGAGGCTCGTGAGATCGACCTCGTCGTAGTGGGGACATTCACTCCCGACTATCAATGCCCGACGACAGCCAATCTCGTGCAACAAGCTTTGGGAATCGACGCCCCCGCGATGGATGTTCATGCCGCCTGCTCGGGGTTCGTCTACGCTCTGGCCACTGCTGCTCAGTTCGTGGCGACGGGCAACAGCCGGATGGCACTCGTCATTGGTGGTGACTGCAACAGCCGCATCGTGAACCCGCTCGACATGAAAGTCGCTCCACTGTTCGGTGACGGCGCTGGAGCCGTTTTGTTGACGAAGGGCGACGCTCATCAGGGATTGATGTGCTACCAGCTCGGTTCGGATGGCGGTGGTGGCCCGATGCTCGATCGGCAAGCGGGTGGCTCGAAGAACCCAACGACTCACGAAGACTTGGACGCGGGGCGACAGTACCTGCAAATGGACGGCCGCAACGTCTTCAAGTGGGCCGTGCGGGCGGTGACAGACAGTGTGGAACTCGTCCTTCAAAAGTCGGGCCTCTCGGCCCGCGACGTGGACTTGTACGTGCTGCATCAAGCCAACATCCGCATCATCAACAACGTCGCCGAACAACTCGCCATCCCACCTGAGAAGCTCTACAACAACTTGCAGACCTACGGCAACACGTCCGCCGGTTCGATCCCGATCGCGCTCGATGAGGCTTTGAGCGCCGGACGACTCAACCGCGGCGACACGCTCTTAATGAGCGGTTTCGGTGCCGGGCTGACTTGGGGTACCTGTCTCTTCCGCTGGTAGACAGCGGCCGCGCGGAATGAAGACCGACCTGACTTGGGCGACCGGCAACAAGTCTCTGTTCCAAAGGAGACGAGTCACTCCGTGACTCGAAGATTCCGGTCACGGAGTGACCGGTCTACTCTCCTCTGCCGCTCGCCTTAGTCACCTCTGCCACCGTGCGACATCCGGCGGTTGAGCGACATTCAATGGTGCTTGGTCACGGACTTTGGCGGTTCGCTCTTCGTCGTCAGATTTTTGAGAACGGCGTTCTTCCGCATCCGCTTTTGCAAGTGCGACTGCGTCGTGGCGGGGCGACGTGCCCCGCCGGTGTTCGAGCGGCTCATGGCGAGATGCCCTCCAGAAAATGAGACGGCGGACGGGTGAGGACGACGCATTCGTTTGACTACGGCCTCTAAGTTGAGCGATACACTCACGCCCCATGAAGTGTTGCGTCGTTTCACCGCACGGGCAACTCCCACGAATCGCTAGGAAGCTCATCATGCTCACTGCAGAGTCTCGCCGTCGTTCGTTTCCGATGCTGGATGAGATGGTCTATTTGAACACGGCCGCCGAAGGGCTGCCGCCGGTCGAAGTGGGCGAGGCTCTCGCGCAGTACTTCCGAGACAAGCAACTCGGTATGGACGGCCGCGAGCGGCATTTCGCGGCGCTCGAGGAAACGAAGTCCTTGGTCGCGGAGTTGTATGGACTGACAGCGGCCGAGGTCGCCATCTGCTCGTGTTCCTCCGAAGCATTCAATCTCGCGGCGTTGGCGATGCGATTGCGTGAGGGCGACGAAGTCGTCATCAACGATCTCGATTTTCCTGCGGGAATCACGCCGTGGTTGCAACCGACTTGCCCCGCCACCGTGCGCGTGTGGCGGGCGCGGGAAGGCGTCCTGTACGTTGAAGACCTTGCCAAGTTGCTGACCCCGAAAACGCGGCTCGTCACGGTCTCACTCGTCAGCTTTTACAACGGGCACATGATCCACTTGCCGTCGGTTGTTGAGACTGTGCGACACCATTCTCCCGCGCTGGTCGCGGTGGATGTGACTCAGGCACTCGGCCGCATCCCTCTGAATTTGGTGGGCGCTGACCTCATCGTTAGTAGCACGCACAAATGGATTTTGGCCAGTCACGGCGGGGGACTCGTGGGAGTCCCGTCGGCGCGCGCCCGCGAATGGACGGTTCCTGCGGGAGGCTGGTTTCATCTCGAAGATGCGTTTGGAGCGAACCGGTTTGAGCAAGCGGTCAGCCGCCCCGGTGCGGCGGGCTTTGCGGTCGGAATGCCCAACTTCCCGGCGATCTATGCGATTCGCGCCGCGCTCCAATATCTGCGAGGCGTCGGCGTGGAAGCCATCGACCGCGTGGCTCGCCCGTTGACGCGTGCGTGCTTGGAAGGCGTGGCCAAGCTCCCCGTTGAACTGCTCGCGCCGCGCGACGACTCAGCGCTGGCTGGCATCTTCGCGTTTCGTCATCCCGCCGCAGACAAGATCGCCCAGCACTTGAAGGCCAACCGCATCCACATCATGTCGCACGCCGGTCGCTTGCGCGTGGCCGTCCACGGCTACAACACCGAAGCGGACATCGAGACTTTTTTGCGATGTCTCACGGAGGCGTTAAACGCGGTTTAGAGCCGATCCAAGAACCCCTCACCCCCGGCCCCTCTCCCCGCAAAGCCGGGGCGAGGGGTGAGTTTTTTAATACGCTTCGCGCGTTTGCAGGAAGACGGCCTTCTTCTCGCCGGGCAGTGTGAAGTCGAAGCCGCAGCGTTGGAAGAACTCATCGGACGACGTGATCGCCATCACTTCAAACACATGGCGTTGCCGCGCTCGCTCTACGCAGGCCGTCACCAAAGCTTTGCCGATGCCACGTCCCTGCTGATCGGGTGAGACGGCAAGGCTTCTCAATTCGGCCAGCTTGGACGAGTAAATCTCCAACGCGGCGAAGCCCACGATCTGACCGTTCGACTCGGCGATGAACCCGTCCACGGTGAGGTCTTCGAGTTCGTCATGAGTTCGCGGCAGCAGCCGTCCGCGTTCGACAAACGGCGCAATGAACGAGCCGAGTGCATCGACATCGGTCTCCATCGCGGGACGCACTGTGAACCCCTCAGGTTGTTTTGTGGAGGGACTACTACCTTCAGACATCGGTTGCTGACTCCTGACTCCGGGCTTTCGATCAAGGGGGCGGCATCGTACAAACCGTCCCTCACGAATCACAGGTTCTCTTTTTGGACGCTCCCGCACGATGGACTCACTCGTTTCACTGCTCGCTCAATCCCTGAATGGCAACACGTTTCAACGCCTTATCCTGAGCCAACCGCTGCAGGCGACGAAAGGGAACGCGGCCAAGGTGACAGTGCGGCCGGTCGAGATCAGCGGTGAGACCGCCTACCAGTGGTCGGCTCGCGTTGGGCCACAGGAGACGCACGAGAACCTGTCCGCCGATCAGTTGCGATTGCGGGCGAAGTCGCTGTTCGGTGTGACATTCGGTGACGCCCACCTCTTCACGTCCGAGGCCGACTACACACTCCGAAAGAAGCCACGCGGACCACTCAGAGTGAAGCGGGCACCGTCGTCACTCGCGCCTCAGCCGGTCGCCGATCACAACCGCGAGAAAAATTATTTGATTCCCGTCGGCAAGCCCTGCCCGTTTCTGACGGAAGTCGGCGTGATGCTGCCAGACGGCAAGGTTCGACCGGCGATGTACCACAAGTTTCGCCAGATCAACCGCTACCTCGAATTCGTCGATGACATCCTGCAGTACCTGCCCGCCGAAGGAACCTTGAACGTCGTCGATTTCGGCTGTGGGAAGAGCTACCTCACGTTCGCGCTGCATTACTTGCTGACGACGATCCGCAACCGAAAGGTCTCGATTGTCGGACTCGATTTGAAAGAAGACGTGATCCTAGATTGCTCGCAGATCGCGAAGAAGCTGCGGTGCGAAGGGCTGCGGTTTGAAGTCGGGCGGATCGAGTCCTTCCAACCCGCCAGCTTTGAACCGTCGGGAGCCGTGCATCTGACGGTGTCGCTCCACGCCTGCGACACCGCGACCGACGACGCGATCGCCGCTGCGATTCGCTGGCAGTCCGATGCGATCCTCGCCGTTCCCTGCTGTCAGCACGAACTGAACGAATCGCTGAGCCGAGACCTGCTGCCGGGAATCACCGGCTTCGGAATCCTGCGTGACCGGTTCGCGTCACTCGCGACAGACGCGCTCCGCGCCAAGCTGCTTGAAGTGCGCGGCTACAAGACGCAGATCCTCGAATTCATTGACCTCGAACACACACCGAAGAACCTCCTGCTACGAGCCATCCGCCGCAAGACCCCGGATCCCGATGGCGACGCCTACCGCCACGCGTCCTTTGCAAAACTGAAGTCCGACCTGATGCTCGACACTTGGCGTTTGGAGCAGGCTCTGCTTTAAGGCGGGCGGCAAGACTTGATTGACCCAAAGTAGGCGTGTCACTTCGTGACACGAACGGCTCCCGCCACGGAGTGTCGGGTCTACTTTCTCTTGCCGGTCGCCTAAAGGCTCTCAACTATCGGGAAGAACATGCGGCGCTGGGACATCTTCTGCACGGTGGTCGACAACTTGGGAGACATCGGCACGTGCTGGCGGCTGGCTCGGCAATTGGCTGATGAACATGAGGCCCGTGTCCGGCTGTGGATCGACAAGCTGGAGAGCTTCGCGTGCTTGTGCCCTTCCGTTTCGACCGCTGCCGCCGTGCAGCATGTGGACTCGATTGAGATTCGTCGTTGGCCGTCGGACTTTCCCGCAGTGGATGATGCGGACGCCGATGTGGCGGACGTGGTTGTCGAAGCCTTCGCGTGTGAGCTTCCGGCAACTTATGTCGCGGCGATGGCTCGACGAGGTGTGGCTCCCGTCTGGATCAACTTGGAGTACCTCAGCGCGGAAGGCTGGGTGGATGACTGCCATCGGCTGACCTCGCCTCACCCGAGATGGCCGCTCAAGAAAACTTTTTTCTTTCCCGGCTTCACCCCCAAGACGGGCGGACTGCTGCGGGAACGTGACCTGCGATCTGACCGGGCTGCATTCGATCACGCTGCTCAAGCGGAATTCTGGCGCAGTGTGAATGTTGCTCCACGAACCGACGACGAGCTGCGCGTTTCCCTGTTTTGTTACGACAACCCGGCGCTCCCAGAGCTGTTGCAATGTTGGATCGACGGCGCAACCGCCGTACACGTGTTGGCCGCACCCGGCGCGGCCACGGAACAGATTGCCCGTTGGTCCGGAATCGCACTTCCACCGGGCACGCCGCTTTGTCGCGGATCACTCACCGTGCAGGCCCTGCCGTTTCTGTCTCAGCCCAACTACGACCGCTTGCTCTGGTCATGCGACGTGAATTTCGTGCGCGGCGAGGACTCGTTCGTCCGGGCGCAGTGGGCTGAACAGCCTTTCGTGTGGCAAATCTATCCTCAGACGGAAGGGACTCATCTCATCAAGCTGGATGCGTTCCTGACGCGATCCCTCGGCGAAGGCGACAGGGCTTTCAACGTAGGGGTGGGGCAGCTCGCTTCGAGCGTCGGCGCACCATTGGAAGACGGCGAGAAAATAGGGTGGGCCGACGCGACGAAGCGCTGCTGGCACGCGTGGAATGATCCCGGTGGCGAGCACACCGAAAACATGGCCTCGGCCTGGCAGAGTTTCATCGCAAATCGACTGGCGATTCAGCGGCACGGCAAACTCTGGGCCAACCAGCTTGACCAGCAGAGTGATCTGGCCAACAATCTCGCCCGCTTCGTGCAGGAAAAATGAGGCAGCCCCGCCTCCGCACATTGCCGCGCATTTTGGCCCAGTCGGCCGATGCGACTTCTTTACTTCGACAGGCAGGATGGGAACAGAGTTATGAGTGTGAAGATCGCCGGCGACATTCAGTCGGGCAACGTCATCATGGTTGAGAACGCGCCGGTCGTAGTGCTAAAGGCGGTCTACAACAAGTCGGGCCGCAACCAAGCGGTGGTGAAAGTCCGCGCCAAGAACCTGTTCACCGGCCGCATTTCGGAACTGATCTACAAATCCGACGAAAAGCTGGAAGGGGTGATGCTCGACAAGAAGGATTGCACCTATTCCTACTTCGCCCCACCGATGCACGTCTTCGTGGATTCGGAATACGTCGAGTACGAGATCGAAGCCGAGACCCTCGCCGACCTCGAAAAATACTTCTGCGAAGACATGACGGATGTCTGCGAAGTGACGTTCTACGAAGGTCGTCCCATCTCTGTCGTCCTGCCGAAAGTCATCGTTCGCGAGATCGAGTACACCGAGCCGGCCACGCGCGGCGACACCTCGGGCAAGATCACCAAGACGGCCGTCTTGAAGGACACCAAGCACGAACTCCAAGTCTCCTCCTTCGTCGAAATCGGCGACAAAATTGAAATCGACACCGTCACCGGCGAATTCAAGAAACGCTGCAACTGATCGCCGATAAGAAATACCGTAGGACGGGCACTCTTGCCCGTCCTATTTTTTTTAGGAACGGGGCCGCAATAACTTCCCGAGTGTGGCTGGGGTCGGCGCTTCGCGGCCCCCAGCGTCGTTTGAACACGTCATAATCTGGGGGCGTCGAAACGCCGACCCCAGCCACCCGCCCAGAGTTTAAGTGGTGCCAGTGCCGTCGCTGCCCAAACAAATCGCGTTCAATACGGCGGAAGGAGTCGACGAAAGCCGTGAGAGAGGACGACGGCGAGAAAGAATGGATTGCGGAGCGCGAGCATCCAACGCAGTTCAGGCGGCGACTTGAGATTGTTCCAACTCGCTTGATACTCCTCAGGGTATTCGTGCTGGAGCCAGAAACGGCCGAACAGCAGACGACCGAGCGTTCCCTGCCACTCTTCGTCGCGCGGGATTTCGGCCATGTACCGCGACCACTCATACGGAATCTGATCGGCACCGCAGGCGGCTCCAGCGAGACCTCCCAAGATCGCGGCAGTTGTGTCGGTGTCGCCGCCGAGCAGGATGATCTCTTCCACGGGACGACGAAACTCGCCCGGCCATCGCAACCAGCAGAACAACACCGCAGCGACGGTGAAGACGATGTAGCCGGAGACGCCACGTTGCTGACCGAGCCGCTCGGCGAATTGACTGGAGGACTCGGCGGCGGCCAGTGATTCGGCAACTGCGTTCAGTGCTCGGTCCCAATCGGGGTGGTTCGCTTCTCCACGGCACAGCGCCAGCATGGCCTTCGCGTCGATGGAGACGGGCGAGCCATTCGTCCCAGCGCTGTGAACGATTTCTCGAGCGGCCAAGGCAATCATCATCGCGCCCGATTCGGCTCGCGGATCGGAATGGGTGAGCCGTGTTGAGGCACGGACGAACTCTCGCATCAGCGTTTCATCGCGAGAGAGGCAGAGACCGATGATTCCCGCTCGCATCGCCGGGCCGTTCCCCGCCGAGCGAACTCCGCTCCGATCGGGTGGCCATCCCAACCACGATTTGACGAGCGACCGCGCCGTCGCCAATCCGACTCCAGCGGGAAGACGCAGCAACCACCAACGGAGTCGCCGCGCGAGTGACTTCGCAAACGCAGACGCATCATCAGGATGTTCGATCAGCGCGAGTGCCGTCTCCCACATATGTTCGGTGTCGTCGCTGACCATGCCCCGACCACTAATGAATCGGTGTTGCAACGGTGCTCCGCCAAACAACCGCACTGCTCGCCGTGGAGACAGTCCTTCACGTGGCAAACCCAGCGCATCACCGACCGCCATCCCTCGGACGAAACCACTGAACCAGTCCACGATTTGTGGAGAATTTCGATTCGCGGAAGAGGGCAACTTGGACATCATTTCGCTTCGGCCCCATTGGCGGTCGTAGACGCCGCATTCGACCCACCGATAGAAGGACGAATGCGGCCACTCGATAGGTGACTTGGCATGTCTATGTTTCGCGGGATTGTAATGGATGTAGTCCCGTAAGGTGCGTGAAGTCTTCGGAACGCACCATGATCGGAGTTACGGATTCTTCTACCCGTCAGGTGGCCGTGGCTGGAGCCGCTTTGGGCGAAGCCACGGAGGCTTGGGTCAACTCCACACACCGGGGCATCGCTAAGCCGCTCATGCCCTGGCCACCCCGCCGTGGTTGTCAACGGGTTGCTGCGCCACGGAACTCAGCGGCTAATGGCACACTTTTGTGAAACGACCCCGCCCCGGCAAACTGATCACAAAAAACGACTGCTCCGACTGGCTTGGAATGTGGTACGGAATCCTTACCAAGAGGTGCCGGAAACGCATAAGATCGAGAATGTGTGGGCGACTGAAAGAGCCTGCATTCTAGGTCGAAACTAGTAAAACAGCCGAAATCATCATCAGCCCGAGCAACGTTTCTAATCTGGCGGTCAGAGGCTTTAATCCTCCCGGGCATAGTTCCTTTGGGGAATTGGTGTTTCAAACAGGCTCTTCGTTCCGGCAGACGGCACCCTTTCGAGAACAGACACATGGCAACGACCGGATTTGGCATCATTGGCTGCGGCATGATTGCGAACTTTCACGCGGAGGCCGTGAAGCACATCAAAGGGGCGAAGATCGTCGCATGTTATGACTCGCGTACCGAAGCGGCCGATCGGTTTGCGGCGGCCAATGCGGGAGTGACCTCGTACCACAACCTTGACCAGATGCTGGCCGATCCCAACGTTCACATCGTCACCATCTGCACGCCGAGTGGTGCTCACATGGAGCCGGCAGTGAAGGCCGCGAACGCCAAGAAGCATGTCGTGGTCGAGAAGCCGATGGAGATCACGCTCAAGCGCTGCGACGCGATTCTCGATGCGTGCAAAAAGAACGGCGTGATGCTTTGTCCGATCTTCCCGTCGCGGTTCAGTGCCGCCAACATCGCGCTGAAGGAAGCGGTCGCTGAAGGCCGGTTCGGCAAGCTGACCTTGGGCGACACTTACGTCAAATGGTGGCGGACACAGGAGTACTACGACCAAGGTGGCTGGCGCGGGACGTGGGCCTTGGACGGCGGCGGGGCTTACATGAACCAAGCCATTCACAATGTGGACCTGCTGCAATGGTTCATGGGCGACGTGGCCGAAGTCTGTGCCATCACGAGTACGCTCGCGCACGAACGAATCGAGGTCGAAGACATCGGTGTTGCGGCGATCAAGTTCAAGAGCGGAGCGGTCGGCACGATCGCAGCCACGACCGCTGCATGGCCGGGTCTGCTCAAGAAGACCGAGATTCACGGCACGTCCGGCTCGGTCATTGTCGAACAGGACGATGTCCTGATGTGGCAGTTCGAGAAGCCGAAGGCCAAGGACAAAGCCATCCAAGAGAAGTTCGCTCGCAAGGTCGGCGGGACGGGCGGAGCCAGCGATCCGAAGGCGATCAGTTACGTCGGCCACATGGAACAACTGAAGGACTTCGTGAAGGCGATCCAAACCGGAAAGCCTCCCAAGATTACCGGCGATGAAGGGCGCAAGGCGGTTGAAATCATCCTCGCCATCTATCAATCGGCATGGACCGGCAAGCGAGTCTCATTGCCACTCGCCAAGGACCCGAAGCGACCGGGTTGAGATTCGTGGTTCACTCCACTTGTGCCTCCGTCTGAATCCGCAGGGACTCGAAGATGACAGCGATCACGTTTCGTCTCGGCAATGATCTCGATTTGGAGGCCGTGATCGAGCTGTTCTCGGCGACAACACTGGGTGTCCGTCGTCCGTTGGAAGATCGTGGCGCGATGGCTGACATGTTGAGTCACGCCAACTTAGTTGTCACCGCTTGGGACGGGCCGCTGTTGGTGGGGATCGCTCGTTCTCTGACCGACTTCTGTTTTGTGGCCTATCTATCCGACCTCGCGGTGCGCGAGTCACACCAGCGGCGCGGGATCGGTCGCGATCTGACCCAACAGACGCGAGACCGGCTCGGCCCGCGCTGCAAGCTTGTGCTCCTCTCGGCTCCGCTGGCGGTCGATTACTACCCGCGACACGGCTTCACGCAGCATCCGTCCGCGTGGACGCTCGATGCGCATGAGCCGCTGCTGTGAAGCATCCCTGTAGGACGGGCACTCTTGATGCGCCCGCCAAAAGTAACCTTCATCGCTCCGCGTGAAGTCAGCCGAGTCACCAGCGACACGGATCTGCGGGAAACAGCGTCATTCCGCGTTCGGCTCTCTTCACGCGGAGCGATGAAGGCTACTTTTGTCACTCTTACCCGTCCGCCCTACCGCGACAGACTCGGGCGAGCAGGAGTGCCCATCCTACAAATCGACCCGGCTCGAATGACGAGCGTCTGAGCGGCGCGGTCTCCCCAAGTTTGGCGATGCTCGGACAGCATCCAGCTCACCACGGCGGGGAGTGGGCTCAGCAGGAACGGGAGGTCGAAGCAGTAGAGCACGCTGCGGACGATGGCGTTGGAGATGCCGCACGGACGGAGTGTGGAACTCACCGTGCGAATCCCCAGCAGCCACTTCCCCGGCGTGACACCGACGCGGCCCTCGAACAGAACCTTCAGACCGCCCGCTACGAACAACGCGGCCACCCACAGACTCGGGAAGTCACGTCCGACGGCAAACGGATGAACCAGCCAGCCGATGGGGGAGCCGAGTAACGCTTCGGGAAGGTTCCTCAAGCCCATGAATCGGCCCCCTGATTGGGATGGCGTTCGTTTGGAAGTCGGACGGCTTGAATTGGAAGACAGCCGACCGATTGAAACACATGGTGTGGCTGGGGTCCGCGCTTCGCGGCCCCCAGAGGTCAGCGTGTGCCACTACGCTGGGGGCGGCGAAGCGCCGACCCCAGCCACACCAAACAACTCGAAACACGGCTTCGACAAAGTCCTACGTCAGCGGAATTGGCCAGTTTATGCCGCAGGTGATGCCGCCATCGACGTAGATCACTTGGCCGGTCATGTACCGCGAGGCGTCGCTGGTGAGAAAGAGGGCCGCACCCAGCATGTCTTCCGGTTTGCCGAGTCTCTTCAACGGCGTGTTGGCTTCGCCCCAAGCCTGCATCGTGGGATCGGACCACAGCTTCTGAGTGAGATCGGTCAGGATGAAGCCCGGGGCGATCGCGTTCACGCGGATGTTGTGCTGGCCCCACTCCATGCCCATCCCGCGCGTCATCATCCCCAGCCCCGCTTTGCTCATCGCATACGGCAGGACGCCCTTCAGTGGTGCGAACGTGTTGAGTGAGTCGATGTTGACGATCGTCCCCCCGTCCCCCTGCGCGATCATTTGCTTGCCGACGGCCTGTGCGACGAGGAACGCTCCCTTGAGATTGATGTCCAAAATGTGGTCGTACTCGGCCTCGGTGTACGTTTCGACTCGCTTGCGAATGTTGACTCCCGCCACGTTGAGTAGCGTGTCGATCCGACCGGCCTTGGCCACGACCGACTCGATCATGCGCGGCACGTCATCCGGTTGAGAGACGTCGCACACGACGTAATCGCACGTCCACGCGGAACCTCCGATCTCGCTCGCGGCCAGCCGCAAAGTCGCTTCCTCGCGCCCGGCAATCACCACGCGAGCACCTCGTGCAGCAAACCCTTCCGCCAACCCGCGCCCGATCCCACGACTCCCTCCCGAGACCAGCACGACGCGATCGCGAACCGAAAACAACTCATCAGCCTCTGCCATGAATATCACTCCTCAAGAAAATGGTGTCGAAACGCGGGTGCTTCCCACGGCCATGAATGAGATGTCCGAGGCGAGCCGTGTGCCGTCAGGCCACGGATTCCCCCGAACTCGCCGCTTACGGCAAGCGGCTCGCCAATG
>Ga0209086_10001305_pt1 | contig 20359 bp, 1 predicted proteins | sample M_130207_XF_Meta_FD_187312 | JGI IMG/M metagenome (GOLD analysis project Ga0209086, IMG submission 187312) | Freshwater microbial communities from Lake Montjoie, Canada to study carbon cycling - M_130207_XF_MetaG (SPAdes) (version 2) | ecosystem: Environmental > Aquatic > Freshwater > Lake... | reverse complement strand
CCAATGCGGACGGATGGCGACTCGCGCACCGGCAAGTGCTAGGCTGGCAGGAAGATTGAGTTGGGCATCTAGATCAAAGATTTGTCCAGCAAGCGGACCATCGAGGACTTCGAGGTAGTGTGCACCGCTGGGAAGCGTGACGGTAACAGGCAGAGTAATCTGCGTGCCGGTGACTCTGACAACACGACCTGTGAAGACGGCAGGCTTCAGCAGCGGCATAGAGAGCGTCTGCCGACCGACTGGGAAAGTGCGGCGTGACCAGCCCTCCACACCTGTGACAGCACTTGCTTCGGCTGTGCCATCGAGGTCAGCATCAAGTGCCACCTTGAGGCGCAGGAAGGCGGTGGTGACATTGCCAAACCGCAGAGTTTCGGTCTGATTGGTTCCGACTTGAAGTGTTGGAGTGAGGGCAAGCGATGTCCAGGAGATGAGATCATTGCTTCCTTCGAGAAGGTAACGAAGATCACGATGTTCACCCGCAGGGCGTGTGACCAGCGCATCAACGGCACCTGTGGTGGCATTGACTTCGAGGCGGAAGCGATTGTTACCGACCCCACTGTTTGCAGGTGTGCCGAGTGCGTATTCCATCAGATTGGTGAGACCATCGTCATCAGGATCGTCATTCGGATTGTTAAGACCGCTCAGACTGTTCTGTGACTGCCAAGCAGTAAAGGTGGCCGCAGTAGATGAGTTGGTGCTGCTTAGATCACGGCGCACGATCACCGAGGTCGGCTGACCAGCAGGTGGCGCAAAGGCGAAGTCGATGGTCATCATGCCTGAAGAGTCGGCAGCATCATCCATGAAGGCTTCAAAACCATTCTCACCCGTGCTGGCGGTCGGACTGGAGTTCACGGGCATGCTGCCATAAGCGAGATTGATGATGCCGGAGGAGACACCAGCAGAAGCCGGGGCCGTGCCGTCGATGCCATTTTCATCCACGCGATCATCTTTGGCGGTGTCGGCATTGGTGGTGTTCGCAACGTTGCCAGTGCCAGCAACGGAGACAAAACCATTGAGCGGTGCGCCAGTGGCAAACATGGCAGCAGGAATGTGGACGTAGTAAGCCGCTGCCGATTTGGCGTAGAGAAGATAGGTGCCATTCGCGGCGCTGACCGCCTCCGAGACCGGCGTGTCGGTGATCACCTGCGAAGATTGGTAGAGGCGGACGGTGACGTTCGGGATCGGCGGGTCAATGCCAGACTCGAAGGTGCCGTTGCCATTCACATCGCGGAAGATGAGATTGCCAACCATCATTGCTTTGGGTTTGAGGCCAAAGTCGAGAGTGAGATTGACGTTAGCGTCCTCAACATTGTCACTGATCATTTCATAGCCAGTTTCACGACCATCCGTGTCGGTAGGCTGAGTGCCGAGACTAAAGTTGTAGGCATTCGTGTAAGCGCCGGTGGTGGCAGGATTGGCCGTAGGCACCGCATCTTGATTGTTACCGTCATCATAGCCGTTGGTGGTCAAGACACTGGGTTCCAGGAAGGAGAGCATGCCAGAGGCACCGAATTGATCTGCCGGGATGCGCAGCTTGTACATATTCGGTGTCAATGCTGGCGGCACCCAGAGGATGTAAGCGCCATTGGCGTTCGTGGTCGTCACGCCGATGACGTTTTCTAAATTGTTGGAAGTATTGACGTGAACCACCTCAACGCTGACGCCCGCTATGCCTGCATCAACACCGGTCTGGAATTTGCCGTCGGCATTGATGTCGCGGAAGACGAGATTGCCGAGACCAATGCGAGTGGCGAAGCCGAAGTCGATGGTGAGATTCACGCGATTGTCGGTGGGGTCATCGCTGGAACCCTGGAAGCCACCTTCAAGCGCACCGATCGGAGCTGCATTGGCGGTGAGAGTGACTGGCGGTGCAGTCACGCCGACTTGCTCGGGATTTTGAACATCGACGCCGTCTTCTCCGAGATTATCATCACCCACACTGACTTGGTAACCTCGTAGTGAGACCTTACGGAACAGCGGACCGTTACCGAGTGCGGAGCCATTGATGCTGATGCTTTCCTTAAAGTTGTCTGCGGCCACGTGGGCGGTGTAAATGCCTGGGCTGAGATTATTGAAGATGTATCGTCCGTTCGCATCCGTGAAGGTGCTGCGAACGGCGCCTGATGAGCCGACATTACCAGAACCCGAATAGAGCAACATCCAGACGCCAGGCACGCCTTCTCCAGCATCCGCGACGCCGTTGTTGTTGGCGTCATTGAAGACGAGATTGCCGATGCTCATCAGATTCGGCAATACGCCACCCGTGAAGCCGAAATCGATTGTTAGATCCACATCACCATCATTGATGGAGTCCTGCGTGGCTTGGAATCCGGTTTCGGTCGTGGAATCCAGCGGCTCAGTGTCGTAGGCAAGTTCAAAGACAATCGAACTGACGCCGGTGGTGGCAGGCGAAGTGGCATCAAGACCATTTTCACTCGCGTCATCATCGGAACCGTCGTCATTGCCGTAACCGGTAACGGAAAGGCTGCCGGCCAGCAATGAACTGCCACCGAACTCGGATGCTGGGATGTGCATGAAGTATTCACCAGCCTCGTAAGCGTTGAGCAGGAAGGTGCCGTCAATACCTGTGATTACCTCATGCACCGGACTGTTGATGGCAGGATTGTCGCCGGACTTAAAGAGACGCACCTTGATTCCTGGAACACCAAAGTCGGCGCTGTCGTAGTGACCATTCGAGTTCAAATCACGGAACACGAGATTACCGACGCTCAAGGGCTTCGGTGAGAAGCCAAGATCGACGGTTAAATCGATATTGGCATCAGCATAGTCGTCGGTTTCGGAGAGATAGCCGGTCTCATTGGTCGCTGCCGTCGGTGCATTGGCAGGAAGGATGGTGAAGAGGGGTGTGCGAGCCCCATCGACGAGCACGGAACTTGTGGTGTAGCCATCCTGAGCGGCATCGTCATCACCAGCAGTGGTAGTGATGCTGCCGGAGCCTGCCGAGGCGGGCTTCGACGGCACTCGATTGGCCAAGGGCTGGCCATCGGTGAAATTGGCAACCGGCACACGCACATAGTAGCCGCCAGGAGCCACGTTGAAGTTATAGAGGCCACCGCCGTAGGTCGTCGTGGTGGTAACTGCCGTGGCAGCAGATGTTTGGTTTGACCATAGCTCAACGGTGACACCATCAATACCAGTCTCGGTGTTCGGATCGAAGATGCCATCGTTGTTGGCGTCATTGAAAACGAGGTTGCCAATGGAAACCTGCGGCACAAAGCCGAAGTCGATGGTCAGATTGACCGCCATGTCATTGAGATCGTCGCTGGAGCCGAGATGTCCGCCCTCCTGACTGCCAGTGGGCGAATTCGTGGTGCTGAGTTCAAACACCGCCGTCTGAACGCCATTGGATGATGGATTACCGTCATCAATGCCGTCTTCGCCGAGCTGATCATCTCCTGACTGCACTCCCATGGAGCTGGCGTGCTGGTAAAGCGGCATGCCGAAGTCGAACTGCGAAGCAGGAACGCGCACAAAGTAGCGGCTTGGCGTTAGATCGCTAAAGAGATAGGTGCCGTCGGTCGCGGAGGTAACTTGGGCAAACAACGAATAGGAAGGCACGGCTCCATTCATGCTCTCACGATAGAGTTCAAGGGCGACACCACCGACACCTTCACCCGCATCCGCACGACCATTGTAGTTTGCATCGATGAAGACCAGATTTCCGACTCCGACGGAGCGGAAGAAGCCGAAATCGATGGTGAGGTCCGTATTGTCATCGTTCACATCATCCGTGTAGGCGTTCCCGCCAAACTCGCCGAGCGAGTTGGTGGGTTCTTCATCGGGAGCCAAATGGAAGACCGTTGAAACAATGCCGGTTGCGGATGGGTCTGTTGCATCAGAGCCGTTTTCATCTTGGTTGTCATCGACACCGTTGTCACCGCCTACACCAGGAATCGAGCGCCAGCCAGAAAGCGGCTTGCCAGCAGCGAACTCTGACGGCGGGATGAAGACTTTGTAGTCGCCAGCGGCAAGATTGCTGAATAGGTAAGAACCGCCGTTGCTGGTGGTGATGGTCGAAATCGCACTGGCAGTGAGCGGATCGGCAGCGGCGGCAAACAACTTCACCTTCACGCCGTCGATGCCTTCTCCGGCATCATACGTGCCATTGCCGTTAAGATCGATGAATACGAGGTTTCCGACGCCAACACCATTCGGATTCGACGCCGCAAAACCAAAGTCGAGCGTGAGGTCATAGTTGTTATCGTCGAATGCATCGATGTCGTTAAAGGCACCGCCTTCACCGTTCGCATCCACCGGCTCCGCATTGACGGCGAGGGTGAACACACCACTGCGGATGCCGTTGAGGAACGGCGTAGGATCGTCGATCCCATTTTCGTTATTTGGGATGTTGTCATCCAGCACTGCGGTCACGCTGCTGGCTCCAGCGGCAGATTCCAGGCCATACAATGGACGTCCGGGTTCAAATTCAGATGGCGGGATGTTGAGGATATAGCTGCCAGCAGGAAGAGAATCGAAGAAGTATCTGCCGCCGTTGCCGGTGATGCGGGAGAAGATCGGAATACCGAAACCGGGTGTTTGATTGCCACGATAGAGTTCCACGGTCACGCCATCGACACCTTCACCCGCATCGGCAAAGCCATTTTCGTTGCTGTCGATGTAAACAAGGTTGCCGACGCCGACAGGGGTCTGGAAACCGAAATCGATGGTCAGATCGGTTGCGGCATCGACCTGATTGTCAGCAGTGTTCTCGAAGCCCGTTTCACCACTATCATCGGTTGGTGCATTGCCTGGGAAAAGACTGATGACGAGAGATGAGACACCATTGAGGGCCGGGTCGCCGTTGTTGATGCCGTCTTCACCGACATCATCATCCCCCACTAGTCCTTCGAGAATACTGATGCGCTGATACAGCGGTCCGTTGGACAAGAACTGCGATGCGGGAACATGCACTATGTAGTTGCCAGGACGCAGGAAATTAAAGCCGTAACGTCCAGCCGAATCACTGGTGGTGAAATCTAGCGGATTATCCACACCGGGGAACTGCGTATCGGCATAGAGTTCAAGGCGAACACCCGGCTGTCCTTCACCCGAATCATAGCGGCCGTTGGAGTTATTGTCGGCGAAGACCAGATTGCCAAGCGCCACAGGACGGAAGAGGCCGATGTCCACCGTGAGGTCAATATTGAGGTCATTGAGATCGGTGGAGGAGTCGAAACCCGTCTCCGTGCCATTATCTGAAGGCGCACTGTCACGCACAAGATTGATGATACCGCTGCTGATACCCGTGATCCAGGGTGTATCAGAGTCACGCGAGTCTTCGCCAGTGTCATCATCGCCGGTAGAGAAGCCGGGTAGGCTGAACAGGCCACGCAGGCTGCCACTCGCCTCAAACTGCGGAGCGGGTAGATGCAGGAAGTACTGTCCTTGCCAGAGATTGCTGAAGAGGAACAATCCACCGTTGGCGGTGACAGTGGTGGCAACGGGCTGGGTGACTCCAGGTGTGTCGCCCCAGCGATACAGTTCGATCACAGCTTCGTCGCGACCCTCACCGACGTCGAAGCGATTGTTACCATTGGCATCAACGAAGACCAAGTTACCGATTCCCATGATGCCGGGTTCGACGAAACCAAAGTCGATGGTCATGTCGCCATTGGCATCAACGGTGTAGTTATCCAATTCACCACCACGTGCGTGTTCTGCGCCCGTGGTGCCATTGCCGAGCGGTTCCGTTCCAGGTGTCAATGTGATGAGCGGACTGGAAACGAGAGTCTTGGGGCCGCCAGGCTGACGACCACTGTCATCACCGTCGATTTGATCATCCAAAATGGAGGAAATGGGGCTGCTGTAGCCACTACCCGCAAGCGGCAGGCCATCCACGAAATTGGAATCCGGAATCTGCACCTGATAAACGCCGGGAGCCTGGCCGGAGAAGTAATAGTGGCCGTTGGTATCCGTGTAAGTCCAGCCAATGCGCGATTCAGCTCCATCGGCAGAGTTGCCGTTCAGATCACGCCAGAGTTCGATTCGCACACCAGGAATGCCGGGTTCCGCTGCATCCTGAATGCCATCTGCGTCGAGATCGTTCCATACCACGGAACCGATGGCGACAGAGTCTGGTAGCGGTGCGAACGGGCGACCGATAGCTAGATCGCGTGGGCCAGCCCAAATTTCGCTGTTCGGCCCTGGCGGACGCGGAATCGGCACTTCGTTAATGCGCACCGAGCCATTCGGCGCACCGGCAACATCAACACAAAGCAGCGCACCACTGATGTAGGTGCCAGCGTTGACTGGCTTGCCCCAATGGTAACCAGAAATGTAGAGCTTGTTATCGGCTGGGTTGAACTCGACGTCGCGTGTGTCCACCTGGCCTTTGCCTGCACTGGAAATCGTGGCGATGAGCTGTGGCAGGCCAGGAGCCGCAGGTGTGGTGAGATTAACGCTGAATATTTCACCATCGCTACGGTTCACGCCGTACAGCGTGCTGCCTTGGATGTCCATGCCTGAGATCAGGGCGATTGGCTGGCCGCCTGGGACCATGTCCACCAACTGCGTGTCGGTCACAATCGTGTTCAGCAAGGCACCGGTGGTTGCATTGTAACGTCGGATTTCGCGAGTGTTACTGGTTTGAACCACGAGGTAGAGGTTGCCATCAGGTCCGAAATTGAGATCCTCAATGCCAGACTGAGTAATGAAGGTGAAAGGCGCAGTGCCAATCGGTGCACCTGGATTGCTACCTGCCGGACCTTGGAAGCGAACGACGCGGCCGCCATTTGCATCAGCCACGTAGAAGCTGCCGTCAGGGCCGATGGTGAACTGCGCGATCAAGCTGACGCTGGCAGTGGAGTTGTCGAGCACCGTGCCGAGATCTGTTCCCGCAGGGCTGATCTTGCGGATGTTGCTGGCTCCGTAATGCGCGACATACCAGTTACCATCTTGACCCAGTTCCATGGCATACGGCACATCGCCATAGTCAGCATTGCCCTGGCTAAGGCTGTTACCAAAGGCTGGAACGAGCGAACCGGTGTATAGACCTGTGCTGGCACTGAAGCTTTGGATGCTATCGGCCTGCGTAGCAGAAACATAGATACTTGGCGTCACATTCAGGAAGCCGAAGTCGATCGTGGTCTCTTCGTAGGTGCCACCGCCAGTGCCAGGTTCATCGGCAGCAGTCAGAGTCACGACAGGACTGTAAACCGCACCGCCATTGACCTGATGGCCGTTGTCATCGTTATCGACACCGTTATCGAGGAATACTGTGCTGCTGCTGGAGAGTGGCTGCGCAGCGAGTGGTGACGGAATGCGCACATAAATCTTCACCGGTGGAAGCGCGGTGAATAGATAAGAACCGCCATTGCTCGTGGTCGTGGTTTTCAAGAGCAAGTCGTCAGTGCCACCGATGCGGTTGTCTGCACCTGTCGTCCAGAGTTCCATGCTCACGCCGTCGATGCCGGGCTCGCCGTTTTCGCGGGTTCCATTGTCGTTGGTGTCCTGCCAGACCAGATTACCCACGCTCATGCCGCGGAAGATGCCGAAATCGACCGTGTAGTCGGTATCCGCATCACCATCATCTGCTGTCGGTTCACTACCCGTTGCTAGGCTGATGACTGGAGAAAAGACCGGGCTGCCAGCGCCGCCGGGCTGTGAGGCAGCGTTGTTGTCGTTATCGATGCCATTGTCGAGGTTCACTGGATTACCCCCAGGAATGTTCAATGCGGTAGGCATGAGAACGCGCATGAAGAATGTGCCGGGCTGCAGATTGTCGAAGTGATACTGACCCAAGGCTCCGGTGGTGGCGCTGCGCAGCATGAGATCGCTGTTTGGGCCAATGCCACCGATGGCTTGATCCGCACCCGGATCCCAGAGTTCCACCGTGACGTCCTTGATGCCGGGTTCGCCAATGTCACGCAGACCATTGAAGTTGGTATCCTCATAGACGACATCGCCGACGCTCAGTCCTTTCACCAACAGCGAGTAAGACTGCGTGGAGGAGCAACTGTAAGCATCCGTGACACGCACCGTGAAACTGGCGCTTCCATAAGCGGTAGGCGTGCCGGAAAGCAGACCCGCAGATGACATCGTGATGCCCGCTGGAGGTGAGCCAGCGATCAAACTCCATGTGTAAGGCCCGGTCCCACCACTGACACTGAGTTGACGGCTGTATGCCGTGCCGTAGTAGGCGTTCGTCAGTGTCGATGGTGTGATGCTGATGGAAGGGCAGTTCACCGCGAGGGTATAGAGGCTTGTCACGGCGCAGTTGAAGGCATCGCGTGCTTCAATTGTGAACGAAGCTGTCGTAGCCTGTGTGGGAGTGCCAGAAATGATGCCGCTGGAGCTTAGCGAGAGTCCTGAAGGCAGTGCACCGCTGAGCACGCTCCACACATAAGGCGCACTGCCACCCGTAGCGGTCAAAGGTGCGGAGTAAGCACTGCCTACGGTGCCGTTTGAGAGAGTGGCAGGCGTGATGACGAAGTTGGGGCAACGAATGGTGATGGTGTATGGCTGTGTTCCGGGTGCGTTGTTCGCATCCAGCGCCTGCACGGTGAAGGAGTAGGTGCCGGGAGCAGCCGTGGTGGTCCCAGAGATAACGCCCGAGGAAGAGATCGTGAGGCCGGTGGGCAGACTGCCGGTGAGCCTGCTGAAGGTGTAGGGTGAGGTGCCGCCCATGGCCGTGATTTGCTGGAAGTAGGGCACCAAGCGGGTGGCATCTGGCAACGTGGGAGGAAGAATCGTGATCGGGGGATAATCCACCGTGAAAGTGTACAGCTGAGTGGATGCGCAGTTATCCGCATCCGTTGCACGCACTGAGAAGGTACTGCTTCCAAGTCCGGTGGGTGTGCCACTCAAGACACCACCGCTCGAAAGCGTCAATCCTGTCGGCAACACACCTGAGGCAAGCGACCATGTGTAAGGTGCCGTGCCACCGCCAACGGACAACGTCCGGCTATAAGCCGCATACTGCACACCCGAAGGCAGTGGTACCGGACCAATCGACAGCGTCGGACAAGCAATGACGATTTGCATCGCTGTGGTGGCAGAGCAGTTCACGCCATCCGTCGCACGCACAGTGAAACTGTAAGTTGCTGGTATGGCTGATGGCGTGCCGGAGATCAAACCCGTGTTACTCAAAGACAATCCAGCAGGCAAGGCACCACCAGCCACACTCCATGTGTAAGGCGATGTGCCGCCGGTCGCCGTGAGCTGTTGATTCGGATAAACGGCCCCCTTCGTGCCATTCGGGAAGGTCGGTGCGGTGATACTGATCGAAGGGCAGTTCACCATGATAGAATAAACACCCGCCTGTGAGCAGCCATTCGTATCCGTAGCCGTGATCGTGATGTTGTACGTTCCGGGTGCGCTGGATGGAGTGCCACTGAGAATACCACCACTGCTCAAGATCATGCCTGTAGGCAGCGTGCCAGTGAAATTCCACGCATAGGGCGCTGAACCATTACTCGCGGTCAAAGTTTGTGGTGCATAGGCCGCATACTGCGTCGCGGCAGGCACTGACGTTGGTGTCAGTGCGAGTGTGGGACAGGTGATGGTCCAGCTGATCGAATTGTCGATGACGCAGCCGTTTGCATCGGTCGCACGGATGACAAAGGTGTAGCTACCCGGCGCACCGGTGACGGTGCCCGAAAGCAGCCCGCTGGCAGAAAGTGAAATACCGCCGGGGAAGGCACCCGATGGTCGGCTGTAGGTGTAAGGTGCTGTTCCACCGCTGGCGGTAAACTGCTGACTGAAGACCGAGTTTTGCGCCACCGAAGCCAGAGTGGTCGGGGACATCGTCAGCACCGGGCAAACAACGGCCAGCGTCATCGCCTGGGTGGCGGAGCAGTTAGAAGCATCCGTAACTTTCACGGTGAAGCTGTAAGTCGCAGGAGCAGCCGTGACAGAACCACTCAACACACCGCTGCTGGAGAGGGTCAATCCCGCAGGAAGTGCGCCGCTGGAAATGCTCCAAGTATAAGGCGAGTTACCACCGGCGGCGTTGAAGGTGGCGCTGTATGCCGTGCCCTTGATCGCATTCGTCAGTGTCGCGGGCGTGAGGGTGATGACAGGGCATGAGCGCAGACCGAAGTCGATGGTGTTTTCTGTGCTCGTCACTCCGGTGCTGCCAGGTTCACCACCAGCGGTGAGTTGGAACACCATGCTGTTGATGAAGGAACCCGCACCGCCGGGCTGCGAACCGTTGTTATCATTGTTCACGCCATTGTCAGCACTGACCACGGCACTACTGACCAGTGAATAGGCGGCAGGAGGAGTCAGACGCACATAGTAATTGCCAGCCGTGTAGGTCTTGAAGCTGTAAGCACCACTGCTCAATGTCGAAGTCGTCTGCAGCGAGGTGTCAGCATTGGCTCCGCTGCCGCCGATGGCATTATCAGCGCCGGGGCTCATCAGTTCCGCCACCACACCGCTGAGGCCAGATTCAGTGGTATCCTTCAGGCCGTTGTTGTTTGAGTCATTCCATACCAAGTCACCCACCGTGATGCCGGTGAACAAACCAATGTCGATCGTGTTGTTACCATTTGTGCCATCGCCATCCACTCCCGAGGCGGGTTCTGCGCCCACGGCGAGATCAATTACTGGACTGAACACAAAGGTGCCTGGGCCGCCCGGCTGGCTGCCGTTATTGTCGTTGTCGATGTCATTGTCGAGCACCTGAACTACACCGCTGGCACCTGGAACACTCACCGTCGGCGTCACACGCACATAATACTTGCCGGGAACTAAATTATTGAAGGCATAGATGCCGGTGCTGCTGGTGACGACACTGCCACCGACCTGTGAGTCTGCGTTCAAACCCGATCCGCCGATGATATTGTCCGCGCCAGTGTTGAACAACTGTACCGTGGCACCACTGATGCCGAGTTCGCCAGCATCCCTCAGGCCGTTGTTGTTGGCATCGTTCCAAACCAAGTTACCGATGCTCACCCAAGGCGAGACCGAGCAAGGTTCGGTGGCGATGGTGAAAACGCCGCCTGCATCCGTCTCAAACATACCTTCCGTGGTGCTGCTCGGTGTATAGCTGAAGGAAGTCAGCGCGCCGTTGCTATCGTAAGTGGGAGCACTGGTTAGATCGACCATGTGGAGCACGATGCCGGAACTGCCACCGGTCTGAATCCCTTCCCATGTCGCTGCATTGACGCCCATGGCACTCCAGTTAGCAGCGTTGTTGACGCGGCTCACATCGAGCACGAACTCGAAGCGCACGGCACTTCCCGTTTCGGTGACTCTTTGCAGTAGAACGTCAGCTCCTGTGACATTCCCTGCCGCAGTGGTGACCATCAAATTCGCCGTCGTCTGCCAACTCTGGTGACCCAATGCAGGATCGTAACGGTAGATGCTCACGCATGGGTTGGAACGTGTCATTCCATTGATGTAAACGATGGCACGATCCGCTGTGGCTGGATTCGACCCAGTGCTGACAAGGAACCACATCGCGTCCACTTTGCAGCTGCCGATCTGGTTGAAAGTCACATCCAAATCGAGGCGACTGAGCGCCGCGTCATAAACCAGATCCGCACTGTCGATCTGCGCGATGTTTGGTGTGTAGTTGAAGTCGTATGCCTGCGCTGGAGTCCAATCCGTGATCGAACTCAGCACACCGTCACGATTTTTGTCACAGGCTAGGAAGTGATAGCAACCTGTGGCTGTCGGACCACTGGCCTTGAAACCAAAGTCGATGGTCATATTGCCATTGTTGTCGTCGCTATCATCTATCGTATTGAATGCACCGCTTTCTCCCGTGCTGTTGGTGACTTCACCGCTATCTGTCAGCGTAATGAGCGCACTGCTGATTCCATTCACGGCCGGCAGGGCGTTGTCGATGCCGTCATCATTTCCGACAATGTTATCATCAACGTCGTTGTCCGATGAACTGGCCGGGAAGATTGAGATCGTGTTCACCAAGGCTTTGCCAACGGCAAATTCAGACGCTGGCACACGCACATAGTAGGAGCCCGGCACCACGTTGCTGAACTGGTAGCGGCCACGCGTGCTGCTGGTGGAACTAGTCGTCGTGCTGGTGACAAAGGAGCCGGAACTGTTGAGCAACTCCACTCGCACGCTGCTCACACCTTCACCGGAGTCATAGACGCCGTTGTTGTTGCCATCTTTGTACACCAGATTGCCGATCGAGCAGAAGGTAGGACGCAGACCAAAGTCGATGGTGTTATCAATGTTACTTCCAAACGGAGCTAACAGATTCCCAGGCTCGGTCAATGCGGACAAGGTGATCATCGGCGAGAAGATCGGCGCTCCGGTGGCAGACTGGGAGATGCCGTTGTTGTCGTTGTCGATGCCGTTATCTGAACTGCTGCTGGTGGAGCTGCGGCGTGGATGAGTGATTGGTGGCGTGAGACGTACGTAATACTTACCCGCGCTGAGTCCGGTGAAGCTGTAAAGACCATCGGCGGCGGTCGTGAAGGTTGCGCCGACTTTCACATCATCACCATTGTTTACCGTCGTGTCAGCGGAAGAGAACAGCTCCACTTGAGCACCCGCGACACCCGTTTCACCCGCATTCACGACACCGTTGTTGTTGTTGTCCGAGAAGACAAAGTTGCCCAGAGTCAATGCCGCGCTGAAGCCGAAATCGACTGTCATTTCCTGATTGCCGCCACCGCTGGCTAGATTTCCCGGCTCTTTGCCAACAGCGAGGTCGATCACCGGGCTGGAAACCGCTGTTCCTGCCCCACCGGACTGGATGCCATTGCTGTCGTTATCGACCCCATTGTCCAGATTCACTGCAGGCGAAGCCAGCGGCCAGAGTGTGTCTGGAGTCGGCAGACGCACGAAGTATTTGCCCGCGGGAAGTCCGGTGAAGAGGTAATAGCCGTTCGCATCCGTCGCGGTCGTGCCGATGAGTTGGTCATCGCCAGTATTGGGCAGATTGTCTGCGCCCGGCTGCAACAATTGCACCGTGAGATTGGATAAACCGGGCTCACGTGGGTTTTTGATGCCGTTTGCGTTGGTGTCGGCCCAGACGAAGTCACCAATCGAAAGCGTTGGTGGGGAGCAAGTGGCGGCTCCTTGCAACAGGATGTTGTCGATGTCGATGTAGCCAGAGCCATCACCTCCCCAGAGGTAGATTTCGATCATGAACGATTTCCCAGCGAGCTGGGCTCCTGTCGGCACCGCTGTCGCACCACCAAGGAAGCTGCTCCAGTTCAGATTCAATGAGTACCATGAACCGGTGGCTGGCAGACTGAAGTTATTCGTCACCACAGAACGAATGACGGCGCCTTCTTTCCAAGAAAGGATGGCCTTACCCTGCACTGGCGCGGTGGAGCCAACACGGAACACATCAAAGAGCAGGTTGCCAATGTTACCGGTGGCCGTCGGATCCATGTCATAACGAATCCACAGGCTGTCAGGCCGCTGCAATAACGTGGTGGGCGCGGCATCATAACCGGTGTCATAGGCTGCATCCCAGTCACGCATACGGCGTGAGAGTGAACCACCACGAATCGGACCATTGGTCGTCGGTTCGCTGATGTCAGTAAGGCCGTTCATGTCGTCTTCGATCTGGATTTTGGCAGCATTAACGACGCACGGATTCTTATAGCTCGGAGGTGCTGGCAAGCCACCGCTGGGGCTGTTCATGTCATACTCCAGCAGATTGGTGATCGACGCAGGCACAGCGCGCAGCGCAAAGTCGATGCTGTTGTCCGCATCGGCTCCCCCGACAACATCACCAGGTTCACGACCCACAGCGAGTGCGACGACCGGACTATTCACTGTGGTCCCCTTCCCGCCTGCCTGCACGCCGTTGTTGTCGTTGTCGATGCCGTTGTCCAACGCGACCTGCGGACCCGAGGACAGTGGCTGCGCCGTTGGTGGCGTGGCCATTCGCACGAAATAGAGTCCTGGGGCGAGACCGGTGAAGGCATACGCACCCGTGCCGTCCGTGGTGGTGGTGCCTTGCGAAACGTCATCGCCATTGCCGATCACAGCGTCGATCGTCGAGAACAACTGCAACGAAGCACCACCGATACCCTGTTCACCGGCATCGCGCGTGCCGCTTTGATCCAAGTCTTCCCAAACGAGATTGCCGAGGGAAAGACCGTTGATGGAGAGAATGTAATCGCGTGTGCCAGAGCAGGCCACGCTATCCACACTGCGAATGGTGAAGCTGGCGCTGCCCGTGGCCGTAGGAGTGCCACTGACGACACCCGTGCTGGTGTTCAACGTCAAGCCCGCAGGCAGACTGCCAGCGATCACCGAATAGGTGTAAGGGCCAATACCGCCGCTGCTGGTGACTGTTTGGCTGTATGCGACACCACGATAGCCCGAAGTGAGATTGGAGGGAGTCAGAACCAACGTGGGGCAGTTCACCGTGACATTGATCGTAGCCGTGGAAGTACAGCCATAGACTCCACGAGCCTGAGCCGTGAACGAATAACTGCCGGGCACGGTCGGCGTGCCGCTGAGAAGGCCCGAAGGATTCAAGCCGAGTCCTGGGGGGCTGATCCCGTCGGAATGCTCCAGGTGTAAGGGGCGTTGCCACCAGTGGCGGTCAAGGTGGTGCTATAACTCACCGCCACCGTGCCATCAGGTGCTGTGGTCGGCGATATGGTTGCCACCGGACACTCCACCGTGAGGACGTAGATGATCGTGCCAGGACAGTTGTTCGTATCCATCGCCTGAATGGTGACGCTGTAATTGCCTGCCGCGCCCGTGGGTGTGCCGCTGATCAGGCCGGACGGAGAAATGCTCATACCAGTCGGGAAGGTGCCCGCAGTGAGCGACCATGTCTTCGTGCCCACACCGCCGCTGGCTGTGAGTTGCTGCGAATACGCGGTGCCGACTGTCGCATTGAGCAATGAGGCCGGCGTGATGGTGATCGCCGCGCAGTTCACACCAAGCGCGAGTGCATGCTGTTTCAAACAGCCGTTTAAATCGCTCGCCTGTGCCGTGAAACTGAAGGAACCCACCGCAGTGGTGGTGCCGCTTATCAAGCCCGATGAAGACAAGGTGATACCCGCAGGCAATGCACCGGCCGCCATGGACCAAGTATAGGGTGTAGTGCCGCCACTGGCCGTGAGTTGTTGGTTGTAGGCCACGGTCGTTGTCGCCTGCGGCAATGACGTCGGCGTGATCGTGATAAGCGGGCAATCAAACAGGATCGTGCAGTCACGCGAGCCGGAGCAACCCGTGCTATCGGTGGCTTTCACGCGGAAGGTATAGCTGCCCGGAGCTGCGGTTGGCGTGCCGCTGATAATGCCGGTGGCGCTGAGTGTGAGCCCTAATGGCAGAGAACCACTTTCCAAGGACCATGTGTAGGCAGGATTTCCGCCGCTCGCACTCATTGTCTGGCTATAAGCCTGATACTGACGACCATTCGGTAGTGACGACGGACTCACTGTGATCACCGGGCAGTCCACACGCACCGTGTAGCTGCGGACTCCTGAGCAGCCGACGCTGTCCGTTCCTCGAATCACGGCCGTGTAATCACCCGTCGTCGCAGTCGGTGTGCCACTGATCAGGCCAGCGCTCGTCAGGCTCATCCCGGCAGGCAGGGCACCGCTATCAATGCTAAAGGTATAAGGCGCACTGCCGCCCATACCATCGAGTAGCACCGCAGTGTAGGCCGCAAATTGCTGTGCATTCGACAGCGTTGCGGGTGTGAGGGTGATTGTTGGGCAAATCACGCGCACGCTCAATGCCTGCGTGCTCACGCAATTGTTCGCATCACGCGCACGCACCGTGAATGCATACAACCTGGTGCTGAACCCGGCGTTCCACTGAGCACGCCTGCGCTGCTCAAACTCATGCCATTGGGCAATGCACCGCTGGTGATGTCCCATAGATAAGGAGCCGTGCCACCCGTCGCATTCAATGTAACGGCGGCGTATGGCGCATACTCAACAGCATCCGCGAGCGTCTTGGGTGTGATATCGACGACTGGGCAACCGACCACCAGTGTGTAGCTGCGCACCCCGAGACCACTGTATAGATCGCTGGCACGCACGGTGAACGGATAACTCGTTGGCACGGACGTCGGTGTTCCGCTAAGAACTCCCGTGGTCGTATTGAGCGTCAAACCGGCGGGAAGACCGTTATTACCGCTGGTCGTTAGATTGTAGCGCGAAAGAGCCTCGGCTGCGCTGATCGCACGACTATATATCACCGGCTCATCGAGTGCGCCGGTCCACTGCGTGCCTGCTGTAGCACTACCGCCAAGGACGAGTGGCTGCGCGGAGTGAGTGATGACCGTGGTGAATGCTTTCGAGGCGATTTGCACGCCGTTGACAAAGATACGCAGATTCGTGAGGTCATACGTAGCCACTACATGGCTCCATGTGTTCAGTGCCACCGGCGCATCGATGAATTCAGACGTGGAAGCGACCGAAGTGGTGCCGTTGATCCAGAAACGCACGGTGCTGGCTCCGCTGTTTTGCTGCAAACCGTAACCATCCGTTACAGAGCCGATGGTGGTGGTCTTGGCGAAGAGAATACGATTACCAGAAGGCGCTGCACTGCCAGGACGCACCCAAGCTTCGAGACTGATCTGTGCCGGGCGCATGACCGACTGGTCAGCGACCTGCATGTAATCATCCACCCCGTCAAAATTGAACGCACGTCCGACCTGACCGGTGGTGAAGGCAACACCGTTCATCAATGCGCCATTATTACCAGCCACCACTTCTGCCGCGCCGTTTTCGCCCGGCCACCAGACTGCAGCGCCGCTCAACGCCGAAGGCCCAACGCTCCAGGTGTAGGGCGCTGTGCCACCCGAAGCTAACAGGTTCTGTGTGTAGGCCGCATACTGCGTCGCACCAGGCAGCGTATTCGGCGTTACTGTCACGACCGCGTTCATCAACGTAAGTGTGTAGATCTGGGTGCCAGCGCAGCCCAAGTTGTCGGTGCTACGCACGGTGAAAGTGTAACTACCAGGCGCTGCGGATGCACCCGGCGTACCGCTGATGATGCCAATGCTATTCAAGGTCATACCATTCGGCAGACCACCGCTGCTGATTGAATACGTGTAACCACCAGCACCGCCACTGGAGGTAAGCGTGAGCGGATTGTACGAAACATACTGCGTCGCTACACCGAGCGTACCCGGACTGATGGTGATGGCAGGACAGCCGCGGAAGCCGAAGTCGATGGTGTTTTCGACGTTTGTATTGCCAGTGCTGCCAGGTTCGCCACCGGCGGTCAGTGTGATCACCGGGCTGATGGCTGCCGTGCTGATACCGCCGGGCTGCAGGGCGTTGCTGTCGTTATCTTCACCATTGTCCGCGCCATCGGCCACACCTGATGCGAGCGGATACAATGCGGGCGGTGTAGGAACGCGCACGCGATATGCCGCTGGCTGATAGACGGTAAAGCCATAGACGCCTGAACTGTTTGTCGTGGTGCTGGCAATGACCGTGTTCACCGAGCCATCGAGCAATTCGACCGTGACACCAGCTCCAACACCGGTTTCTGTGCCGCTACTGAAGGCGCCATCGTTGTTACTGTCGATGAAGAGTTGGTTACCGAGCTGAATGCCGGTGAACAAGCCAAAGTCGATGCTGAGTTCGGTATCGGGATTGGTGTCACCATCGTTGATCGGCTCCGAACCAATGCCGAGGTTGATAACCGGGCTGTAAATGAAGGTTCCAGGGCCGCCGGGTTGTGAGCCATTGTTGTCATTGTTGATGCCGTTGTCAGCGATGACCACATTGCCACCCGTGGCAGGAATGCTCGTGGGTGGCGTGACACGCACGACGTATTTGCCATCAGCAAGACCAGTGAAGTTATAAGCGCCAGTCGGAGTGGTGGTGGTGGAGCCAATCAGAATGTCATCGGCATCACCCGCGATGTCATTCGTGCTACGGAACAGATCCACCGTGACGCTGCCAATGCCAATTTCACTGAATGCGCCGGTGTCACGCACACCATTCTTGTTGGCGTCATTCCAGATGAGATTGCCAATGGTCAGCGTGGCCGACGTGCTGACCTGACAGAGATACACCAAGTCCGCCGCCACCGGATTCGTGCTACTGCCGCCAGAAAGCACAACGCTGGCAGTGTCGATCTGCGATTGAGTGGCCGCATTGGCGATACGGAAGCGGTAGGTGAACTGTCTCCAGATAGGCTGCAAGGTGTTCGCAGTGGCTTCGGTCCAGCCATTGTAATCCGATGCGCCAAAGGCAGGATAAGAAACCGTGCCACCACTAAAGCCGCAGCACTGCTGGGTTCCTGGAGCCGTGGCGCTCATTTCACCCTGTGCCACGGTGTAGTATTGATAAATGCCAGGGGTGGAACCGGTGATGATCTGGAAGATCTGTGCATTCGCACCGAGGTCCCACAGAATCGAGGCCGCTCCGGATGAAGCGCTCGAAGCCCAAATGCTCAATTCGTATTCCTTGCCAGCCTGCAAGACAGAACTCCAAGCGCCACCGCCTGCAGGACGCAGGCTGACGCATGAATTGGTGCCTTGCAGCAGCATCATGCGTTTGCCATGACGGCTCTTCACGCTCTCCATCCAGGACACGCGTGAACCATTGTTACCGGAGAGAATTTGCGCACGTTGCAGCGGTTCACCAATGCCACTGGTGCCGTTGGTGCCGCCCAGCCATTGGAACGCGTTGATATTGCTACCGAACGATGTGCCAGATGCATCGTAGCCGAGCACGGTTGTGGGTGTGCCGGTTGTATTCGGCAGCCCTTGGAATTCAAAGCTTGGGTTGTCGATGAGATTGGTGATCTGACACGGATTGATGTTGGAGAAGCCGATGTCGATAGTGCTGTCCGTATCCGTGTCATCGCCATCTGAGCCGCTGCTAGGTTCGGCGCCTGGAGACAAAGTGATCAAGGGTGTGACCACTGGATTACCCGAAACCGTCTGAATCCCGTTGTTGTCATTGTTGACGCGGTTATCGAGCGCCACCTGGTTCGTGCTGACTTTCGGATAGAACGTCGGCGGCGTTGGAATGAGCACATAATAAACGCCGGGGGCGAGGTTATTGAAGAGATAGAGACCATTGCTGTCGGACATGGTCGTGGCGATCACAACATCATCACCTGCACCGTTGTCACGCGCGCCATTGATGCCCGGCGACCACAGCTGCATGCGCAGGTTTGGCACGCCGCTTTCAGTCGAGCCGCGCAGACCATCGTCGTTCATGTCGATCCACACCTGATTGCCAAGAGCCACGCCTTTGATGAGGAAGGAGACGGAACTCGTCGAACTCTGACAGGTGTAAGCATCCGTGGCACGCACGGTAACCGTGTAACTGCCGAGCGTGGTCGGTGTGCCACTCACGGTACCATCAGAGGCCAACGTGAGTCCGGGTGGCAATGAACCACTGATCAATGCGAATGAATAAGGCGAAGTGCCGCCGTTTGCAGTGAGCGAGTGCGTGTAGCTCGTGACGAGATAACCGTTTGGTGGCGTGGTGTTGCCAATGGTGATACTCGGGCAGACGGGCGTGACTGTGTAAGCACGCGAACCGGCACAGCCATTGGCGTCCGTACCGGTTAGTGTGAATGACACAGGCGTGTTTGTCGTAGCCGTGCCACTAAGCACACCCGTGCTGCTATTGATGCTCAACCAGGCCGGCAGGCCGCTGGCGCTCCACGTCACTGGCGTGGCGCTGGTGCCACTGGTCGTGATTGTCTGCGAATAGAGGAATCCAATGACCGGCGCAGGCAGTGTGACCGGATTAAGCGTGATGACCGGGCAGACACGCAACGGAATGGTCGATGTAGCCGTGCAACCGAGGCTATCGGTGGCCGTAACGACGACGTTGTTCAAGCTAGCGATGCTTGGTGTGCCGCTAAGAACGCCGCCGGGGGAAAGCATGATGCCAACTGGCAGCGATGCAGCCTGTGCTGTCCAGGTGTATGGCCCGACACCACCGCTGGCGGCCAAGGTTTGGCTGTAGGATGTTCCAGCGATGACTGCAGGCAGCGAAGATGGAGTGATCGTGATCGCAGGACAGTTGCGCAGGCCGATGTCGATGGTGTTTTCCGTGTTTGTCGTTCCGCTAGTGCCGGGTTCGCCCGCAAAGCTGAGCGTGAATGTCACGCTATCCACCGCTGTGCCAGCACCACCAGGCTGGCTGATGGCATTGCTGTCGTTGTCGATGCCATTGTCGGCAGAGACACCATTGAAGGCGAGCAACTGCGATGCGCCCGGCGTGACACGCAGGTAATAGGTGCCAGCTGAGAAAACGGTGAAGTTATACAAACCGCTGGTGTTGGTGTTCGTTGTGTTGATGACCACGTCATCACCGTTGTATGCCACGTTATCCGTTCCAGGCGACATGAGCGTCACCGTGACACCTGCGACACCCGTTTCGCTACCGCCTTGGAAAACGCCATCGCCATTGGCATCAAGGAAGACGAGATCACCAAGAAGGATGCCGTTGTAGAGACC
>Ga0209086_10001303_pt1 | contig 20373 bp, 13 predicted proteins | sample M_130207_XF_Meta_FD_187312 | JGI IMG/M metagenome (GOLD analysis project Ga0209086, IMG submission 187312) | Freshwater microbial communities from Lake Montjoie, Canada to study carbon cycling - M_130207_XF_MetaG (SPAdes) (version 2) | ecosystem: Environmental > Aquatic > Freshwater > Lake... | reverse complement strand
GTCTTCGAGCGGAATGAAGTCATCGTCGTTGCCGTTCGTCAGCCCCCCCGTTCTCTCGGACTGATTGATCAAGTCCGCCGATGCCTCCGCGAACTCGACCTCGTCATCAGGCGACGACCCTGTAGCGGGGACATCGTGCGACGGTCCTGACCCTGAGTTGTGGTTTGTCACCGATGCTCGTCCGTTCACGCCACAGCCCCTTCCGACACCTGCTCTTCGAACTGAGACGAACGAGTCTACCTCAAGCCCTCACGATTGGTTGCAGCCCCGCGTGAAACTTTCCGTTTGCGACCCGAGTAGATGATGTAGACTTTGTCCGATGATGAGTGGAAAGGCGTCGGAGTCGATGCGTGATTTTCGGGAAAGCTGAAGGCATGATTGATAAGACCGCAATGATGCAGACATTGGTCGAGACGTGCCCTACCTTTACTCCGGTCTACGAGTCTTTCATTTCGGATTGGCCCGACGAACACGACCGCCCTCTTTACCTGCTCCTCGCTGACTTTGCCCGTTTTCTCGTCACGCTTCTGGAATCCGGCAACCACGAAATCATGAACGCTGCGTTTGAGTTGATCGAAACACTAATCACCGACGGAGACTCCTTCGTGAGCACGGCCGCGGTCGTCGGCATCTTGGAAAACCTTCAGAACACCAACATCCACCGCTCAACGACACCCGACCAATTCGTCACGTTGCTGGGAACGATGTCATTGGATCATTGGCAGAAATTAAACGCGTTCTGGAGCGGCAGCGGTCCCTCAGAAATCTGACTGACGAACAAGATCAAACCAGCTCTCTACGTTCAACGAAGCGTCCTCCCCACGAGACCCCGATCATGCGTCCTCGCTCCCTCACCAAGACCGTCTTGCCGCTGCTGGTGATCGTCGGCGTGTTCGCACTCGTCGCGTCGGCGGCGCGGAGTCGGGTCGCGACGGTGTTGCCGGAATCACCGAGTCGTCTCGCAGGCGATGCCGATTCTGTCGTAACGAAACTCGATCGGCTGATGGCGGACAAATGGAACGAGGCCGGGATCGAACCGGCTCGCGCGGCGGATGAACTGACCCTGTTGCGGCGACTGTCGCTGGTGCTGCACGGGACGGTGCCGTCGCTGGAAGAATTGCGGTTGTTCGAGGCGGACACTCAGCCGCAGCGGATTGAACGTTGGACCGAGAAGCTGCTCGCGGATCGTCGGTTCGCCGACTACTTCGCTCGCCGGTTGGCTCGTGTGTTTGTGGGAGCCGATGAGGGGCAGTTCATTCTCTTCCGGCGAGACCGCTTCTGGGCGTGGCTCGGTCAAGCTTTACACGACAACCGGCCGTATGACGAACTCGTGCGAAGCATGATCTCGCACAAAGGCCTGTGGACCGGCGTCCCGGAAGTGAACTTCATCACGGCTACGGCTGATGATGGCGATATCAACATGAACAAGCTGGCAGGACGCACGGTGCGCGCGTTCCTCGGCCAGCGCATCGACTGCGCCCAGTGTCACAACCATCCGTTTGCCGATTGGAAACAGGGACAGTTCGAGGGACTGGCCGCCTGTTACGGTCAGATCAAAATCTCGCCAGTCGGTGTCGAGGACGATGCGAACAAAACGTACTCGGTCGAAGACCTGAAGCTGCTGGAGGAACTCGGCAAACTCCCCGAGAAGGAACGTGACGAACTTTCAGACGAGGACCGGAAAAAGAAGACGCACCGCGTCGTCGCCCCCGGCGTCCCCTTCCATCCCGAGTGGCTGCCGAGCGAAGGGACCGAGCGGACGAAGCTCGCCTCGTGGGTGACGCATCCCGACAACAGCCGCTTCGATCGCGCGATCGTCAATCGCGTCTGGGGTCTGATGTTCGGCAAGCCGTGGCTCGAACCGGTCGATGATCTGCCGAACCCGAAAGAGACCGGACGCGACTCCGCCGACCTGCTCGATCTGCTCGGTGCCGACTTCCGCGCGCATGGCTGCGACATGAAGCGGCTGATCGCGACCATCGCCGCCTCCCGCGCGTTCCGGCTCTCGTCCGAACACGCCGCGTTTGAGACCGGCGAGAACCTTGATGCCATCGAACAACAGTGGGCCGCGTTCCCCGTGACGCGACTCCGTCCCGAACAGCTCATCGGCGCGATGCTGCAAGCCTCGACGATCAAAACCATCGACCAGAACTCGCACTGGGTCCAGCGTGCGTTGCGGTTCTTCAGCGAGATCAACTTCGTCAAGGAATTCGGCGATCTCGGCGACGATGAACTCGGTGAACACTCGGGGACCATCCCACAAGCTCTGCTACGGATGAACGGTGAGTTCGCGAAAGACCGCTCCGAAGGAACGCCCTTCAGTTCGATCGGCCGCATCGGCGTGATGGCCCCCAACGACGATGCCTGCCTCGACCTCTGCTTCATGGTCTGCCTGACCCGTCGACCCACGGTCGAAGAACGCCTGCAACTGTTACCGCAGTTGGAAGGAAAACACGGCAATGCCCGAGGAAGCGCCGTCGAAGACATTTTTTGGACGCTCTACAACTCTCCCGAGTTCTGCTGGGGACATTGAAAGGTTGAGGGTGGTGAGTTGAGGGTTGAGAGGAAGAGCAGGCAGACCAAAACTCGAAGACTAAGACAATGAAAACGAAGAGGTAGGAACGCTGATCTCCACTGAGCTTCGCGAATCCCAATCAGTGCAGATTAGCGGAGATTAGTGTTCCCAATTCTTCGGGCTTTGGGATCAGCATGAGTCGAGCGGAAGGCGTGAGCGGTTCGAGATTAAGTTCAACAGTTGAATTAGGGAGGAATGGACGATGCGACATCCAAGCGAACTTGTTGGCAGGACGGATTTGTCTGCGCTGCCCTTCAACTCTCGACCCTCAACCCTCAACGCATCCCGCCGCGACTTCCTCCGCTTCGCCGCCTCATCGCTGGGCCTGTCGTTTGCGGTTCCGGGCCTCGAACTGCGAGCGGCAGAGCGGCGTGGTCACGACCGGCCGAAATCGTTTCTCACCGTTTGGCTGGGCGGTGGGGCGAGTCAGCTTGAGACGTGGGACCCACATCCCGGCACGAAGATCGGCGGCGATGGCGGCGTCACGGCGATCAAGACGACGATCCCCGATGTTCAGATCGCTCACCTTTATCCTCATGTTGCTGAACAGCTTCATCACGTCTCGGTCATCCGGTCGCTCGTATCGAAAGAGGGAGATCACGAGCGGGCGTCGTACATGCTCAAGACGGGATACCGCCCCGAACCAACGCTCGTTCATCCGAGCATCGGGGCCATCGTGACTCACGAGCTTCCCGATGATCGCGTCGAGATTCCGCAGTTCGTCTCATTGGGAGACAGCAACTTCCCGCCACGCGGTGGTTTCCTCGGCGACCGCTTCGATGCCTATCGCATCTTCAACCCCGGCGACAACGGCCAGAACCTGCGACCTCGCGTGGAAGATGACCGGCAGGCGCGACGATTGAAGAACCTCGAAGTCGTGTCGAAGTCGTTCCAGATGCACCGCAGTGCGAAGGTCGAACGAACGCTGCACCAACACACGATTGATGCCGCGTTGAGAATGATGAGTTCCAATCAACTCAAAGCGTTCGACTTCAAAGAGGAACCGGCCGCCGTGAGGGCCGCTTACGGAGAGAGCCAGTTCGGCCAAGGCTGTCTCGTCGCGCGGCGTCTCTTGGAAGAGGGCGTTCGTTCCATTGAGGTCGCCCTGAACGGATTCGACTCGCACGCGAGAAACCTCGAAGCGCACACCAACCGCGCGAAGGACCTCGACCCAGCTCTGGCCGCGCTCCTGAAAGACCTCGCCGAACGAGACCTCTTGCAATCGACAGTCGTCCTCGTGATCGGCGAGTTCGGTCGCACTCCGGCCATCAACCCAGCAGGCGGACGCGATCACTGGCCAACCGGCTTCAGTTGCCTCCTCGGCGGCGGCGGCCTCGCCAGCGGACAGCTTCTCGGCGCAACCGATCCGACCGGCGAGAAGAAACAACCCGAAAGCCCGATCGAAGTCGCCGACCTCTACGCCACCGTCCTCAAACAACTCGGCATCGACCCCGAAAAAGAAGTCATCACGCCGATTGGCCGCCCGATGAAGTACAGCGCCGGCAAACCGATTGAACGGCTGATGTGATCGCAACTCGATTCAGTTCGCTCACGAGGCCGACTACAATCCGGCCCTCATGAGCCAGCCGCACCCAATTTCATCGTCGCCGGAAGAGACTGTTGCCATCGTCGGCGTCGGTCTGATAGGTGGTTCGTTGGCGGCGGCACTCCGGCAGCGAAAGGCAGCGAAGTGGGTGATCGGAGTCGGGCGAGACGCCTCGCGGTTGGAGGCCGCACAGCACGCGGGCCTCATCGACGAAGGATCGACCGACCTCGCGGAAGTGGCTCGCCGAGCGACCCTGATCGTCTTCTGCACCCCCGTCGATAAAGTGGCCGAAGGAGTCCGCACGGCGTTGTTCGGCTTGTCTTCTTCTCTGTTCTCCGCTGGTTTACCGCTAACCGCCAACAGCTTGCAGCTGCTTCTGACCGACGCCGGTTCCGTGAAGGGGCCGATCTGTGCCGCGTTGGCCGACGTGCCGAACTTCCTCGGGGCACATCCGATTGCCGGATCGCACCGTCAAGGTTTTGAAGCGGCCGATGCGAAACTGTTTGAGGGAAAGCTGTGCGTCCTCACTCCGCAAGCGACTGCGTCCGCGAACGACCGCGTGCGGCTCGAACGCTTCTGGCAGTCGGTCGGCATGAGAACAGTGACGATGACGCCCGACGACCACGACTCCGCGCTGGCGATGACGAGCCACCTGCCGCACGTCGTCGCGGCAGCTCTCGCGGGAACGCTCTCGCCTGAGAACCGCTCGCTCACCGGCAGCGGCTTCCGCGACACCACCCGCGTCGCCGCCGGAGACCCCGATCTCTGGACCGGCATCCTGCTCAACAACGCCGCTCACGTGATGGACGGAATCGAAGAAATGCAACAACGCCTCGAAGCGTTTCGCACCGCGATCAAGCTTGGAAACGCCGACGTACTGAAACAACTGTTGGAAGAAGGCCGAGTGAGTCGCGAGACACTCGATCAATGAAGTACGGTGCGTGGAGTCTTCAGAACGCACCGACTTTCGCCCACATCACGATTGAGAACCTAAACGGTGCGTTCCGAAGACTCCACGCACCCTACCTGATTACTGAAAGATGAAGAGAAACCGAATGCTTTGGGAAGTGGAAGTGAGTCCGGCGGCGAATGAAGTTGATCGTGAGGCAGCTCGCGTGGTGAATGAGGCTCAGGCGCTCGGAGCCTCGACCGTGAAGACGGCTCGAAGTGCGAGGTCGTTCCTGCTGCAAGCCGCGTCGCTCAGCGAAGCCGATGTCGTGCGAGCGGCCCGCGTGCTGCTGGTCGATCCGGTGGCGGAAGAATGTCGATGGTCTAGGGTTGATGGTCTAGGGGCAGAGAATTGCGGCACCACTTCTTCGTCTGACCCTCAACTTTTCAACGTCCTCTACAAACCGGGCGTTACCGACAACGTCGGCATGAGCACGCAGAAGGCGCTCGTCGATCTTGGCTTCAACGTCGAGGCGGTCGCGACCGGGCGGAAGTATTGGTTCAACGAAGGAGCCTCGTCGGCCGATCTCGATCGTGTGACGAAGCGGGTGTTGGCGAACGATGCCATCGAGCGCGTGATCGTCGGGCCGCTCCGCATGGAGTCGATCGGAGCCGGGTCCGAGTACAAGTTCGCCTTACGAACGGTCACAATCCGGGCGATGGACGATGCGGCGTTGATGCACCTCAGCAAGCATGGCCAGCTTTACCTCAGCCTCGCCGAGATGCAGACCATCAAACAGCATTGGGTCGAGCAGCAGCGCGACCCGACTGACATCGAACTCGAAACGGTAGCTCAGACGTGGAGCGAACATTGCTCGCACAAGACGCTGAAGGGCCGCATCCGCTACCGCGACGAACACGGTGAGCGGGTCTTCGAGAACATGCTCAAGGAGACGGTCTTCGGAGCGACGGTCGAGATTCGCAAACGACTCGGCCAGGACGACTGGTGCGTCAGCGTCTTCAAGGACAACGCGGGGGTCGTCAAGTTCGACGACAAGCAGCACGTCTGCTTCAAGGTCGAGACGCACAACCATCCGTCGGCCATCGAACCGTACGGCGGTGCCAACACGGGGATCGGCGGCGTGATCCGCGACCCGCTCGGCACGGGCCTCGGCGCGAAGCCGATCCTCAACACGGACGTCTTCTGTTTCGCACCGCCCGATACGCCGGTTGATTCGCTGCCGCCGGGGACGCTGCACCCGAAAGCCGTGATGAAGGGAGTCGTTTCGGGCGTGCGCGACTACGGCAACCGCATGGGCATCCCGACGGTCAACGGTGCGGTCTTCTTCGACGAACGGTACCTCGGTAACCCGCTGGTCTACTGTGGTACGGCCGCCATGATCCCCGTTGGCAAGGTTGAGAAAGAGGTCCATTCTGGCGACTTCATCGTCGCTGTCGGAGGCCGCACCGGGCGCGACGGCATCCACGGCGCGACGTTCTCGTCCGCCGAGTTGACTCACGAGAGCGAAACGATCTCGGGCGGAGCCGTCCAGATCGGCAACGCCGTCACCGAGAAGATGGTGGCCGATGTGGTCCTGCAAGCTCGCGATCTCGGCCTCTACAACGCGATCACCGATTGCGGAGCGGGCGGCTTCAGTTCGGCAGTCGGCGAGATGGGCGAAGAGATCGGCGCAGTCGTCTGGCTGGAGAAGTGCCCGCTCAAATACGCCGGCCTCTCGTACACCGAGATCTGGATCAGCGAGGCCCAAGAACGAATGGTCCTCTCCGTCCCACCGAACAAGTGGGACGAGTTTTTTGCATTGTGCGCGGCCGAGGGTGTCGAAGCCTCCGCCATCGGCCAGTTCGGAAACGACGGCCGACTCAAACTGACGTACCACGGCGAAACCGTCGGCGACGTGGCGATGAGCTTCCTGCACGATGGTCGTCCACCCGTCGTGCGCGACGCGGTCTACATGCCACCCGCCGAAACTCCCCTCGCCCCGGCTTTGCGGGGAGAGGGGCCGGGGGTGAGGGGTCCTTCTTCGCCATCGGAACTTGAATCACAGAGCAAAGACAAGCCCCTCACCCTAACCCTCTCCCCGCAAAGCCGGGGCGAGGGGACAAGTGGCTCCCCTGCCCCTCAACCCTCAACCCTCAGCCTTCAACTTTCCCTCACCGCCATCCTCGGTTCGCTGAATGTCTGCTCGAAGGAGTGGATCATCCGACAGTACGACCACGAAGTGCAGGCGGGTTCCGTCGTGAAGCCGCTCGTCGGAGTGGCGTGCGACGGGCCATCGGATGCGGCGGTGGTGCGGCCCGATCTGACATCGCAGCGCGGCGTCGTCGTCTCGAACGGGATGAACCCGCACTACGGCGACTTCGATCCGTACTGGATGGCCGCCGCCGCGATTGATGAAGCGATGCGCAACTGCGTTGCGGTCGGAGCCGATCCGAGCCGTATCGCGATCCTCGACAACTTCTGTTGGGGCAACACCGAGCGTCCCGAAACGCTCGGCTCTCTCGTGCGAGCGGCCCTCGGCTGCAAGGACACGGCCATCGCGTTCGGCACGCCGTTCATCAGCGGCAAGGACAGCCTGAACAATGAGTTTTCCTATGTCGATCCGGCCACGGGCGAAAAGAAAACGGTGGCCATCCCGTCATCGCTCCTCATCAGCGCCATCGGCCAAGTCGCCGACGTGCGACAGTGCGTGACGATGGACCTCAAGCAGGCTGGCAACTTGCTGTACTTGGTCGGAGTCACGAAGGACGAAATGGGCGGCAGTCACTACGCACTGGTCAACAGCCTCGGTGGTGGAACCGTCCCACACGTTGATCTCGAACAGGCCCCGAAGATCTTCGCCGCCGTCCATCGCGCGATCAGCAGCGGGCTCGTCCGCAGTTGCCACGACCTCAGCGAAGGGGGCCTCGCCACCGCCGCCGCCGAGATGGCCTTCGCGGGCGGACTCGGTGTCGAGTTGGACATCTCTTCCGTGGCTGAGGCTGCCAGCCTCAGCGATCCCGCCGTGTTGCTCTTCTCAGAAAGCGCGACCCGGTTTCTGATCGAAGTCGAACCGACCAAGTCGTTGCAGTTCGAGGCAGCGTTCGCCGGATTGCCACTGTCCCGCGTGGGCCAGGTCACGTCGAGCGGTCACGTGCGAGTCGCGTCTTCCGGTGGAGACGAGCTGATCGACGCGAGTCTCGTCGAACTCAAAGCCGCGTGGCTCAAGCCGCTGGCTTGGGAATGAAACTGGCTGACGCGTCGGAATTGTAGGGTGGGACCAGCGCAGCGCCGGCCCACCGTATTTTCCGGTCGATATGAAATTTGGTGGGCCAGCGCTCGAAGCGAGCTGGCCCCACCCTACAGATTCGCTCGGCGATCTGTCGCTACGCAATGATCTGGTTGACCACGTTGCCGTGGACATCCGTCAGGCGGTAGTCGCGGCCTTGGAACTTGTACGAGAGCTTCGTGTGGTCGAAGCCGAGTTGATGCAGGATTGTCGCTTGCAGGTCGTGGATGTGGACCTTGTCTTTGGCGGGGCTGAAGGCGAATTCGTCGGACTCGCCATGCGAGTGGCCTCCCTTGATGCCGCCGCCTGCGAGGAAGATCGAAAAGACATCGGGATAATGGTCGCGGCCGAGCAGATTGCCGCCCGAAGTGCGGCCCTCGCGGAACGGCGTACGGCCGAACTCACCGCTGCACACGATCAGCGTCTCGTCGAGCAGCCCGCGCTGCTTGAGGTCCTTGATGAGCGCCGCGATCGGCCGGTCCATCGTCCGGCATTTCGTGGTCAGGCCGTCGCGGATATCGGTGTCGGCCCCGGTCGCGTGGAAGTCCCAGCCCCAGTCGAAGAGCTGCACGAAGCGCACGCCCTTCTCGACCAGACGCCGAGCCAACAGGCAATTATTGGCGAAGCTCGCCTGGCCCGGCATCGCGCCATAAGCCTCGTGCGTTTCTTTCGTCTCTTTGGTGATGTCCATCACGTCGGGGACGGCCGTCTGCATCCGATAGGCCAGCTCGTACTGCGCGATGCGCGTCAGCGTTTCGGGGTGGCCGAGTTCCTTCGCCTGAATCTCATTCAGATCGCGAAGGGCGTCGAGGCTGGCTCGCCGCAGGTCGCGGTCCATCCCCGCCGGGTCGGAGGCATACAGCACGGGGTCTCCCTTCGAGCGACACTGCACGCCCTGATAGACCGACGGCAGGAAGCCGCTGCCGTACGAGTTCTTGCCGCCGTTGGGCTGCACGCCGCTGGAGATGAGCACGACGAAACCGGGTAGGTCGTCGCTTTCCGAGCCGAGTCCGTACGTGACCCATGATCCCAGCGAAGGCCGTCCCGAACGAGCCGATCCCGTGTAAAGCAGCAGCTCGGCGGGAGCGTGATTGAACTGTTCGGTATACATCGACTTGATGACGCACAGGTGGTCAGCCACGTCGTGCAGATGCGGGATCGCGTCGGACAGCCACACGCCCCCCTCGCCACATTGCTTGAACTGACGCGGCGTCCCGAGCAGCTTCGGCACGCCGGTCGTGAAGGCAAACCGCTTCCCCTTGAGAAACGATTCGGGCACCGGCTCGCCAGTGTGCTTCACCAACTCGGGCTTGTAGTCGTACAGGTCGAGATGCGGAGGCGACCCGGTCAGATGCAGGTAGATCACCCGCTTCGCCTTCCCCGTGAAGTGCCCCGCCTTCGGAGCAAGCGGATCAACGTCGACGGCTGGCGACGCCAAGCCATCCCGGTTCATCAACGCTCCCAGCGCCACGGCTCCCAGACCCATCTGCCCCTGCTGAAGGAAGTGCCGTCGTGTGATGTGCTGCAAGTTCTGTTGCGATGGATTCATGAGCAAGCTCCCAAAAATGAGCAAAGTCAGCCTCTGCAATGTCTGTATTCGATTCAGCGTTTCATCAGCATCTCGTCGAGATTCAAGAGAACATTGCCGACCAGTGTCCACGCGGCGAGTTCTGAAATGTCGGCGTCTTTGGGGGCGGGGCCGAGGGGATCGGTGGCGAGTTTCAGGGCGTGATCGGGTTGTTTTTGGAGTTGCTCGCGCGAGGCGGTGAAGAGTTTTTCGACGCGGTTCAGTTCGTCGTCGGTGGGGTTGCGCGCGGTGACTTGGCGGAAGGCGAAGAGAGTTTTGTCTCGCGGTGTCGCGCCGCTCGTTGCGATGCGGCGGGCGAGAGCTTGCGCGGCCTCGACGTAGACGGGGTCGTTCAGGGTGACGAGGGCTTGCAGTGGCGTGTTGGTTCGCGAGCGGCGGACGGTGCAGACTTCGCGGTTCGGCGCATCGAACGTGGACATCGACGGGTACGGATTCGAGCGACGCCATTCGGTGTAGAGGCCGCGTCGGAATTTGTCCTCGCCCGCGCTGGTCATCCAGTCGGTGCTGCTGCCGAACGCGGCGGAGAGGCCGCTCGTCGGTTGAGGCGGTTTCGCAGACGGGCCGTACATCTTCGGGCTGAGCAACCCGGAGATCGCCAACGCCTGATCGCGGATCATTTCGGCGGAGAGACGGAAGCGGGGGCCTCGGGCCAGCAGGCGGTTGTCGGGATCGCGCTCGAAGAGTTCCGGCGTGACCTTGGATGATTGGCGGTAGGCGTTCGACATGACGAGGAGTTTGACGAAGCGCTTCATGTCCCAGCCGCCATCGACCAATTCAACGGCGAGCCAATCGAGCAACTCGGGATGGAACGGCTGGTCGCCCTGTGCGCCGAAGTCTTCGCTGGTCGAGACGAGGCCGATGCCGAAGACTTGTTCCCAGAATCGGTTCGCGATGACTCGGGAGGTCAGCGGGTTGTTCGCGTCAATGAGCCACTTCGCCAGCGTGAGCCGGTTCGGCGGGGCGTCTTTTGGCAGAGGAGGAAACGCAGCGGGCGTACCTTCCGTCACATCTTGGCCGAGGTCTTCGAAGTTGCCTCGGTATTGGAGCTTGGTCTTGCGACGCATGTTCGTGGCGAGTTCCTTCATGATCGGCACGGTCATCGCCGGCTTGAGGTCGGTCAGCTGCTTCATGACCGCCGCGAGCTTGTCCCGGTCGGCCTTCAACTCCGGCGCGATCGAGACGTAATGCTTGGCAAGCTCCTGCTTCTGCGAGTCGGTTCGTTTGTCCGACGCGATGTTGAGGATTGCCAAGATCGCGGGGGGAGTCTTCGCGAATTCGGCGACGCGCGTGTCGTTGGTCCAACTCAATCGGAACTTGCCGAGGACGTGAGACTCAAACGTGGACGATTGGTCGAGCGTGACGACGAGCTTTGATCCGGCTGGGGCTTCGACCGGCGCGGCAGCGATCGCGGTGAGGACGTGCGGTTGGCCGGTCTCTCCTCCGATGGCCCAACCCGAGTTGGCTTTGCCGTCGATGGCGTTCTTGGCCTCGAACATCGGTTGCTCGTGATCGGCGAAGGCGGCGACGAACTTCACGTCGCGCACACCACTCAGCGACAGCTCGCGCGACGGCTTGATGAGGTCGGTGCTCTTGAACTCCCACACGACATCGCGGTTCGCGCTGAGAACTGATACGCGCCAGTTGGTCAGTCGTGCGTCGGTGCCAGCGTCGGTGCGGTTCCAGACGACGATGCGGTCGAGCGGCTGATCGGCCTTGAGGTCCACTTCCCACCACGCATTGTCGGCCGCCGCTGTGTGTGTGACCGATTTGTTCGCGTACTCACCGCTCGTATTGCCATCGATGGCGAGCTGTGGAGGCCCGTCATAATCGGTACTGATTTGCTTGGCCTCACCCATGCGAGCGACGTTGTCGGCCCCACTGAAGACCTGCACTTCGGCGAGATGGAGGAAGCCCCCCTTCGCGAGATTCTCCACGCGCACGATGCGGCCCGTCAGACGAGCCCCCTCCGGCGGCTGAACGAACGCCGACAGCTTGGACAGCACAAAGTTGCCGCCTCCGAAACCGGGCCCCTGGCCCGGAAGAGCGTCGTCGGGAATCGCTTCGAGTCGCAGCGCGTTGACGTTCGTCTTGTCGGTGGCACTGAGTGGGACGTCGATCGTGTACTTCGCCATCTTCGATCCGGTCGCCGCTTTGATGCTGGCATCGTCGGCGATGACGAGTTCACTCCCGCCCGAGGACGATGCGGCGGCGGGCTTCGTCGCGGTCCACTTCAAGTCGAGCGGGAACGACTGCTCCCACTTCACTTGGCCTGCCGCGAGTTCGGGCGTCGAATTCTGGAGCTTCATTTCGATCGCGGCTTGCTCGTTTTGAAGTTGCGACTGCTGTTGAAGCTGGCTCTCGGTGAAGCGACTGAGCAACGGAGACTCATCGCGCCGATCCGCGTCGTCCGTGTTGTTGAAGAACGCGAAGACCCGAAAGTATTCCTCTTGAGTGATGGGGTCGAACTTGTGCGTGTGGCATTGAGCACACGCCATCGTCGTTCCCATCCAGACGGCCATCGTCGTGTTGACGCGATCAACGACCGCGACGTTGCGGAACTCCTCGTCGTTCGTCCCCCCTTCGCTGTTTGTCAGCGTGTTGCGATGAAAGGCGGTCGCAATGATCTGGTCGTCGGTCGCGTCGGGGAGCAGGTCACCCGCGATCTGTTCGATGGTGAATTGATCGAACGGCTTGTTCGCGTTGAGCGCCTTGATGACGTAATCGCGGAAGGCCCAGATCGTGCGCGACGGGTCGTCGGCGTAGCCCGCCGAGTCGGCATACCGCGCCAGATCGAGCCACATGTGCCCGAAGTGTTCTCCATACGCGGGCGACTTGAGCAACCGATCAACCACCTTCTCGAAGGCGTTGGCGTCCTTGTCGTTGACGAACGCTTCGACATCGGTCCATGTCGGCGGCAGTCCAGTCAGATCGAGCGACACACGACGGATGAGCGAATGCCGGTCGGCTTCGGCGAGCGGCTTCAGTCCCTCTTTTTCTAAGCGTGACAAGATGAACCGATCGATCTCGCTCTTCGCCCACGCGGCATCCTTCACAGCAGGGACCGTCGGACGAACGGGCTTCGCGTACGACCAATGCGCCGCGTAGTTGCCCCCTTGTTTGATCCACTCCTTCAACAGCGAGACCTCACGCTCGGACAACCGCTTGCCGGTCGCCTTGGGCGGCATTTGCACATCGGGATCGGTCGAGGAAACCCTGCGCACCAGTTCGCTCTTGTCCGGCTGGCCCTTCACGATGGCAGACGCCCCGCCCTGATCGGCGACAGCCCCCGCTTCGGTATCGAGCCGCAAGCCGTCTTTGCCTCCCTTCCGCTCGGCCGGATCCGGGCCATGACAGAAGAAGCAGTTGTTCGACAGGATCGGTTTGATGTCGCGACTGAAGTCGATGGCCGGGCTGCTCGCCGGGGCAGTGGCTTGTGCGAAAGCAGACTCAGACGAGATCGCTTCCAACCCGAGAACCATCAAACCGAGTAACAGCAACGAACGAGGAACGCTGGTCATGGCGGCGGGACTCACACGAGAAGGAATCTGGCAGGCGGGCATCAACGGTGGGGAACAGCGATGGCAGTGAGAATCAGCCAACTCTGATCGGCCGCATTAGAACGGATCCCCCCCGCGACGAACAAGGCGGATGAGATCACTGTTCTTTTCCGACAAAAGTCGAAATCAGGTGAGCCGGACGGCGTCAGCCCCCGGACTCTTAGTTGCAGTCACAAGAGTCCGGGGGGCTTACGCCCAATGGCACTCACTTTGGGCGGCAAGGCGCTAGCCGTCGGTAAACGGAGTTGTGTTTCCAAGCAAAGAACCGGCGGCTAGCGCCGTACCGCTCACGGAGTGAATGACAAAGTAAGTGCCATTGGGCTGACGCCGCCCGGCTCACCACTTTCAGTTGGAAACGTCATCACGGAGTGAATGGCAAGGCCAGGGCACGGATAGAAGACGGGATGAATGGCACCGAAGCGTCACGGCGCGAGTGGTGCTTCTACGGAGACCGCATCGGTGGCGGGGATGCCGACGACGGGGAGCGGGGTGCGGGGTGAGCGTTCACTGTCATCGGGAGCGATTTGATCGAACGGCCTCTGATCGACGGTGGCTCGCAGGAGCAAGTAGATGATCGTGACATTCGTCCAGAAGAGGCTGATCTCAAACGTGCCGAGTAGAGCGTTTGCCACCGAATGGCACGCGCGAGTGATCGCGGCCAGATGATCCACGTCGCTGGTCGCGAGGACCGCTCCGAAGTAGACCAGCGCGATCGCGGCGTCGAAGAAAATGGAGGCGACCGTGAGGATGAACGCTTCGATCAGAGCGGCCACGAACGCGAAGCCGATCGCGTGGAAGGGCCGTCCCGTCCAGAAGCTGTAGGAGCGGCTGAGTGTTCCGAAACTGTCACAGTCATCCACGGCGATGGCGGCGACCATCAGCGGCCAACCGAGTACCGCCGCCAACAACAACACGACCACCACGCAGCCTCCCGCGAGTAACGCGGGAGACGCGAGGTACAGCCAAACTTGGCCGATCCACGGAAGATGGCTGGGGATGACAAGTGTCCAGACTCCCAGCATCACCATGATCGCCGCCGCCAACGGGACCAGTGGTGCTGAGACCGATTGCCGCCAGCGCGTGACGGCCCACTGAGTCGCCTGTCGAAACGAACCGACTTCGTCACGAGCGAACTGAATCGCGGCGAGCCGACACAAGGCGACTCCAAACATGGACCAAATGGCGAGAGCGATCGCGAATCGCATGTGGGCCATCAATCGCTGAGTCGAGGTCGATCCGGGACGAAATGCGCCGCTCGTTGATGCCAGTACGTCGTGCCAAGGGCGTGCGACCTCAGCCATCGTGGCTCGCTTCAATGCGGGGTGCAGCCGCTGCGCATCGGGCAGAGCTGTGATCCAGCTTTCGACATTGAAGGGAACGTCGGCCTGAACCTGCTCGCCAACGGGGATCGTGTCGATGAGCCGTGTCGCAAGTGAGAGTGTCACCAGTGCGAGTCCGCTCAACAGAAGTTGCCTGAGGGCAAGCGAGATTCCGAATGCTCGAAACAGATGCAGCCACGGGAAGAGTCGTCGATAGCGAAAAGGTTCCGCAGGGGTCATGCAGGGATCTCGTGTTCGTTGTGGCAACGGGTGGCTGGCGTTGGAGTGTGTGTCGTAGTGAAGCCGTTTGGACGGCGATTCGCCAGCGTGACGGGCGATTGTTCGCGACGCGGATGTCTCGTGAGTTTTCAACGTCGATTGGCTTCAGAGATTCGCTGAAGGATGGGGAGCAGTTCGGCGAGAGTCCGGTCAGGGCTTCGGGCGTAGAAGGGCTGCATGGAAGGTCGCGATTGGGGGCAAGGGGACTCGTCGAGTCGCGACAGATCAAACAAGGCTCCGTCGGCGTAACGACTCGCGACGAACTTCATCACCTTGAGCTGAATGTGTCGCCGCCAGGCGTCGGATTGGTCTGGGTGTTCGCGCAACGACGCTTCGAGCTGGTTGAGGCGTTTGAGGTACACTCCCAATGAAAGTCCACCGGCATTGTGCGAAGGAGAAGTTGTCATGACTCATGCCTCCCAAGAATGACGCGCGGGGAACGATCGGGATGATATCTCCCTTTGATTTCGGACAGCAGCCCGTCCCCAACGCGCTGCTTGATTTCGTTGGGTGAGGCGATTTGGTAAGAACTCGCCCCGCTCACGCGAAGTGTTTAGTGTAAGTTGGGAGGTGTGCCGTAGAGTGGCATCTTCGCTCACGCTTCGGGTTGGTGTCGCCTTCGTGCCGTGTTGGAATCGTTTCACTCCGGAAGAAAGAGGACTCGTCGATGGACTTGCTCAGTACGTTGTCTGGCTCGCTGATGGAAGGCTTTTTTCCCGCCGGTTGGGATTTGAACAAGATCGATGCGTGCGTCGATCCCGACCCGGCGAACATCGGGGTGCGTCAGAAGTGGTGGCACAAGCAGTTCCAATTGATGCCGTGCGGCAGCCTCGCCGATTTCGACATGATGCTCGGGCATGAGATCGCGCTGACGATCAAGCTGAGTCGCGATGCGGGCGAACAGCTCGCGCTGATCCTGCCCGTCGGGCCGATGGGAATGTATCGCTGGGCGGTTTACTTCTTGTCCGAGTGGGGCGTCTCGTGCGAACACGTCCATGGCTTCAACATGGACGAGTGGAGTGACGCGGCCGGGAACACGCTCCCGCCGACGAACACGGGTGCGTTTCAGTATGCGATGGAGCAGGCGTTCTACGGGCCGCTCGGCAAGCTGACGGTCCCGAAGAAACAGCGGAACTTCGCGACCAAGAAATTGCTGCCGGGCTACTCGGACAAGATCGGCGAACTGCGGAGCAAAGGGGCCAAGCTGGGCGTGATCTTCGGCATCGGTCGCGTCTGTCACATCGCGTTTTGGGAACCACACTTCGCCGGTGAGTTTTCATCCGTCAACGAATGGAAGCAGCAGACGCATCGACTCGGTGCCAAGCTCCATCCGCTCACCGTCGAACAGAACGCTTTGACGAGCTTCAAGAGCCGGACGACTCTCGTCCCGGCGTTTGCCAACACAATCGGCCCCGGCCTGTTCCTCGGCTGCGACAAGATCATTGGCGGCGCAGACGGCACATTCGGACGCGGCATGATGTGGCAGGGCCTGTCGCTCTGGATGACCCTCCGCCACGAGCCGACACCGTGGATTCCGTCAACGTTCATGCCGACACAGCCGGGCCGTTTATTCTTCCTGAGTGAACTCGCCGGGCCACTGGCAGCCGAGTGCAATTGAGTAACCGGTACGAAACAACTCCTCGCGTTCTTCGCCTTTCCTCCCTCCCCTCGGAGGGGAGGGAGGAAGGCTCGTAATCGTGGCTGCGGATTCGAGCGAGGAAGAAGCTTCATTGGTGGTCGCTTCCACTCTCAAATCAGACCGAAAACAGTCGTATCGCATGGCTTGCGTGGTCATGAATCGGCCGTTATCTTCCCTCCTCCTTGAACAGCCCGACCGAGACGCCTCGGAGTCATCGGGCCTGTCTTGACTGAGATTGAGGATCGCACGACATGGTTTTACGTCCACGCACAAAGCTGAAATTGGCCCGCAAGGCAAAGCGCTGTCCCAAGTGCGACAAGTTGGTGGGGATGCGAGTCCGCTGCAAAACCTGTCACAAAAAACTGAGGTAACTCCGGCTTTCAGACCCGTTCTGCGGGTCGTGAATGAGTCGCGTTCGTCCCCTCACCACAAGTTTGATTTCGACCGTTGGCCTAGTTTGGTTGCGGTCTTTGCCAATTCACATTGCCGCCTAGAAGAGTTTTCAATCATGCCGCGTACCGAACGAGATCGCGAAAAAGAACGTCGCCGCAAACACGCCGTCCAGCTCAAAAAGTTTGAGGCTCGGTTCCGTGTCGCAACGAACCAAGCAGACAAATTGGCCATCGCCGCCAAGGTTCGTCGCTTCAGCCCGCGAATCAATCTCGAAGAGCGTGCGGCGGCAGCGACCGCGAAGTCCGTTGCTCAAGCTGGCAAAAAGTAGTCATTGCGAGTTGCTTGCTCGGTACTCGTGATTCATTTTCGATACAACGAAACAGCACGACGGGTCTTCCTGTCGTGCTGTTTCGTTTTTAGAGGCTGCATTGTGGTCACGCATCTTTCCCCAGTGACCGTTTTAATTGCGAGAACTTTGGTCAGAGCGCGACGACACAACCTGTAAATGGGGTTCGTGCCACATTTTCGATGTGGGGGCAACGTAGGGCGTGGTCTGTCTCAAAAGTGGAACCGGGTTCTCTCACGGTCTCACCGGCCTAGATTCTTTGGTGAGGCCACTTAGAATGACCGCCCTTGTCGCACGGATGCGGTTCCCATACTGGGTTGAATCGTTCGCAGGAGTGACCGCATGATTCCGCGCGTGCTGACGGCGTTACCCGTTTACAACGAAGAACGCCATCTGTCCGAAGTCTTGGCCGAAGTGAGAAAACACACTCGCGAGATTCTCGTCATCGATGATGGGTCGCAGGACCGCACACAAGAGTTGTTGGCACGCGAGCGAGACATCTACGTCTTGCGTCACACGCAAAATCAGGGCTATGGCGCGGCGCTTCGGTCGGCGTTCCAATACGCTCTTGCCGGTCAGTACGATGTCCTCGTGACCATCGACTGTGATGGCCAGCACGAACCGAAGCTCATTCCGGAACTTGCCGCAGCCGTCTATGCCTCACCGGATCAGCCCGCAGACATTGTGTCGGGCAGCCGCTACCTCAAGCCGTTTCCCGGTGCGAGTGTGCCGCCGATTGAGCGACGCCGGATCAACATGCAAATCACCGAGTGGTTGAACGAACGGTTTGGTCTCGACCTCACAGATTCGTTTTGCGGCTTCAAGGCGTACCGGGTGGATGCTTTGGCCAGCCTTCGAATCAGCGAACAGGGCTACGCGATGCCGTTGCAGCTTTGGGTGCAAGCCGCCGCGTTGAAGTTGAAGGTCGTGGAGTTTCCCGTGCCGCTGGTCTATCTCGACGAAGACCGCTCCTTCGGCGGCTCGCTCGACATCGCCGATCGTCGGCTGGCTTACTACCGCGAGGTTCTCGACCGCGAAATCTCCGCGATGCAACTGGGTTGCGATGCGGCTCCGAGCCCCGCAGTCGGTCGCCCGGCTCTGTGTGGCTCCGCTCCGTAAGGCGAGCGACATGGTGAATCGAATGACCTCACCCGCGTCGGGCACATGGCCACGGTTGCGTCTACCGCGTGAACACGGGGCGGTTTTGTGTTCGCCCGAACTGGCTACCGCTTCGGAATGGATCGACCTGAATCACGCGATGCTCAGCGCTGGGCCGTGCGATGTGCAGGGGATGCCGTTGTCGCGGTTGCGGGATTGGACCCGAGTCGCACTGCGGGATGAGGCCGTTCGTTTCACGAGTTCCCTCTGCGGTGATGACGCTGCACTCGGTGTGTCGCGTGATCCGGCGGCGGCGTTTGTCGTGACCGGTCATCAGCCGGAGTTGTTTCACGCGGGAGTCTGGGCCAAGAACTTTGCCGCAGCGGGACTGGCTCGTCGCCACGACGGTGTCGCCGTCAATCTGATCGTCGATAACGACTCACTCGACAGCGTGCGGTTGCGAGTGCCGGTGGGGCCGCGATCGGCACCGCATATCGAGCGCATCGCGTTTGACTCGGATCGCCCTCCGCAGCCGTGGGAAGAGGCTGCGATTGTTGATCCCGCCACGTTTCGGGCATTCGGCGCGCGAGTCGGCACGATCCTGCGCGAGAACTGGTCGTTTGAACCGTGGATGGATTCTTGTTGGTCCGCCGCAGTCCGGCAGTCCGAAACGTCGGTCCGTTTGTGTGATTGTCTGACGGCGGTGCGCGTGTCGGCCGAACGTGAATTCGGCTGCAAGAACCTCGAACTGCCGATGTCGCGCGTTTGCGACTCCGCGCCGTTTCGCCAATTCGCCGCGCATCTGCTCGCACACCTGCCGCGTGTGCATTCGCTCTACAACTCCGCAGTGCGTGAGTACCGGCTCGAACATCGGCTGCGCAGCACTTCTCACCCGGTTCCCGAATTGGCCTCGCGCGACGATTGGCTCGAAGCGCCGTTTTGGATTTGGCGGGCGGGCGATCTTCAACGGGACCGTCCGTTCGTGCGGCGCGTCGGCTCACAGCTGGAGTTGCGTGACAGTCGTGACGTGTTAGCCCGCTGGACTCAGACGGAGGATGGTTCGGCCGAGGCGACCATCGAAACGTTGGCACACTTCGCACAACTGGGCCTGCGGTTTCGGACACGGGCACTGACGACGACGCTCTTCACGCGACTGTGCCTCGCCGATCTGTTCATCCACGGCATTGGCGGAGCGAAGTACGACGCGATGACCGACCGGTTGTGTGAGCAGCTTTTCGGAGTGACGGCACCGCGCTTCGCGACCGTCTCCGCCACGTTTCACCTTCCTTTGGGAACGTCATCACACGCGGAGGGTCTCACCGAACAACAGCTTGGGTATCAGCTCCGCGACCTCCGGTTCAACCCGGATCGCCACATCACGGCCGCGTCCGGATCGCCTGAGGCCGCATGGGTCGAGGAGAAGCGCCGCCTGATCGCAGCACTCGCCTCGCGCCGCCCCACGGCTCTTGAAACCCGCCGTATTGAACAGCTCAACGCCCTGCTCGCGCCAGGCACGCGCGAGCAGTCTGAGTCGTGGCAGACTGACCGCGAGACACTGCGCCAGCGCCACGCCATCGAGTCAATCCAGCACGACCGCGAGTTTTCGTGGTGCTTGCACTCGCCAGACGAACTTCCCGAGAAGCTCCTCACCGCGTTCGGTGTTCAGGCCCCCACAAGTGGCTCGTTGCCCACGCAGTGAACCGATGGCCCTGCTCTTTCGCAGGCCCCGTAGGGTGCCGTCGAGTCTTCGAGACGCACCAACACAAAGACGGAATGGTGCGTCTCGAAGACTCGACGACACCCTACAACTTGCCTCTTCCAACAAGGCGATGGCCCTGCCGGGACACCCCGCCATGAG
>Ga0209086_10001302_pt1 | contig 20376 bp, 13 predicted proteins | sample M_130207_XF_Meta_FD_187312 | JGI IMG/M metagenome (GOLD analysis project Ga0209086, IMG submission 187312) | Freshwater microbial communities from Lake Montjoie, Canada to study carbon cycling - M_130207_XF_MetaG (SPAdes) (version 2) | ecosystem: Environmental > Aquatic > Freshwater > Lake... | reverse complement strand
CGGCGGCCCCGAAACCGTCTCCACCTTCTCGCCGTGCCTTTGGCGTCCCGTTGCAATGTGCCGATCCACTCCGGTTACACTCTCATCGGTCACGTTCGCCGCGCTCCAATAACCAGCATCCGCACTCACTGCAATCGGCTTTGAACCGACGTTGGCCACCACCTGCTGGATCATCGGGACCAGTTGCTGGCCTCGACGCCCCCCAGAAATTGACCACCTCTGCTCGAATAGACTTAACCAGATCACAAACGGATCATGCCGCGTGGCATGCCGATGGGCGGGACCTTCATCATCCGTACCGCAGGCGCGTATATCGTTCAAAAGGCTTAGGCACCGACGTTTTGGCCGCGCGGCCAGACCGAGCGCCACAAGCCCATGCTCGTCGAAGAGGCAGCGCCGTCGGGGCCGGTTGGCGGTAAAGTTTTGGCGAGCAGGGCTGGTCAATTCTTCGCGAGTGCCGAAGTGCGTCGGCGCTCACGAGAAGTTGACCACTGGTGCTCAGATACAGTTGACCACGTCGAAAACAGGTTTTGCCACGCGGCGCGCCGGTGAGCGCTGCGCCTGCATCCGCGCCGCTGGCGCGTAACTTCTTTCTTCTGCACACCTTCGTTATGTTGATATCATGCCGCGCGGCAAAGCCGCGTGGCGGCGGCCCCAGAAACGCGCGGCAGGGTGGTCAATTCTTCGCGAGTGCCGAAGCATTGATGTCGTGCTGGTGTGGCGGCTGGATCGGTGGGGCCGATCAGTCGCCGGCCTGGTCTCGACGTTGCAGGAACTGACAGCACACGGCGTGGGATTCGTTTCGGCGACGGAGGCGTTGGATCTGACCACGACGGCGGGCCGGGCGATGGCGGGAGTGCTCCCGGTGTTCGCTGCATTCGAACGGGAGATTATGCGCGAGCGGGTCAGGGCCGGATTGGATAACGCCCGCCAGAACGGCATGCGGCTTGGGCGACCGCCGACAGTGGCTCAGAGCGCGACCGCGGTTCGGAAACTGTTTCGCCAAGGCATTAGCAAATCCGAGATCGCCCGACGGCTCGAAATCAGCCGGACATCCGTCCGGCGACTTCTGGAACAAAAGAAATATTGAATCAGGCGGACGTTCGCAGGCTTACCGGAAGGACACGTAATTTGCGCCGTTGGGGCACACGGAAAGATCGCGACAAAGCTCCGCTCCCAACAATTCCAAGCCGTCGGCTGGAAGGTAAAAAAGTAGAAGGCGTCCGGCATCATCGAGTGCAAAGGCCCCAACTCGACCGTAATCCGCCTCCCGTCACCCTCCAAAAGCCATCTCGCACCAGAACCGAAACCATCGGCCGCTCCACCCGCCCGTTTCCCCCGCCCCTGACAACCGGCTCAACCCGTCATAACTATAACTATGCGCCAACGTCAAAAACGCCTGCTCATCCTTCCACGGCTCCACCTGCTGGCTCAACACATTCTTGGCTTCAGCCGGGGCACTTCATTCCAGAAATTGCTCGTTGCGACGCTCACCCACACGACGTCATAAGCATGCGTTCAGAGTCACATTCCACTCTGAATCAATAACTCACACAATCCCCTCCCCCGCACGAGATCATAAGTGCGGGGGAACCCATCCGGCAACCGCTCGCGGAGTTCATACGAACGAAGCCAATTTACCGGTAAAACGGCTGCCAAGTCAGCCAACGCGGCCCATACTGCAGCGCCGGCCGACCCACCTCATGCGCCCCCAAGTCCGGTGCCTTGCCCGCAAAGCCCTCGTTCACCGTCGGAATTACCACCCCGGCGTCAACCGCCTTGCTCCCCGGCTTCAACCGAAAATTGATGTCCATCGCGTGGTACACCGCAAACCGCTTCGCCGGATCCGGCGGCACCATCTTCTCGAAAATGTCGAAGTCTACTTCGATCCCGTGCGCCTCCTGCCCCGTCCCCGCCCGGAACGCCGCCAAGGTCGCAAACGTCTTCCAGTCACTCGGCTTGGGCTCGTAAACCTTCTGCCCCTTGGCCGGAATCAGCCAGCTATACTGCGCCGTAACTCCTTTGTTCGGCCGATACCCGTCATAGTCCATGCTATTGAAATCGGTCGCGTTACCCACCCGCATAACTCCGCGATCCGGCGTATCTCGCCCCAGAAACAGGTTGTTCCGATAATGCATGTTGGACGACGTATCCCCCGCCATATGCTCGCCAATAATCGTGTTGTGATACACAAATAACCCAGCCGGCTTGGCCGAAAACTTAAACGCCACCCCGCCCGGCGAATGGTACAGCGTGTTCCGAATGAAATAAACCGGGCCCCCGAAAACGGGCTGCGAACTGTAACCACCCATCGCCGAATTCGTCCCTCGATTATTGAAGACTCGCACATTATGCACCCCGCCGTCCGTCTCCACGAAGTCGTCGTTCAGCATGTGCAAATCGTTGTTGTAAATATCGATCGAAGATGCCCGCCGATCCGGATCCGTCGGCGGCGTTCCGTAAGTCGATATCCCAATCGCATCATGGAAGTACGCAATCGAGTTATGCGCAATCACATGCCCCGGACCATACACCTTGATTCCGTAGTAACTCACCATCCGATGCGACTTCAACGCCGGCTCCGCCCAAACGTTCCCTCCCGGCTCCCGTTGCCGCCCGCCCCATCCAATCAGCCGGAACCGATCGTCCCGCCCAAGAATCAGGTTGTCCGCAATATAGAAGTCCGATGAACCGGCATACTCGGTCCACACCCCAAACCCCACGTTCTCAAACCGACAGTTCTTCACCGTCAACGCCACCGCCCCAATCACTTCCTTTTGTCCCGCAAAGATCGCCACATCCGTATTCCGGAACGTCAACCCCTCGATGATATGGTGCTGCGATGCCATCACATCCAGCAGCCGATGGTTGTTGTCCCCGTCCAGAATCACCTCCCCATCGCCCGCCGCCTTAATCGTAATCGGCTTCTCCGCCGTACCCTTCAACGTCAGCGACATCGACCCATCGAACGGTGCCATCATCGGATCAACATAGTCCAGCCGCTCCGGTCGATAAAGCCCCGTATGCATCAGCAGTGTATCGCCCGGCTGTGCCCGCCGCTCCCACACCACTGACCAATCGCCCAGCCCCGCTCCGTAGTACGCCTGCAAAATCCCCGTAAAGCTCGGCTGCTGCCGCGGGCCAAAGTAGTCCGGCGGATACACATGCAGCGTCCGCCCGCCCTTGTAAGGCATCGGTTCCGTCCGCGTCTTCACCTTCACCGTATGCGTCGTCTGCCCCGTGGTGCCATCCGGGTCCGTCATCACAAAACGGCACTCGTACTCTGACCCCGGCTGCAGGTTCAGAATGCTCCCCGCAAAGGCATCCGGCACCGTATAGTCCAGGTTCTCCTTCCGTCGATAAACGTTCTCCCCGCCGATCCGCACGAGCGGCATTCCGACCTTCCAAGCCGGGTCGCCCACCGGGCGGTACTCCACCGAAACCGCCGCGTTCCGATTGGCGTCCCCACGAATCGGCCACTCAAAGCCGAGGTTCAAAAGGGTCGGGTGTTCCACATGGAATTTGCCGGCATCCGTCGCGTTCTGGCCAAAAGCACCGAACGCAGTCAGCAATGAGAGGGTGAGAAATCGTGAGCCCATAGGACGCCGATTATATCCATAAAGTCACCCGCCGTCCTATGGGCGATTTACGAGCCCTCCCGTTTTCCACTGTCCGCATACTCGTGATCCGTCCAAACTGCGGCGCGGTGGTATTTCCGTTCGGATTCCCGGAGTTCCGCCGCGAACGTCTCCTGAATCTTCATCGATAGCGTGCACGTCATCGGCCCAATCAGGCTCCCCAGCACCGTAAAGGCGCTCCGATCCCAGAACGCATCCACCGTCCGCGGACCCAAATCCAGGTTCCCGTCGGACGCCCGCGTGTTCAGCCCCGCACCCGAAGGATCCCTCACGTTACCCGGCGGCGGCGGCAAACACGGCCCGCTCGGGACCGGCAGGATGCCCGAAAGCCGCCCAACGCCAAATTGGCCTTTCGGTTCTGCTTGAAAGTAGCTCAACGTCGTCGGAAAGACCGAGCCGTTCTCAGACGCAATCCTACCGCCGTCGCAACCCGTCGGGTCCGAAAGGCTCTTCGCCCAGTTGTACGAAACCTGAAACGATCGCCCCTTCCCCGCGCGCCGATTCACCTCGGCCGTAAAGCCGCTACAGTGTTCGAGCAAGCATGATTCATGTGGGGCGTGCTGAACTGGTGAATCGCAAACAGGCAGCAAGGTGGTGTATGCCGATCGGGTAGGCAAAACCCGAAGGTAGGCTAGGCCCTTTGCGCGAACCAGCCGGCACAATTTTTAGCGCCCGCGGCATTCCATCACGCCGCCAAGCTACGACGAACTGCCTCCGCCGCCTTACCTTCCAGGAACCAGGCAACGATCAAACAGCCGCCGGTACCGAGGAATAGCCACGATCCCCCGAGAAGGCCCCGCGCGTTCACTTACTCGATGCCCGACCAGGAGGCCGCCATACGGGCGAATCTGCACGATGCCCCGTCCCCGCCCCTCGTGTTCTCGCACGAGAAAGCGACCGGATGGTGCACCGGCACCCTGGAGTGATGGGCCACGGGGCGATCCACATCGCATCTTTCTTTATACGGAGTCGCGAACCTCTGCTTCTATTCCCCCACAATATGGCCCCAACCCTTCCCGTGCGTTGCGGATCCGTTCGACTAATGCTCGTCGACGTTTCGCGCGTCCCGCCTTTCGCCAATCAGCCCACCGTGACAAAGCTTTCGGGTGCGCGAGGGGCATAAACGCATTGCCAAGCCGGTGGAACAGGACCGTAGCCACCTCGAACGCCTCCGACTCGCCCTTTCAAAATCAGCTTGCGCTTCCGACCGCAATGCTGCGCTCGTGGATGTTCGACCTGACCGCCGACGCTGTGAACGATGGGGCCTCGGCGCCCCCCTGAAACTGACCACCTCTGCTCGAATAGACTTGACCAGATCACAAACTGATCATGCCGCGTGGCATGCTGACGGGCGGGACCTTCCTCATCCGTGCCGCAGGCGGGTATATCGTTGAATAGGTTTAGACCGAGCGCCACAAGCCCATGCTCGTCGGAGAGGCAGCGCAGTCGGGGCCGGTTGGTGGTGAAGTTTTGGCGCGCGGGGCTCGTCAATTCTTCGCGAGGGCCGAAGATGGGGCGATCGGAGTCGTGATGGGGTACGAGATCAGCCAAGCATTTGACGATCAGGGCTCGCGTCACAAGAATATTGACGAGCTCAAGCCAGGACAACGATTCTTCGTCAGCTACTCAGCTACACCCACTCGCGCGGGGATTGGACCCGCACCCTGGCAGCCAACGGGGCAGCGCCACCGTGGAGGCAGTCAGCACGATCGTGGAAGGTTCGGGGACATTCGGTGGAGCGACTGAGGCAACATTACTAGCCCGGAATCTAGTTCGTCGAGTGCGAAGGCGCCGGGTTCTCCACCCGCGTCGTTATCGACCGCCACGTCGAGCGAGCCCACGCTTTTCAAAGAGTTCCGAACCACAAGGTCGATGCTCTGGAGGGAAAAGCTAGTGGGCTCGATCGTCACGGAGAAAGCGAGCCATTCGTCGGAGCCGAAGCTACGGCCTGCAATACCCGCTGGAAGCGAAGCAACCGCCTTTACGTCGTCGCGGCCGGGTCGTAGTTCAGGTTCGGGCCGAGCCAACGTTCGACTTCGGCAACGCTCAGGCCTTTGCGTTCGTGGTAGTCGACAACCTGGTCGCGATCAATCTTGCCGAGGCTGAAGAAGCGCGATTCCGGGTGAGCGAAGTAGATCCCGCTGACGCTGGAGCCGGGCCACATCGCGAAGGACTCCGTGAGCAACATGCCGGTGTTGGCTTCGGCGTCGAGCAATCTCCACAACGGTCCTTTTTCGGTGTGATCTGGACAGGCGGGATAACCGGCGGCCGGACGAATGCCTCGATACTTCTCCTGGATGAACTCTTCTTTAGTCAGGACCTCATCGAGACCGTAGCCCCACTCGTCGCGTACCCGCTTATGGAGGCACTCAGCAAAGGCCTCGGCGAGACGATCGGCGATGGCCTCAGCCATAATGGCGTTGTAGTCGTCGTGCTCGGCTTTAAACCGATCGCAGAGCTCTTTCAAGCCAATGCCAGTCGTGACCGCGAAGCCACCGATGTGATCGGGCAGGCCGGTGTCCTTCGGAGCAATGAAGTCGGCGATTGATCGGCAGGGCTCGCTGCCTTCTTTATGCACCTGCTGGCGCAGGAAGTGGAACCGCTCGAGTACCGTCTGGCGAGTCTCGTCGGTGTAAAGTTCGACGTCGTCGCCGACCGCGCTCGCGGGAAAAAGGCCGTAGACACCGTGGGCGGTGATCCAGTTATGCGCGATGATCTGGTCGAGCAACGTGTTGGCTTCGGCGAAGATCTGGCGGGCCTGCTCTCCCTGGGTTTCCGAATCCAGGATCCGCGGGTAGATGCCCTTCAGGCCCCAGGTGTGGAAGAACGGCGACCAATCGATGAACTCGCGCAGGGTGGCGAGCGGGAAGTTATTGAGGACGCGGACCCCCGTAAAGGAAGGGGTCGGGATATCTTCGGCCCTCCACGCGATGGGGGTACGCCGGGCTCGTGCGGCCTCAATCGAGACGGCCTTCAAGCGCGGCGAGGCGTGCGCCTTGCGCAGGGCTTCATAGTCCACCCGATGTTGCTCGACGAAGGCAGCCTTGCCGTCTTCGCTGAGCAGGCTGGTGGTGACCGGCACCGCGCGGCTCGCATCGAGCACATGGACGACCGGCTGACTGTAGTGCGGAGCAATTTTGATGGCAGTGTGGGCGCGGCTGGTCGTAGCGCCGCCGACGAGCAGCGGTAGCTTGAAACCTTGCCGCTCCATCTCCTTGGCCACGTGCACCATCTCATCGAGCGACGGCGTGATGAGCCCGCTGAGGCCGATCAGATCCGCTTTCTCCGCCTTGGCGCGTTCCAGGATTTTTTCACAGGAGACCATCACCCCCATGTCGATCACTTCGTAGTTATTGCAGGCCAGCACAACGCCGACGATATTTTTTCCGATGTCGTGGACGTCGCCTTTGACGGTGGCGAGAACGATCTTGCCCTGCGTACGAACCACCTGCCCGGCGGCCTCCATTGCGGCCTTCTCGGCTTCCATATACGGTGTCAAATGGGCGACTGCTTTCTTCATGACCCGGGCGGACTTCACGACCTGCGGCAGGAACATTTTGCCGGCGCCGAACAGGTCGCCGACCACGCTCATGCCGGCCATCAACGGGCCTTCGATGACGAGCAGCGGCCGGCTGAGCTTGACGCGCGCTTCTTCGGCGTCGATCTCGATGTAGGTATCGATGCCTTTGACGAGGGCGTGGGAGAGCCGCTCTTCGACGGTACCCTGGCGCCACTCTTCGGCCTTCTTTTCGTTGACGACGACGCCGGTGCTGGCGGCTTTGAGGGCTTCGCCATGCTCCACCAAACGCTCGGTCGCATCGGGCCGGCGGTTCAGCAGAACGTCCTCGACGAGCACCTTCAGTTCCGGCTCGATCTCCTCATAGAGTTCGAGCATGCCGGCGTTGACGATGCCCATGTCCATGCCGGCTCCGATGGCGTGATAGAGGAAGGCGGAGTGCATCGCTTCGCGGACTTTATTGTTGCCGCGGAAGCTGAAGGAGATGTTCGAAACGCCGCCGCTGACCTTGGCGTGCGGCAGGTTGGCCTTGATCCACCGCGTCGCGTTGATGAAGTCGACGGCGTAGTTGTTGTGCTCGTCCATGCCGGTGGCGACGGTGAGGATGTTCGGATCGAAGATGATGTCTTCAGGGGGGAAGCTGAGTTCATCGACGAGGATCTGGTAGGCCCGTTCGCAGATCCGGATCTTTTCTTCAAAGGTGGCGGCCTGGCCCTGCTCATCGAAGGCCATGATGACGACGGCCGCACCGTACTTCAGGACGGTGGCAGCGTTTTCGCGGAACTTGTCCTCGCCTTCTTTCAGCGAAATCGAGTTCACGATGCCCTTGCCCTGCAAGGTTTGGAGCCCGGCTTCGATGACCTCCCATTTGGACGAGTCAACCATGAACGGGACCTTGGCGACTTCGGGTTCGCTGGCCAGCAGTTGCAGATAGCGAGTCATGGCGGCGACGCCGTCGATCATGCCTTCGTCCATGCAGATATCGATGACGTTGGCGCCGTTTTCCACCTGCTGCCGGGCGATGCTGACGGCCTCTTCGTACTTGCCTTCCTTGACGAGCTTGGCGAATTTGGGCGAGCCGGCTACGTTCGTGCGTTCGCCGATCATGATGTAGACACCGGCTTGCTGGGTGAACGGTTGGGAGCCGGAAAGCCGCAGCGGCTTCGGGGCTTGAGGGACATCTTCGAGCACGGCGACGCTGACGGCGGAACTCGGCTGGCCAAACTCGCGCGGATGCTTCCCTTCCAGCGCTTGGGCGATGGCGGCGATATGTTCCGGCGTATTGCCGCAACAGCCGCCGGCGATGTTGATGAGGCCATTGCGAGCAAATTCGCTCAGGTAGCGAGCCATGTCCGGCGGTTCGAGGTCGAAGCCGGTGACCGCGAGCGGGTTCGGCAGACCGGCATTCGGATAGCAGGAGATCGCGGCGCTCGACTTTTGCGCCAGTTCGGAGAGGAACGGGTACATCAGGTCCGGTCCGAGCGAGCAGTTGAGGCCGACGGATAAAGGGTTGACGTGCTTGACGGCGTTCCAGAACGCCTCAATCGTTTGGGCCGAGATCATCGTTTCGCCGCCGCGACCGACGGCGGCCGAGATCATGATCGGAAGCTCTTTACCGTCCTGCTCAAAGACTTCGCGAATGGCAACCAGCGCGGCTTTAGCGTTGAGGGAGTCGAAGATTGTTTCGACCAAAAGCAGGTCGGAGCCGCCGGCGATGAGCGCGCGGATCTGCTCTGTATAGGCGATCTTCACCTGTTCGAAGGTGACGACGCGGAAGCCGGCGTCATCGGCGTCGGGCGAGTTGGTGAGCGAAACGGTAAGCGGCCCGATGGCTCCGGCGACGAAGCGTTGGCGGCCGGTGGCGTTACCGACGCGATCCGCCCATACGCGGCATTGGCGGGCAGATTGTTCGTTGATCTCCCAGGCGAGGCTACTCAGAAACGGGGTCTCGATGATCTTCTGATAGAACGCGGGGTCTTTGCGACCGCCGTGTTCGCGTGGATCGTCGACGAAGAATTCGCTTTGGGTGATGCTGGTGGCGCCGAAGGTATTGGTCTCGATGATGTCCGCGCCGGCTTCGAGAAAGCGGCGATGGATATCGCAGATCATGTCGGGCTGGGTGAGCGAGAAGAGGTCACCGTTGTTCAGCAGATCCTTGGTCGAATCCTTGAAGCGTTCGCCCCGGATGTGGGCCTCCGTCATCCCGTAGGTGCGGATCGTCGTACCCATCGCGCCGTCAATAATGGCGATGCGGTTTTCGAGGATCTTTTGGAGGGGGTGAGAGTGGCGTTGAATCATGTTTATGAGAGGCGAAGGCACCTTACTCTATGATACGGTCATCGCACTCGATAACCGGGGCTTCGATGTCATCGCTTCTGAAGGCTTGGGCCGACGGAGAGCGCGAAGCCCTGAGGGAATTGATGCCACTGGTCTAACCGGAGTTGCACCGGATTACTCATCGCCACTGGAGCAGCCAACCCGCGGGCTATCGACCGCGCTCATCCACGAGGCGTTCTTGAGACTGGTCCGCCTCTCACTAATCACGCTGAAGCGAGCCTGGCTTAAAAGCGCGGCGGAGACGGCGCGCCCATATGAACGCGGAGCAGTGGCAGGAGATTCAGCGCGTGATTTCTCGACCAAGGCTGCGCCGGACAAGCGGCGCTGCGGGCGGAGGTGGAGAGCCTTCTGAACCGGTTTCTGGACCAGCCGCAGTCGCAACTGGTAGCGAATCTGTTCGAAACCGGGTCGGCCAACGCCACAGTCATCGGGTCATCTCGCATTCTCCGCCTCGTCGGGGAAGGCGGTATGGGCACCGTCTACGAGGCGGAGCAGCAGAACCCGCAGCGAACGGGCGGGTTGAAGGTGATTCGCAGTAAGGATGGTGACCGACCGGAGAGGGCTGCGCTTTGAGCAGGAGGCGGAAGCGTTCGGTCGTCTGCAACAACCCGGGATCGCGCAAAGCTACAGCGCAGGAACGCGGGAGACGGGACAAAGCGTACTCGCTTATGATGCCCCTCAGCGCTGGATGATTCATTGAGATTTGAAGCCGGACAACGCCCTGGCCGACCGCAGCGGCCCACCGAAGGTGATGGGCATCGGCGTGGCCCGTTTGATCGATTCCGACCAACATGAGCCCGAAGCAGGCGACCCGGGAGGAAGACATCGCGCCGCTGACCGCGGTGGCTCGACCAAGGCGCTCGCCGCGGACATCCGGAGGTGCTTTTGACGGATCAGCCGAAGTTTATGCGGCGGAACGGAGCGCTAGTGGTGGCCGAGAGGCAGCGAGCTGATGCGGAGGCGGCAAACTGGACCCGGATCCGAAAGTGAGGGCGGCGCTGGACCGGGCGGCCGAGCGGATCCCGGGGAAGTTCGCTCCACAGCCCGAGGTGGAAGCGTCGGCTCAGGAGAAGACGGGAAAGACGTATCGGGGACTAGGTCTCTATGCCGAAGCCCGAAAGCACTTCAAGCGGGCGTACGCACCGCGGAGCCGGACGCTGGGCGCGGAGGATCGATTGCGTGGCAGCAAGGCAAGTACCCCGAAGCGGAGTTGATACTCCCGCAGACCATTGCCCTGCAGCGGCGAGTTTTAAATGGGCGCGATGGCCGTGGTCTGCCCACCATCGTCAGTCTCGTGAGGGTCTATACGGACCAGAGTCGGTTTGCCGAGGCCGAGTCACGGGCGAAGCGAGCGGACGGAGGCCAGACGAGCGTCCCTCTGTAAACGGCGAGTGACGGGTGGTGCTGTGGGGATGGTTGCGATACAGTGAGGCAGATCTCCGTCATGCGATATCTCCTGCTACTGATACCGACGCTGTGTTCGGCGGCCGATTTTGCTACGGAAGTGCGGCCACTTCTTGCGCGGCGGTGCTTGGCTTGTCATGGTCCCGCTGTGCAGAAAAGCCATCTACGCCTCGACCGGCGGGCCGATGCTTTGCAAGGCGGCGAGAGTGGCATTCCGGCCTTCGAGCCGGGCAAAGGCAGCGCGAGTCTACTGATCCGCTATGTCTCCGGCACCGATCCAAAGCTCGTCATGCCTCCGGCCGGACCACGACTGACCGTGACCGAGATCACGTTACTGAAAGAGTGGATCGACGCCGGGGCGAACTGGCCCGGCGCGGAGGTCTCGGCGACGCCCAAGGTTGATCCGCGCTTGGCGCATTGGGCTTTCCACGCGCCGCGCAAGCCGATCGAGCCGAACGTGCTGGACAGGGCATGGGTGAAGAACCCGATCGATGCGTTTGTGCTGGCGAAGTTGGAGGCCAAGGGCTGGCGACCCGCCGCCGCCGCGAGCGACGGGGATCTGCTGCGGCGGATGTATCTGGACGTCACTGGACTGCCCCCGACGATCGCCGAGCAGGACGTTTTCCGCGGCGACTGGGACGGCCTCGCGCGGTCGCTGCTCGCACGTCCGGCCTACGGGGAACGCTGGGCGCGACACTGGCTCGACGTGGTCCGCTATGGTGACACGAACGGCTACGAACGCGACGAGGCGAAGCCTCAGGGCTGGAAGTTTCGGGACTACGTGATTCGGGCGTTCAACACCGACAAGCCCTTCGACCGGTTCGTGGTGGAGCAACTGGCCGGTGACGAGTTGCCCGATCGGAACGCCGAGACGCTGCTGGCCACGGGCTACGCGCGGTTGGGCCCGTGGGACGATGAACCCGCCGACCCGGCCGAAGACCGTTTCGACCAACTCGACGACATTTTGAACGCGACGGCGCAGGGCTTTCTGGGGCTGACGCTGGCCTGTGCGCGGTGCCACAACCATAAGTTTGAGCCGCTGCTGACCAAGGACTACTACGGCATGATCGCGGTGTTCAACGGCCTGGAGCGGCCGCGCAACGGGCGGACCGAGTTGGACCGGCCGATCGGAACACCCGCGGAGGTTGACCGGTTCAACAAACGCGAACGGCAGATCGCGGCGCTGCGGGAGCCGGCGCGGAGAGCGTGGCTCCAGTCGGGGCTAAGCGTGCTTTCGCCCGAGGCGATGGCAACCCATCGGCAGACGAAAAGGGTGCCGATAGAGCTGGCGCGGGAATGGGCGGAGCTGCCGGTGGAGGCGTACGTGGCCCGGCTGAAGAGCGAGACGCCGGACCTGCCCCGCGGCTACTTCATGGAGGAGCCGAAAGCTGTGCCGAAGGCTACCCATATTTTGATTCGCGGGAAGGCTTCTTCGCCCGGGCCTGAAGTGGGGCCGTCGGTGCCCGAGGTTCTGGCCAAGGCGCAGCCCGCGTTTTCGCTGCCCGGCGGACGGACGAGCGGCCGGCGGTTGGGCCTGGCGAATTGGATCGCCTCGCGGGAGAATCCGCTGACGGCGCGGGTGATCGTGAACCGGGTGTGGCAGTGGCACTTTGGCGATGGGCTGGTCCGGACGGCGAATGACTTCGGGGTGATGGGCGATAGACCGTCACACGAGGAGTTACTGGACTGGCTGGCGGTGTGGTTCATGGACAACGGCTGGTCGCTGAAGAAGCTGCATACGTTGATGCTGAGCAGCAATACCTATCGGATGGCGAAGACGGGGAACGCGCAGTATGCGGCGGAAGATCCGGAGAACCGGTTGCTGTGGCGGATGCCGTATCGACGGCTGGAGGCCGAGGCGATTTTGGATTCGGCGCTGGCGGTGAGCGGGCGGCTGAACCCGAAGCTGTACGGGGAGTTTGTGTACCCGAAGATGCAGAAGGAGGCGCTCGAAGGGTCGAGCGATCCCGGCAAGATATGGAAGCCTTTTGACGAGGAGACGGCCTCGCGGCGGGCGATTTACTACATCGTGAAGCGGTCTTTGATGGTGCCGCTGATGGAGGTTCTGGACGTATGCGATACGTCACGGCCAGCGGCTAAACGGCAGACGACGTCGGTGGCACCGCAGGCGTTGCAGATGTTCAACGGGGACTTCATCAACCGGCAGGCAGGATACTTGGCCGAGCGTTTGCGCCGGGAGGCTCGAGGGCAAGCCGCGCAGATCGAGTTGGCCTATCGACTGGCTTTGTCACGGAGGCCGAGTGCCGCGGAGAGAGACGCGATGCTGTCGTTCCTGCGGACGAGCAGCTTGGAAGAGATGAGCCGGGTGATCTTGAACCTGAATGAGTTTGCCTATGCCAACTAAGAAGACGCGACGGGATTTCCTATGGGAGACGGGCGGCGGGTTCGCCGGGGTCGCGCTGATGGACTTGTTGACCCGGGACGGCGTGGTTTCCGCCAACTCCATACTTTCCCCGAAGAAGCCGCACTTCGCAGCGAAGGCGAAGCGGGCGGTGTTCCTGTTCATGAACGGCGCGCCAAGCCAGGTGGACACGTTCGACCCCAAGCCAGAGTTGACGAAGCGGAGCGGGCAGGCGTACAAAGGGCCGTTAACGGTGGGTTCGAACGGGCGGGCGATCGGATACTTGATGGGATCGCCGTTCGAGTTTAAGCCACGGGGGAAGAGCGGGTTGCCGATCAGCGAACTGTTCCCGCACACGGCGAAGTTTGCCGATGACCTGTGCGTGATTCGGTCAATGTATACAGACACGGCGGCGCACGCTTCGGGATGCCTGCAGATGAACACGGGCAGTATTTTTCTAGGCAAGCCGAGCGCGGGCGCCTGGGTGACGTATGGCCTGGGGACGGACAACCAGAGTTTGCCGGCGTTTGTGGTGATGACCGATCCGCGGGGCGGGCCGATTGGCAGCGCTTCGAACTGGACGGCGGGGTACATGCCGGCGGCGTATCAAGGGACGTTGTTTCGTTCCGGCGCCGCGCCGCTGCTCGACTTGCAGCCCCCACCGGGGGTGAACGATAAGACGCAACGGCAATCGCTAGACCTACTGGAAAAGCTAAACAAAGAGCACTTGGCGAGCCATGCGGAGGAGTCGGAGCTATCGGCGCGGATTGCATCGTATGAGCTTGCCTATCGGATGCAGATGGAGGCGGCGGCGGTGGTCGATCTGTCACGGGAATCGGCGACGACGCGGGAGCGCTATGGGTTGAATGACCGGCTGACGGCGGACTTCGGCCGAAAGTGCTTGATGACGCGGCGGCTGCTCGAGAAGGGAGTTCGGTTTGTGCAGCTCTATTCGGGGGGGGGGCATATCGAAGACACGTGGGACGGTCACAATGACTGCATCACCAACCACAAGTTACATGCCGGGGAGACGGATAAGCCGACGGCGGCGTTGATTGAGGATTTGAAGGCGACGGGGCTGTGGGACGAGACGTTGCTGCTGTGGGGCGGGGAGTTTGGCCGAACGCCGACGAGCGAGGGGGTGGGGAAGCCCGGGCGGGACCACGATTGGCATGGGTTTTCGATGTGGCTGGCCGGCGCGGGGGTGAAGGGTGGGCAGGCGATCGGAGCGACCGATGAGTTAGGCTTTGCGGCGGTGGAGGAGCGGGTGCATGTTTCGGACCTGCACGCGACGCTGCTGCATTTGATGGGGCTGGATCATACTCAGCTGACTTACTTTTATCAGGGGTTCAACCAGCGGATCACGGGGGTGCGGGGGGAGGTCGTGAAAAAGGTATTGGTCTAATGGCCGACGGCTACCGGTGACTTTTCCGCATTGCAGGGCCGCTACGCCGCTTTGGGCACCCTGGTACGGCCGAACCGGGCCAGAAGTTCTTCACATTCGTAGGCTGGAGCGACAATCGCCATAACGTATTCATTCTCAAGGAAGTTAAGTACGTAAGCGGGCAGAGCGAATTCCGGTTCGTTTTTGGCTTGGTCGGCCATATCGAGCATTTCGGTCACCGCTTCGGGGCTGGGAATGATCGGCTCGATCATATTGCTGTCGGCAGAGATATCGATGGGCTCTGGCGGCTGCATCGGAAAGTTCTTGCGCAGTTGGATCAGATTTCTCTGGAGCGAATTGTAGGCGCTGAGGTGCCCTTTCTTTTTGCGTTCGATAAAACGGTGCGTCTTGTCTTCGCTGGTAGCGGCCCGGTGAAACCCTTGGAGAAGTTGTTCGGCGACGCTGACTTCGGGATGCTCCCGGAGGACCGAGTCGAGATTTCGTTGGACAGCTAGCGTTTCGACATCGCAGGCGCGTTGATAGTCGAAGAGTTCGGTGGTCATTTGCCGGACGATGGCGTGCTCGCATTCGGCGTGAGGCTTGTACTGCCGGAGGTGCTTCAGATGTAGCCGGACGAAGGATTCCCGCTCGTCGGTTGAGTACAGGGTGTCGCATTCTGGAAGGACTTCTTTGAGCACTTTGATCTGCTTTCCGGTGGTGATCGCGTTCATGGAACTGGCGTACTTGCCCAAGGGTGAGATGGGACCGCGGCTTTTGCGACCATTTTCGCGGGCCAATGCGGCGCGCCGATTTTTCTGTTCGTCTGTCATAGTGGACTCCTGGTTTAAAAATACAGGGGAGAAATGGGGAGCGCAGAGACAGGTTTTTCGTAAGTGATTGATTTCGGGAGGAATATAAAGCGCAACAGCCTGTCACCGGCGAGTTTGCCGGTGCGTTTCGTAACGAGGCAGGCCTGGAATCAAGTGTCGATGGCGTGGATATCTTTATCGGCCAAGGCCAAGCGCGATGGCGCTTCCACCCGGCCTGCTACGCCGCGAATGAGCTCTTCAGCCAGCGGAACTTGGTCATCATTTGAACGTCCCACGAGCCGCTGCGGAGAAAGGGGGAGTGAGCGTTCAGGCGTACTTCGAGAAGGGTACCCCTGGATCAGTCCTCACGATCGCCAGAAAGCGACTGGGCGACGAAAACGTGTTCGAGTTTCCGCGATGAGATGACGATGCTGCTACCTCTTTCTGACTGCCCGTTCCGGTGGAAGGATTTCTCTCGTGTTCTTGAGACGCTCCAAGCGGCGGGTCTTACCCTTGGCAGTCTTGGTGGCGGTGCGATCTACTCCCTCACCGTTGACGGAGACCAGGTGGTTGAGGCTAGTCAGGATGGTATTGCGAAAGCCATTGAGGCATCTTCCCCGATAACTTTATCAGGTGTGGTTTTCGGAGGATGCGGATGTTTTGTGCTCCGGTAACAGACTTGCCAAGGGTGCCTTCGTTCTGCCCGACGGTCGCCTGAGAATAACGCGAGCCTTGCAGGGTGATGCAGTTTTGCGAGGATCTCACGACGACGAAAGCCGCCGCCAGGACCACCGAGAAATGGCGGACAACAGAATCGAAAGAATGGAGGCAAACCCGACATTCATCAGCAACTTCGAGGTTTGCGAGAACCACAGTCAAACCGCTCCCGGAAATAGTCTGGATCAACAAGCCCGACTCACCGGCCACAAAAACAAGGAAGACTCACTACATTATTTCGCCGAGTGTCTCAAAGTTCTTGACCCGCACCGGGCGAACCGCTTTTCAACTGGATCGAAGCGGGACATTCTCCGATCTTCGCCTACGCCGCTGATTTTGTACCAGAGCGCCCTATTCTAAGGGTTCAACAGCACGGCCGCCGAGCCAAAAGGCACCTCTGTGCCATTGGTGATGGCCAGATACATGACTTGCAGATCGAGATTTCCCGTTGGCGCCAGGAAGTGATAGTCGTCGATGTACCCTTCCGCAGCATCGTTTAGTTTGTCCCCATTGGGCCAGAGGAAAGCCACGTCGCGGGCGAGGGACTGGCGCTCCCAGTCTTCAAAATCTACGCGATCCAGGGCACCGCTGGCGGTCCCATCGGAGTAGATCAGCTTTTTGGGACCGAGGAACGGCAGATTGCTTGACCCTTTGCCCGTGGTGATGGAGGGGTCACCATAGTAAAGCTTGTACCGCGACCCGCCCACATGCATGGGAAAGGCGGCCTGGACGTTCAGGAACAGTTTCGGGCACCCGTCGGCGGCATACTGCACATTCCATTGAGCGCCATCCCAAACGGCATAGCCGTGATTCATGCCGCCAATGGCGCAACCGGTAATCCTGTCCGTGGTGAATACCATGAAGGTTCCCGCTGCTCCGTCCCACCGCCAGTCCGTCTGGGTGGGAAACCCCACTTTATTTTGGCGGGCGTTGAGGATTTTTGCGTTGGCCCGGGTGCTGTCCCCTTCCACGCCAATCAGGGGCGTGAAGGAGCAACCGCCGCCGGTGGAGTAGTCGGCGGTGGTGGAGCAGGTAGTGGCCGAGCCGCTATTGAAATCCTGTCCGGTGAACCCATCCACGCTATCGATGGAGTAGATCCGTGTCTTGCGGTCCGCCCCCTGCGCTTCAAAGAACAGTCGCACTTTTCCGCTGGACATGGGAACGCCCTGGCCTGTGGCGACCGTTTCGACGAGTGGAGCGGCGGGGGACGGGGTGATCAACCCCGTCCGGATGCCACTTCCGGTAAAGCTGAGATAGCTAGCGGGGTCGGTGGCGCTGGTAGGCGCATTTGTGATCGCAGTGCTCAGCGCCTGGAGTCTGCTTCCCATCGGCCCATAGTAGAGCTGGATCCGATTGGCGGTGACGGCACCGGCTTCCGGTCCGAACCGTGTTGCGCTGATCCGCACGTTGCCATCGCTGACGATTTTCGAGAGACCGGCCGTGGTGTTGCCGGTGCCTTTCAGCTGCCAATACTCGGTTGCCGTGGTGCCGCTGACAGGGCTCCCCGCGCCGCTTTGGCGGCAGGGCGCATCGGCGCACGCCTTCACCGTGACGGCATAGGCGGTGGCCGCTTTCAACCCGATCAACGTCGCCGACAGAGTCTTCCCGCTACTGGTAACCACCGTACCCTGGAGGGATTCGGAAGCCGTCACTTCATAGTGATCGACGGTGTAGGCGGGCGCGCCCCAGGCGACATTCAACTTACTGGAAGAGCCGAACTTCTGCGCGCCGACCGTCTGTTCGGCGACCACCGATACGGTGACGCGCGAGGGGGCGGCGAGGGCCGTCGTATCCGACGTCGCGCCGTCCCGTGTGGCCACGACCACCGTGCCGCCTGTGGCGGCTGCGGGGACTTGGAAATTGATCTGGTACAGCCCGGCGAACCCCGGAGCCAATCCCGCAAAGACAACGGTGGCGGCCTTGCCGCCAAAAGTCACGGTGACCGCGCCGGCCGCGACTTGATTGAGCGGACCGTTGGCTGCGTTATCGCCACCGGGCGTGCCGGCTGGAATGGCGGGGCTGACGGCGCCGAGACCGGTCAGAAAGAGGATCACAAACTCATCGGCCTGCGCCGGGGACGCTGCCGTCACCATGCTCCAATCCGCCCCGTGGACCAGGATCGGATCCCCTTTCCCATCCATCGTTTTCGTGAAGAGCCGGGGGGCGGAGGGGCTTACGGCCAGATTGACCGCCGGACTGAGGCCCAACGCTGTTCGCACCCGAACCGCAACCGTCCCGCTGAGGCCAAACGGCAGTTGCCCGTTGATCTGCCCGGCGGAGACGAAGAAGAGAGGAATCGCCTGGCCATTGACCTCCACGGAGGTTCTCTCGATGGAGGTCGGCAAGGGAGTGGTGGAAGCGCTGCCGGTGGACGCGGCCAGACCGCTGCCGAAGACGGCGATCAAGGAGCCGGGCGCGACGGCCGCCGTATAGTCAGCGGCGTTGACCACTCCGCCGACGATTGGCTGCGCCGCGGCTGGCAGCGCGGCTAAGGAAAGCAGGAAGAGAGTAGTTCGCAACACCGGTATTTGTAGCATACCCGGTTTTCGAGACCCAGCTTTGACTCTTATCCAATACAGGACGGGCCTGACGGCGAACCTGATTCCAATTGTCGTTCTCGCAAACCTCGCAGTTGCTGATCAATTGGGGGTTGCCTCCATAGGTGCAACCTTGATGGACTCGCGGCGAATGAGCGGGCGGCGGCAGGAAAGTGGGCTGTCGACTAGTTCACGGAGCGGTCTGGACAGGGCACTCTGTTGCTGCTCGTCGTCGATGGCGAAGGGTTAACGGCGGAGTTTGATTGGGATGGCTTTGTGGAAGGGCGCGGTGGCCCACCGGCCTTACCGCCGAGATCGTCGGAGCCTGTTCGCCGTTGGAGATTGCATGGGGCGGTTCGGTCGTGGCAGTGAACGACTGTCGCCTGATTCAGAATCCGGTTCCTGGCCTTGATTGAGGCCGAACGCAAGTGTGCTCCCATTGCTGGTCTTCCTACACTACGGCCCGTTAGCGGCGAGGGCGTCGGCGTTGGCCCGGTTGGGTATCACCACACGTGACTCCCTAGTTGCGAAGTTGGTTACGACAGCCCGGCGAGAAAAGGGGCAGAGCACTTCGCCATGATGAACGCCCCTCGTCTTGCCGCAGGATGGATTTGCGTTTCTGTGGATTCCCCCTACAATCAACGGCTTAGGCAGGGACAGCCGACATTGCCAAGGATTCCTAGTATGAATTTATTGGAAGGAAATCCGGGTGCGCCCGGTCGAACCAAGCGAGGAAGCCCGATAACAAGAGTAGATGTCGCAGCATCACTAATTTTGGGGCACTGGCCACAATTGGTGAGACCGCATGGTACGTCGCAACTTGGCGCGAGCAGTGGGTGGCCCAGCTGAACCTCTCGGCGGCGGCGCTGCAATGCGGCGTCCGGGATCGTTGGATCGGCTGGGACTTTCGTTCGCAGGATGGCCGACTGCACCAGATCGCCAACAACAGCCGCTTCCTCATCTTGCCCGGCTGGAACCAGCCCAAGATCGGCTCGCGCGTGTTGTCACTGACCGAACGGCGGGTGGCGGGCGATTGGCCGACACGGCTTTGTTGCCCCACAGCGCTTCCATGGCGGGGTGTATCGCGCGGCTAACCGGATGGAACCGGGACGAACCCAAGGATATCGACGCACCAAGGACGGCTGCAGCGCGCAAGCCGACGGCCCCATGCGAGTCTTCGTGCGCCCCTTATGCCGCGATGTGCGCACACAAATGACCCACGCCGATCGAGATCGTTTGCAACTGACAGGAGCCGACAAGATCATGCTCAGTGCCGAACAGATGCGTTAACTCCCGCAGTGCTTCAGGAAGATTCCCGATCCGCGCCGCAGCCAGGGGCGGCGGCCACCCTGTGCGGCATGCGCGGGTACAAAGCCATCTTCGATTGGGCCATTGCCTTGGGACAGCAAGCCCGCGAACGTTTTGACTGCCGACGGGAGAACGGACGCTATGTTGTTCCCAGCAAATATGTGATTCGAGACGGCCTCGTGCGGATTGAGCCGGGAGCGCTGGATCGGGCGCTTACTGAGTGGAACCGGGTTTGGGCCACCCGAGACGAGGCGCTGGCGATGGAGGGCAAGACGATGAAGAACGCCTTTATGAGCGTCGTCGGGCATGAGGCGAAACGCAGCTACGCCCCAAAAAAGCAGGCACCTTGCCCGTAGCAGGCGG
>Ga0209086_10001301_pt1 | contig 20389 bp, 29 predicted proteins | sample M_130207_XF_Meta_FD_187312 | JGI IMG/M metagenome (GOLD analysis project Ga0209086, IMG submission 187312) | Freshwater microbial communities from Lake Montjoie, Canada to study carbon cycling - M_130207_XF_MetaG (SPAdes) (version 2) | ecosystem: Environmental > Aquatic > Freshwater > Lake... | reverse complement strand
TTCAACACCCTTAAATAACTGGTACTATGTTGGATTCACTTATGACGGAACAAATTTAAGAGGATATGTTAATGGTTCATTGGCAGTGACTTCTGGTACAATAACCAGACAGACACCTTATAATAACGGAGGAGGCGTAGGATTACATTACGCAGTAGCTTCGATTGATGGTACAAGTCTTGGAGATGGAACGTATGCTAACATGAGATTTGGTGGAATGCAAATCTACAACACTGCATTATCTGGAGCTAACGTCTTAACAAATTACAACGCAACTAAATCAAGATTTGGATTATAATACATCAAATAACGGATTCTAAAACATATGGCAACAACAAGACCTTTTTCGTATAACCCGCCACCAAGCGCAGGAATTACAGGAACTATGAATGTGGGTACTCTATGTATAGGTGTATCTCCTTTAGCATATAGTGCTAAACCTGGTGGGTTAGATTGGTGGATGGGTCCAGACGAAGATAATTCTTACGTGATAGCTAAGGATGTATCAGCTGGAAATTTTCCTACCGAATTAGGATCCATAGGCAATGTACAATTTTGGAGATCCACTAATACTGATGAAGCATTTACAAATTTAGTATCTTTAATAAGTGGTACTGCACAAGCTTCTCCTTCAGCAGCTAGTAATTGGTTATTAACAAATGGATATTGGACTAACTACGATGCACAAGCATTTATTAATGCTGCTGGTATTACCGATACAACACGAAAAACAGCTATTGATACTTTAGTAAACGGGCTTAAAGCAGATGATTTATGGACTAAAATGTTGGCAATTTATCCTTTTGTTGGTGGTAGTACAGCAACTTCTCATAAATTTAACTTAAAAAACCCTTTAGATACTGATGCAGCATTTAGATTAAATTTTGTTGGAGGTTGGACTTTTTCAGACAACGGAGTAACACCAAACGGGACAAACACATACGCAAATACTTATTTTATACCATCTGATAATTGGTCGGGCGGTAATAGTTCGATGTCGGCTTATTCAAGGACGAATAATGTTGAGACAGGAAACGTATGGGGGACAAGATCAGGGGCTTCATCAACACTTTTTTCTTGTACTTTAAATTCAACAGGAAATCTTACCTCTTGTTATCACAACACAAATGCTTCTACATATGTTGCTGGAACAACAAGTGCAGTTAATATTATTTCAAGTAGGATAAGTACATCAGCGCAAATACAAGGAATAAATGTAAATAATCAATCTAACACATCCAATGAAAGTGCATCATTTTCACCTAACCCTATTTATTTGTCAGCAATTAATTTCTCGGGTACTGCTTCGAGTTATTCAACAAGAGAATTAGCGTTTGCACATATTGGTTATGGTTTAACACAAGCACTATGTACTAAACTATACAATAGAATACAAACATTTCAAACAACTTTATATAGATACGTATGATAGAAGTAGGAATTTTAACAGAAGAACAAAAAGACTTGTTAGTAGGTCAAGAATTTATGGTTGATGTATATTTTAACCCTGTTCAGGATATCAATGATAATTGGTTTATCTCAGTCGAGGAAATGGACCAATGTGTTAATGAAAATTTTATGTGGGTTAAAGATCTAGAATTAATCGATTATGAACCAAAACTTTTTATAGATACAGAATGATATATAAGTAATGAAAACATTTAAAGATTTTATTTACGAAAAAATTAATGAAGACACATTATCGCAGGGGGGATTAAAGTTTAATGTTAATTCAACTATTGATGGGTACGTTAAAGTAAAAGAAGACGATCTAAGTATATCATCTGATAATGAAAGTTCGTTTGATAAACTTATAATAACTAATCCTAGTGAATTTTACAATTTTAGATACGATAGAGATAAGGATAATAAGAACTTATCTGCTATTGATTCAGAAAATGTTCTTAGAATTAGAATTGGATCTAGAGATTTTACTGGAAGAGGCGGGGGTGTTACTCATGTATCTGTAAGAGTACCTGAAAATTTTGACTATGATAAATTTCAATTAGAGTTACCTAATATAAAGATAGCGCTTACAAATAGAACTGAAGTAGACAGGGTTATTAAAGAAGTTGAGGCTCTTGTAACTAAATGCGCAGGAGAAGAACCTACTTCGTATTTAGATAATAAAATAGATAATAAACCAGATTACAAACAGGATATTGTAAATTTTATCAAATCAATAGAAGAAAAGCTAGGTAAAGAAGACACCAAAAGAATATTTATTGATATCATTAATAAATTATAAGAAGTGGTAAAAGCTTAATTTACATAAATAAGATATATAAAATAAAAAATGAAGTATCTTAAAAAATATCAGGCTAATAATTTCGAAATTAACGAAGGATTTTGGGATTCTATTTTTGGTAAACCCACAGTAGATGATGCTGCTCATGATTCTCTTAGAGGACAAGGATTTAGCCATAGAGGTAAAGATGAAGAAAATTACATCATGTTTCAAGGACAAAAGTTCTACCCTGAGCAAATTGAATATGATGATGCCTATTCGACTAAACAAATACCAAGAATTGAAGGAGGTATGTTAATTGTAGCTAACCCGGCTTGGAATTTATAAAAAAATCATTTTTTTAACAAAAAAATTTCCTACACTTTTATAGTAAATATTAAAAATAAAATGAAAATTTTGTTCTTGGATCATGATGGGGTAATTTGTCTTTCTCAACAATTTGGTGGGCGTTACAAAAAGCAGGCTAAAGTTAGAAGAAAGCTTTCCCAGGATCTAATGAGTTTTCCAGTTGGGGCTAGGTTTGATAATTTTGACAAGAAAGCAATTAAGGTTCTAAACGCAATCTTAGAAGAGACTGGAGCTGAAATAGTGGTTTCTTCTGATTGGAAGAACTGGGCAACTATAGAAGAAATGGGGGAATACTATGAGCAACAAGGTATAATTAAAACCCCTATTGATTTTACCCCTATGACATACACTTTACCAGAAACCCAAGAATGGCATCCGGACTGGGATTTAGAAGCATCAAGAAGTTTAGAAATCCAAGAATGGTTAAAAGAGCATCCAGAAGTCTCTCATTGGGTAGCAATAGATGATTTGGACATGAGTTTTAAAGAGGTATCTTCTAATAGAAGCGGTACCGGATGGGGATTAACAAACTTTGTACACACTCCAACAGTTACTGAAGGTATTAAAAGATTGGGAATAAAAGAGAAAGTTTTAAAATTCTTATACTAATAAGAAATCATTTTTTTTAATAGTATTATTCTACTAAATTTGTAAAAATAAAAATTATGGATAACCAAAAAATAATAGAAAAGTATCTGATCAAAATAGATTCAAAAAAAGAATTAACTAAAATGTTTGGAGTAATTCCTATACCAGGAGGAATTAATATTATATTTACTGTATTCGTAGTATTTAGTGTATGTTTCTTTGAAACTATATTTAACACATTCTTAGTATTACCTATATTATCTATTTTTCTTCTTATAGAACATTATTCCATAATAAATCTAAGATCCGATATCTTAGATTATTGTCTTGCTGATGAGATCATATACGAAGAAGATGCTAAAAATAATTCCGAATATCTTTCTTCAATAGGAGAATCTAATGAAATAGATGATTATGATAGAGATGAGATATTTAATGACAACTTTAATAATATAATGTCAAAAAACTCAATACTAGCTAAAATAAAAAATCACTATCAATTTATAATTATGATAGGGATCTCCTATTCTATTTTTTATTATTTTTTTAAATTATAATTCCCAGTTGAACTTATTTAATAATTTATTTTTTATTAGGTATTCTTTATAGGCCTGATTTAATATAGCATCCGAAATCCCGGTTTCTTTGTGCATCTTAGCTATTGCATTTCTTTGTGCTTTTGCTGTTTCCTTAAAAACTGGATTTCTTTTTAGTGTCTGTAACCAAGAGTATACCTTTTCACCTATATCTAATCTTTGTGCTATAGACATACCTTGTCTAGGTCTTTCCATAGCTCTATGAACATTTGAAGTTTCAGCATCTTGTATATTTTCTCCTGCTATTCCTTGTATAACGTCAATAGGCTGTGTTCTAAAGAAATTATATGCTTCCTCTATTTTATTATAAATTATTTCAGATTCCGTTCCGCCTATACCAGCAATCATTTGATAAAATTTCTTAGCTGTTCTTGTTACTGTGGTAATAGATTCTAAACCTATAGCATCAGCAAGAGCTGCTATAGTTATATAAAGTCTACCAGTTCTCCAATTTTCTTTACAAAAATCTAATATGCCAGGGATTCCAACAACATAAATATCTCTATCTTCTTTTGTTGCTTCATCTCCTCTTTCTTCTGAATCATATTTACCTTTTCCTTTTAAATATAATGCTGCCATTTGTGCTTTAGTAAGAAGATTCATACCTCTTGCTAAAGCTGCCCTCTCTCCTGATGATATACTATCATCAGAAAGCCAATCGTATTGCTGCTCATCTTCTGATTTTTCTTCTTCTTCTTCTGCACCATCTTCTTCTAATTGTTCGATGATCATTCTTAGGCTATTAATATTTTCAGATCCCCAGCTTTCGTACATTTTATCTAGCTCGAATTCTTCTACTGAAAAATTTTCAAATAGTTTAATTTTTTTCATTATTGTTGTTTTTTTATATATATCCAATTTTATATTCAATCTATTAGGATATTAGGGGGAAAATATGATATATAAGATAATGATAAAAATAATTAGCTATTCCGAATTTATTAACGAGGGCGTGAAGAGAGATTCTTATATAGAAAAATATTGTAAACCATCCACTCCTATTCCACAGGTAGCAATTCGTTTTGAAAAGCTCTATGGCTATTTAATTAAATTAGGAAAGTATAAAGAGACATTAAAATCTATTGATGAAGGTGATGCAGTAGTAATAGCAATAAGAAGAAGTTTAGAAACTAGAAAGAATAACCCAGAAAAGTATATCGACAGTATTTACTTTATACCAAAGAATGCAAAAAATAAAAATCCTAATATCACACCATTTCAAGCTACTACGGTTCCTTCTGTAGCTTGGTATGATACTAATGTAGCTATACTTGATGATGCAGAATATAAATTTAAGGTGGGAACTCACACCTTTAAGTCATTAAAAAAAACAATACCATCTTTAGTTCCTAGCATTCCTGAATTATCCACAAAAGAAATACCAGTAAATAGATTTTCAAAAAAAGACAACGACGTAAAAACGTATGATCCACCAATGAAAGATATGGGAACCGGTACTAATTTTCATTACGGGTTACCTTTTAAAGAGCTCAAAGACTTATCTGCTGGAGTACCTTGTGTTGGTGCTTTTTCTGCTGGATGTCAAGTAATACCAACTGAAAAAAAATGGAACGAATTTTGGGCTTTAGTAAAAAAATCAGGACAACAAATATTCTGGTATTCTATTATAGAAGAAGATAAAATATGAAGCATTTAAAATCTATAGAAGAATTCAAAGCAGTTAACGAGCAGCTTTTTGGTAATTTTGGTAAGACATTATCTGATAAAGTGGCTGCGTTATTTGGGGGTAACGATTCTTCAAAAACAGGAACATCTAATGTAGCAGGAACATCTAATGTAGCAGGAGCATCTGGAGCATCTGGAGCATCTGGAACAGGCACAATTAAAAACCAAAGCCCTAAAAAAATTCTTTTTGGTGGCGATAGTCAAAATGCTATAAAGACTAAAAGTGGAAAAAATATAAGTTACACATACCCAAATTTACTTAAATCAAAATTTCCCAATTTAAAAATTGATGTATTAGCAACAGGGGGTAAAACTTCTGCGTGGTTATTAGAAGAACTACCTAAACAATTAATCAACAATAAGTACGATAGAATTTACATTCATATTGGAGGAAATGACACTTCAAATTCAAGTATAAAATTAGAAACTACCCTTTCTAATATTCAAAAAATGGTAAATTTAGGAAATGAAAATGGTGCTGATGTATTTATAATTTTAGGTTACAAAATAGAAGGCGTATCTGGTAAGTTTGGAAACTACAAAATTATGAATTTAACAAAATATCTAAAAAAACAGGAAGATTGGATTCCTTATATAGAAAAAAGAAAAGAACTACAAAGATTAATTCCTATAAAAATATTAAATGCTCACTTTGTACCAATTTACGATTTACAGCAAAATACAAATGATGGAATACATCCTAATCAAAATGGGCATAAAATCGTTGCGGATAAAATAAGCGATTCAATTCAAAAATATCAAGCGTAAAAAAAGTCTACATAAATTAACACGCGGAACAAAAATAGCAAACAATCCATCAATTGGTCTTAAAAATTAACCACAGATTTATCAATAATTTGGGTTTTTTTTGGAAATCTTTATCGTAATATAAGCTATAATAGGTAAACTATTATTATGCTATTTGATTTTGATGATATTCTTATTGAACCTGAAATGCAAACTAGCATTAGATCAAGAAAACAGGTCGACGTAATGGATGAAAAACAAATGCTTCCGCTTTTTACTGCTCCTATGGACACAGTTATAAATGAAGATAATGTAAATTTATTTAACGACAATAAAATATATGGAATTATTCCAAGAAAAGCTAATCCTGAATTAAATTACTTCTCAACAAATTATAAGATATGGTATTCATATGGTTTAAATGATTTTAAGAAGATATTTATTGAAAATGATATAAACCTAAGTCTTGGTGAAAAAGCGTTCGCCTTAATTGATGTAGCAAACGGACACATGAAAGAGGTTAAGGATTTAGTTAAAGAATCTAAAGAAAAATATGGAAGATCATTAGTACTAATGGTTGGTAATTGTGCTAATCCTTCTACATTCCTGTCACTGTCACAAGTTGGCGCAGATTATGTTAGAATGGGAATAGGTAATGGTGCAGGGTGTTTAACCACAGTACAAACAGGTATTGGTTATCCGATGGCTTCATTAATACACGAGACCGTTAAGATCCAGCAAGAAAGACAATTAACAACAAAAATTGTAGCTGATGGTGGATTTAAAAAATATGCAGACGTTATTAAAGCTTTAGCATTAGGTGCAGATTACGTAATGCTTGGAAGTATTTTTAATAAAGCTTTAGAAAGTTGTGGTGAAACATATGAGGGTAATAAAAAATACGATTCTTGGACTGAACCAGGAGACAAAGTTGATCAATACTCTTTAGATGTTCTAATACAATTTGAAGCGGGAAGAAAATTTTATAAGAAGTTTAGAGGTATGTCTACTAAAGATGTTCAGAAGAGTCTAGGTAAGACTGAATTAAAAACCTCGGAAGGAATTTCTAAAATGCAACCAGTTGAATATACACTTATCGGGTGGATTGATAACTTTACCGATTATTTAAAATCTGCTATGAGTTACACTGATTGTTTAACAATAGGAGAATTTATAGGAAAAGTTAATTTCAATAAAATTTCAAAAAATTCAATGGAAAGATACTCAAAATAGGAAACTAGATAGGGTTTTTTACTATAATAAAGAAAAATATTAATGAAAAAGTTTGGGCGTTTTAATGATGTAATTAAATGGACTGCACAGCAAATGTATGATTACTCATATGAGGTACATACAGAAAAATGGCAAGGCAAGGAGATTAAGCATGATCCTAAGTACACAATGATTGAAACATTAAACCTTTCTTTTTCGTGTCAGATGTCATCAGACCTTAAAGAGATAGGTGAACAGATTAAACCAAATTTTGCTTGGGCAGACGAACACTTTGAAGAAAGAGTTAGTGGATTACCACTTAATCCGCCACCTTCACACGTGCGATGGCCTTATGCTCAAAAGAATAACGCAGAATTCGGAGGACTTGAAAAATTCTCCCACACATACCCAGAAAGAATATGGCCAAAATTTGCATCTGATATTCCTAACAGTAAGATGTCAGGAATAAGATATGAATACGGAGATTTTAATGATGTTGTCGAATTAATGTCAAGAGAACCTTTTACTAGACAAGCATTTCTTCCTATTTGGTTCCCTGAAGATACTGGATCAGTTACGGGAGAAAGAGTACCATGTACTATTGGATATCATTTCATCAGGAGAGGAGATTGGGTACATGTTGTTTATTATATTAGATCTTGTGATTTCTTTAGACACTTTAGAGATGACATTTATCTTTGTGCTAAAAAAGTATTCTGGTTAATTGAAAAACTAAGGGAAAAAGATCCCGAGAATTGGAATCATATTAAACCCGGAATGCTTACGATGCACATTACTTCTTTGCATGCTTGGGCAAGCGAAAAGTCTTTACTAAAGAAAATAATGTAATGATATATATTGGATGCTTAAACATCTAAAAGATTTTAAAAATTTTAGTCTATTCGAAACGATTAGAATAGAAAAAATGAACCCTTCCACATACGAAAAAGAAACAGTTACTACTTTACCTTATGTTGATAAGATAGAAGAAAATAGACAATTATTTCTTAAAAAACTTTGTAAAATTTCAGAAGAACTAGATATAAAACCCGAATGGCTTTTACATACAATATTTCACGAAAGTAGGTTTGATCCTAAGTACAGAGATCAAATGTCTCGTGCGGTAGGCCTTATCTCTTTTCTTCCTAGTATTTTAAAAATATTTATTAACGATGAAACAGGTAAAACAATAACGCCTAATGACGTTTTACAGATGAGCAATATTGATCAATTGGATCTAGTTAGTGCATTTTATAAAATGTGGTTTGAAAGAATGAAATTGAAATCTCCAATTATTGCTGGTGATTTTGCAGCAATAACATTCTATCCAGCTGTAATTAAAAAAGATTGGTCGTGGGAATTTCCCGATTATGTAGTGGATTTAAACATAGAGATGTTTAACAAGTTCCCTTCAGGTGTAGGTAGAACTAAAAAAGATTACTACGATTATATTGATCTTGTACTAAATAATAATACAGAACAAGACGATGATAATGATTATATACTGGGCAATTTTGGCGGTGCTTTTGCAGAGCCAGGAGTATATAGTAATAAGAAACCTTTAGAATTTTATAAAGATCTTTTATTTGCTATACAAGATCCAGCACAAAATCAAGAACTACAAGCTCAGGACATAGAAAATACAGAGAAATCTAAGCAGATTGGTACACTAGGAATAAACAACGTAAAATAAAATATAAAATGAAAGCTATTATTAATTTTTTTAAATCTTTATTTACAACTAAAAAAGAAGAGATGTTTTGTGAGATCGTGAAAAAAGAAGCTACTCCTAAAGCTAAAAGAGGGAAAAAACCTAAAACTGAAAAAGCGATAGAAAAGGAAGTTAAAGCTCCTGCTAAAAAATCCAAAAAAAGTGAAAATTAAGAAGCTAACTGAATTCCTTATAGAAACTAATAGTCAATTAGAATATAGCGGGGAAGACGTTACAAAAATGCCAGTTATAGGTAAGATTATTACCTATTCCATTGGTCCTTTTGAAGAGGGAGAATATGATGTAGTAGAAATAATAGATTCCCCAGACGGGAAAGATATTTATGTCACAGATAAATGGTATAAAGAATATAAAAAAATACCACAGATTATACATTCAGATTTAGTAAAAGAATATATTCCAGTAGAAAAATTAGGAAACTTTTATTAACAAGGTTATATAATAATAGAACTAGAGGTTTCTAGTCACTTCCCGGTCAACAAACCGTAGAGTTTTCAGAAATGGAAGCAAAGGAAGGGGCCAAATAAAATAGTCTTTATGTATTATTCAACGCCAAGCGTAATGTCGACATGTACTGCTCACATTACAAAAAACAGAAATAGATCTAAGATCTATGAGAATTCCGTCTATCTAAAAGACGGTGAAAATTTCGAGATTGAGTTATTCAATCCCACAACGTCAAGGGTACTTGCAAAAATCACTATCAACGGTAATACCATTTCCAATTCTGGTATTGTACTAAAACCAGGGGAGAGAGCTTATTTAGAGAGATTTATTGATTCGAACAACAAATTCGTTTTTGAAACATATGAAGTAGAAGGATCAAATGAAGCTTTAAATGCTATCAGAAATAACGGAGGCGTAGAAGTTTCTTTCTATACTGAGATTTTGACTTCTACTTACTCATCATTTCCAACTAATCATACTGGATATGTATCAGGTACATTATATGATACTTACAGCTATCCATTTGGGGGTACTACAGTAAATAATCTTTTTACAATGTCCAGTGTTACTAATGATTCTATAGGAGTTAATTCTAGTGTAACAAAAAGTATCGAAACTGGTAGAATTGAAAAGGGTGATTCAAGCGATCAATTATTTGAAACAGTAAATGGAAATTTTAGCACATTTGCTACAAGTTCTATTACTATCAAATTACTTCCTGAGTCACAAAAACCAGTTGAGGTTTCTACACTTAGAAACTACTGTACAAATTGTGGAACAAGATCTAAAAAGCAATCTTGGAAATTCTGTCCAAATTGCGGAGAAAAAATCTAAACCCCACTACACAAAAAACCCAAGAGCGATCTTGGGTTTGTAGTTTTTATTAATTAAGGTAAGTATCCCAATCCTGAGCCATTTCTGCTTGAGAAATTTCAGTATCTGTATAAGGCCTAATATTTTTTAAAGGAGTACCTTGATAGTTCATGTAAGCTTCTTTAGGTACTGGAATTTGGGCTTGCTGAGGCGTTTCTGATCCGTATCCAACATATGTAGGTTGAGTTGTAGGTGCGCTTTTTGTTGAAGCTCCTGTTACCCAGCTAGCTGCTTTTAATCCAGTTTTAATTTCAGTTGTTACTCCTCTTAAAGCTTTAATTTTTCCAGCATCTTTACTAAGAGCTACTAATTTAGATCCTCCGTTAAGTACAAATGATTTTAAAGACCCTAAAATTTTTCCAACAAATGGTGCAATACCAGAGAATTTAGATAAAAATTTAGAACCTTTTAAGAATTTAGCAATTTTAGGAAAGAATTTAGCAACTCCATTAATTAATGGCTTAAGAATTCCCGCTCCTATTCCCACACCTTTTCCTAGTGCTTTAACAAGAAGAGTTCCTCCTGCTCCAATGTATTGTCCAAATAATGGAATTAGACCAATTGCACAAAGTCCAGCAAGAAGAAATTCGCCTTGCTTAGCATAAGAAACTAAATTAATACCTTCTGCTACTGATCCTACTCCAGGTACAAGAGCTGCAAAATCTAAAATTGTATTATACCATGCCTCTAGTAATTGATCATCATTAGAATTTAGGTATTCTATAGATTCAATAATTTGTTCATGAGAAAAATCGTTCTGGGTGAAATTAAAGCTATTCTCATCTTCAAATAGGAATCCATCCATTGATAATATGTGATTCATACTATTATTTTTATTTTATATATCTGATTCAAGGAAACTTTTGATCTTTTTCACTATAATTAACATGTTATATAGATCAAGTAAAATATATGTAGATGATTCAGATATTCATGGACGTGGAGTATTTGCATCAGAATTTATAAAATCTGGTGAAATTCTAGAAGAATGTCATTTTTTAGTATTAGAAAATGGATTACAATATCCAGAAATTTTACATAATCATTTTTTTGCATGGCCAAAAGGTGTAGGAGATAAATTAGCTATATGTCTTGGATATGGAAGTATCTTTAATAACTCAGACGAATCGCCTAATGCTGATTGGCAAACAGACACATCAAAAAACAAAATAATATTCTTCTCAATCAGAGATATTTTTCAGGGAGATGAAATATTTACCAATTACAAAAAAAATAATTAATTTTTTTAAAAAATCGTTTTTTATAACAAAATAGTATCATTAAATTTATCCTATAAATAAAAACAAAATGGACACAGAAGACAGAAAAAGATTAGAAGAAATAGAGAAAAGTATAGAAAAGCTCTATGATGAACAATCAAGAAAGCTTTACGATTACATTGTTCAAATGGGCGAGGATGCTTTTATGGAAGGACAGCCTTTATATAAGTTTAGAGACACAGATCTTTTTGATAAACTTATAGCACACTTTGAATCTATTGAAGAATATGAAAAATGTGCATTCATTCTAGAGCAATCTACAAAAATTAGACAAGCAATTATAGAAAGGATGTAATACAGAAGAAACTTTTCCAAGTTCCCATAGTATAAATAGTGTATGGGAAAAGGACGAAGATACATAAAAAAATCTGCTGATGGCAGATTTTTTTTGCATATAGAGAAGCCTGAGTATCAGATAGATCTTGATAAGAAAACAAAATTATGGACCTCTTCAGATTATCTGTTCTCCGAGGCTCTTAAAGAAGATTTAGAAAACACAAAAAATACTCTGGACGTATTAATAAGGTGGAATGAGATTCAACAGAATTTTGAAGCTTGTAATAAGCTGCTACTTTTAAGAAAAACTTTCTAAAATAAAAAAAAGAGTGGATTCACTCTTTTTTTGTGAACCTAAATTAAAAAATCGAGTATAATAATAAAAAGAAATTATGGAATCGATTTTTGAAAACGAAAAATTATTATCAGGAAGAATTATTTCTTTCTCTAAATCGGGATATAGAGAAGAATTCCCAGATAATGAGATTTATTTCAATGCAAACATTTTTGTTTTAGGAGAGGGTAAAATTTGGTATGGTGATATTGATGTCACTAAAGAAAAAGAACAATTAGAAAATGTAGCAAGAGAAATTGGAAAAGATCTGTACATTCTTAGAGAAATGGACGGAAGATTTGGGAATGAAGAATTAAAGGATTCTGAAATTATTACTAGGGCAATGTGTAAAATAACTAAATAACAAAAATAAATATGGCAAAGAAAGAATTTTCGTTCGCGGAATTAGACAAATCACTATCTAAAATAGATGGATTTGAAATGGGATCAATTTTGGAAACTAATGAGTTTTCAAAAACAACAGAATGGATCTCAACAGGTAACTATCTTTTAAATGCTCAGTTATCGGGAAGTTTATTTGGTGGTATAGCAAACAACAGATCAATAGGAATTGCGGGAGATCCTTCTACAGGTAAGACATTCCTAGCAATGAATATTACAAGAGAAGCTCAGAAGCAAGATTATGATGTTATTTATTGTGACACAGAAGGTGCTATAGATAAAAGCTCAGCCAAAAAATTCGGAGTTGATCCAACTAGAGTTAGATATCAGCCTATTAAGACTATCAATGACTTTAAAATATTTACAACAAATATTTTAGAAAAAGTTAAGATCGCAAGAAAAGAAGGTGCAGAACCTAAAATTATGATCATCCTAGATTCTCTTGGTATGCTTAGTACAGATAAAGAAACTGGAGACGCAATCAAAGGTAAGAGCGCAATGGATATGGGATTAAGATCTAAAGAAATGAGATCACTATTTCGTGTTATAACATTAGATCTAACAGGTGTTAGAATTCCATTGGTTTGTACTAACCACACTACAACAGGGGGAATAGGCGGATTTATGCCAACAAAAGAAGCATCAGGTGGTGATGGACCAATTTTCTCAATGAGTAATGTTATTATGCTTTCTAAAGCACAATTAAAAGAGAATGACACAAAAACAGGAATTATTGTCACATCAACACCAAAGAAAGCAAGATTCACCAGACCTTATCCAGTTAAATTCCATATCTCATTTATGAATGGTATGAATCCTTATGTGGGATTACAAGATTTTACTTCTTGGGAAGTTTGTGGAATTGAAAGAGGTAAATTAGAAGTTAATAAAAAAACAGGAGAAATGGAATTTACCGCTAATGCTACTTCTACAAGATGGGCAATTAAACATTTAGGTAAGACCGTTACTTCTTCCCAATTATTTAATGGAGAAATATTCACTGATGATGTATTAAGCATGATTGATGAGAAAGTAATTAAACCTCACTTCTTATTACCTGATCTTTTTGATGATGAAGAATTAGCAATACTAGCTGAGCCAGAAGAAGACACTGAAGAGGAAGATGGAGAAGAATAAACTTAAAATGAAATATCTGTTGGGTATATGGAAAGATCTTCCGGAATACCCAACAAAAGAAGATGTTATCTATGAGCTTAACTCATATTTAATTAAGGATGGCAGACCAGACGGGGAGTTTTCAGATCAGACTTTTAATTCTTTTCTTCCTGAGGGATGGGAAGAAAATAAATTTGCAGAAGCAGTTAATGAACTTATCGAGACAGACATTTTTGAAAAAACTGAAAAAACATTAGGAAACAAAAATTGGTATAAAATAAAGGATAATCCACACTATTAAAAATGCAAAATCAACACTTAGAAAATATTTGGTTTAAAGCGGTAATTGACAATCCAGCTTATATTGAAGCAACAGAATCTAGTTACTTCAAAAATGCAGATTTTCAAGAAGCTTTTAAAGTCGTAAAATCATTTTGGAAAAAATACCAGCAAGTCCCTAGCAAAAATCAAGTAAGAGAATCTGCAAAACTTCTGAAATTAGAAGATAAACTCACGGATTCTTTACTTGAATCTATGTGGTTTATTAGCCTTTCTGATTATGATTCTGATTGGTTACAACAGAATACCGAATCTTGGATAGAATGGAAGACATTAGAAAAGAGTGCGGTAGATTCAATAAATTATATAAAAAGTACTGATGTAACTCCAGATAATATCAAGGATGTAATTAACACATACAAATCGATAGTTGTTGATCGTAACAAAGTGGATTTTTCATTTGATATGGGACTTAATTTTAAAGATCCGGAAGCTCATAAACAGCCAAGTAGTTTAACATTCTCTAGTGGATATGATTATATAGATCATTGTCTTGGCGGAGGATTTTCAGCTAAATGTCTATATGTTTTATTGGGACAACCTAAAGTTGGTAAAACACTTTGGCTTGGTAATATAGCAACACAAGCTATTAGAGCAGCAAATAATGTTGCTATTGTTACATTAGAATTAGGAGACAGAAAATACATGAAAAGATTAGGATCTAATCTTTTAGGAATTAAGATGTCGGAGTATAAAGACTCAGCGGAGAATGACTCGCAGATTAAAAAGAAAATAACAAATCTTGGATTTGATAATTTAAGAACCCCTGGTGAATTAGTAGTGAAAGAATTTGCCACATCTCAAGCATCTGCAATAGACGTAGAGAATTGGTTAACTAAAGTTGAACAAGTAATGGGGATTAAATTCAAAATTGTTATCATTGACTACATTAATATTATGAAGAACTGGAGAAATCCAAATTCTGAAAATACATATATGAAAATCAAACAGATTGCAGAAGATCTTAGAGCTGCAGCACAAAGAAATGATTGGGCAATAGTAACAGCAACTCAGACAAAACAAAGTGAATTTGATGCTACAGATCTTAGTATGAATTCAGCATCTGAATCATCTGGGCTAGTAGCAACAGTTGATGGCATGTTTGGTATTATTCAAGATCCTATGATGCTTACTAATAACGAATACAAGCTAAAATTGCTTGCAAATAGGGACGAAGGCTATAAAAACTCTTACAAAAAGTTTATAGTTGATTACACCTTCATGAGAATATCTGAAGACCCCAACTCTCAAATAATAAATGATTGATGAAAAAACAACAAAAACTGATTGAAGATGAAAAAACCGACCTTGACGTAAACCAAGAACCAGAAGAAAAGAAGAACGAAAAAGACACTGTTGACGAGGAGTTCGAAATGGATTCAAGTACAGATTACAGAAACTTACAGTCTATAGTAACTTATGAAGATGAAGACTACATTCATTCGTGTAATTTAAACGATAAGATAGATGAGATCTTTCAAGTATCCAGATGGACTATTATAAGTCCAAGTAAAAAAATACCAAAGGATCTTATACCTTTAATATTTCAAGACATATTAAAAGAATTGGAAGAGACTGAATTTACAATGGTAGAGAAATTTGTTGCTATTTGTGATTATACAGCAATAAATTATCAAAAAGCTTACGAATCTATTCATATGAAGTATAAAGAAATTATAGTTCAGGAGATGGATCAAAAATATGGTATTTTAAGTAAAAAAGGAATTAAAAAGATATTTTAATGGAAAGATTCTCAAATATTAAGAGAGTAATTTTTATTACCGATACTCACTTAGGTGTAAGGAACAATTCTAATGATTGGATAGACATTCATGATGATTACTTTAAAAATTGGTTTATTCCTCTTTGTAAAAAAATATACAGACCAGGAGATTGCTTAGTACATCTTGGGGATGTTTATGATAGTAGACAATCTCTTAATCTTAGGGTTCTTAATCTTGGAATAGAAATATTTGAAGATCTTTCTGCAATTTTTAAAGATGGTATTTTTATAATATGCGGCAATCACGATATTTATGGAAAAAATACCAATGAAGTGAATTCTTTAAAATCTCTTAAATGGATCCCAGGAATAAAAATATATGAAGAACCTGAATCTATACAACTAGGTAACAGAAAGATTTTTCTTATGCCTTGGAGAAAAGATCATGATGCAGAGAGAGAAACATTAATGACAGTAAAAGAACCTCATGATTATATGTTCTGTCATACAGACCTTAAAGGTCTGATGTTTAATAAGTTTGTAAGAATTGATGCAGGATTAGATTATGCAGATATGGATAAATTTGAAAGAGTTTATTCAGGGCATATACATTATTCACAGACATTTGGGAAAATGAGAATGCTAGGATCTCCCTTTCAGTTAACAAGATCTGATACAGATAATGCAAAAGGAATAACCGTACTAGATTTAGAATCTGGAGATGAGGAGTATTACGAAAACAATTACTCACCTAAATTTGTTAGAATTACTTTTGATAAAGTTTTAAATTCAACACCTAATGAATTAAATCCTATATTCAAAAATAATTTTATAGACATATTAGTTGATCCTGAATTAGCAGTAAAAGCTCCTCTTGGATTGTTAACGGAATATGTGATTCCCCCATTAAAAATCTCATTTACACCTATAACTAATCCTGGAGAGGAATTAGTAGATGAAGGATTTCACGATCTGGAAGGAAAAAGCTTTTCTATTTTAGATCTAACTAAATTATACTTAGATAAGTGTAACTATGAAGATGATAAGAAAAGTAAGATCTATAAAGCGATAGAAAAATTATTACACAAGGTTTCAGTACAAGTTAAAGAAGATGAAGATCAAGAAGATTGAATGGAGAAATGTTGCTTCTTATGGTAACAAAATCCAAAAATTAGAATTACCAGATAAATCTGGTCTAATTCAAGTAGTTGGAGAAAATGGTGTAGGCAAGTCCACAATATCCGATGTTATTACATTCGGGCTATACGGGAAACTTGAGGGAAAGAAACTTAAAGATATACCAAATAGATCTAATAAATGTGCTTGGATGAAGATAGAATTCGAGCAAGATGGAAAAATTTATGAAGTAGAAAGGGGATTAGAGCCTTCACTTTTTCAATTAACCATAGATGGAAACATTTATGATCAAGCCGGTAAAAATAATGTCCAGGATTTTTTAAGCGATGACATATTAAAAATACCTTATTATGTTTTTAATAATACGATTTCATTATCAATAAATGATTTCAAAAGCTTCCTTAAAATGAGCACAACGGATAAGAAATTAATCATTGATAAGATATTCGGATTCTATATTCTTAATGAGATGAGAGATATTTTAAAGGAAGAGTCAAAGACTATAAAATCATCCATTGATAGATTATCTGGTGAAATATTTGCTACTGGAAGATCTATAGCAGCATCACAAAAAGAACTAGAGGATTTACAACAAAAAATACTAGAAAATTCTGGTTCAGAAATAGAAAGTAATAAAGAGCAATTAGAAAACTACAAAGAGCTTTTAAAACTACATGGAGATAAATTAAAAGATTTTAGGTCTAAAGAAAATGAAGCAACTAGGAACGTAACAAAATCATACGAATTGTATAGTGATCTTTCTTCTAAAATTAAGAACATAGATTCTAAAATGAATTTATATAATAACGAAAAATGTCCGACCTGCTCATCCGATTTATCTACAGACTTTCATAAAAATATATTCGACGATCTTTCTGATATGAAGGTTAAATTCATGGAAGATTTAGCTGATTTAAAAAAGAATTACGAAGATGCTAAGAAGGTTCAAAGTAATATTGCTACGATTAAGAATGATCTATTTACTAAGGGAGGTAAAATTGAAAGTGCAATTAGAACATTACAAGATAAAATTAAAACTCTTAAGACTGCAAAAAATAACGACCAGGTTAATTCAGTAAGAAAACTTTTAAATGGAGCTAATGAAGACCTTTCCGATTTTAGTCAAGAAAAGACTGTTTGGGAGGAAAGACAGATTTGGATTAAGACCTTAGATGAAGTGCTTAGTGAGAAAGGGGTTAAACAATTAGCTATTAAGTCCATATTACCGTCTCTAAACAACGAAATACTAAATACCTTATTATCCCTTCACTTACCTTACAAAGTCGTTTTTAACGAAGAATTTAATGCACAGATATTTCACCTAGGAGAAGAGATATCAACACAGACATTATCAACGGGAGAAATGAAGAAAGTGGACTTTGCAGTTCTTGTTGCCATAATAAAGTTAATGAAGATAAGATTCTCGTCAGTTAATATTCTTTTCCTTGACGAAATATTTAGTTCAGTAGATCCCGATGGCGTTCATAGCATATTAAACACATTAAGAAAATTAACGGACGATCTAAGCATGAGCATTTTTGTAATAAATCATGCTCCAATGCCAACAGAAATATTTGATTATAAGATAGAAATATCAAAAAAGAATAATTTCTCCGATATTGCTTTTGATAAAATGGTGTAGGATATATAAATCATGGCACGTACATTTCCAGCAGGTACAGAATCTATAAGAAACTTAATACCAAAATTTAATTATTTTTTAGTAGTTAAAGAAGATTCTATTGCAGATGATATTCCACAGAAAGAATATTTTGTTTACAGATTTAAAGTGGCACTTAGTGCTAAAGCAGGAATTAGTGAATTAATGAAGTATTTCAAATTCACTTTAAATTCCCAGGTTTTTGTTTGTAAAGAGCTTAATGATATTGAATATGCTACTGGAATTTTTTACCATCCATATTACAAGAACGGTAAAAAAGAACCCTTATCATTTAAATTGAAAGAAATTCCTATTTATATGCAATCAAAAATAAAGGTTATTAATTTTAATAAGGATCCATATCAATACGGAAGTAAACCTATAATAAAAAATAAAACATCTGTTATAATATAATAATAAAATATGAATTTTTTAGAAAAATATAACACTGACGACGTATTCTTTAGAGGTATAATACTAGGTCTATTAACTGAGTTAAATCAAATAATAACTTACGAACAAACTGATAATAACCAAGTAACCACTAAAATTTACATACCATTCTTTTATTCTATGGTAGGAGATGAACCATTCCTACAAGACTTCTATCTTTCTTACGAAGACTGCAATGGTAAACCAGCATTTGCTGAAGGAAATTATGATGTTATACCAAGGGGAATTATTGAAATAGGATCAACAAGAATTGACTCAGGATCGGCAACTACTAAATTTGTTAGAGGTTCTTACGTTAAGGAAGTTGAAAAGGAAGAGGGAAGTGAAATGGTTACTTTTTCTTCTTATTTTAATCCAATTCCATTAAATATACAAATTACTGCAAAAATAAAAGTTGATACCACCCTTGATGCTTTTAAAGTCCAACAAAGTGTTCTTGAAATTCTTTATAGAAGATTTATATACTATTTTTACTATAAAGGATTTAGAATACCAGTACAAGCGGTTCTTCCAGATGCACCGCCAGATAAGCAGCCTAATAATTTTCAAATGTCTTATGGATCTCAAAGAGGAGAAGCAATAACACTTTCTTTCTCTATGGAACTAGAAACATATCTTCCTGACCTAGATTTAACTACTGAAAGATTCAGAGGTAATTTAATGCAAGGAGGAATAAAATTAAATGCTGAATTCGGTACTGCCCCTGCAGATAACAGCCAAATAATATCAGGACTAGGTGTTTATGCTGTTAATAGCGATGTAAAAGGAGAAACGGGTGCAACAGGATCTGGTCCAGCTAATCCTTAAGAATTTAGGGTCTGATCATCTTTTACTTCCTCTTCTTTTACTTCTTCTAGATCAGTAACTCCAGAATCTTTAGATTTTCTATAACCTAAAAGAGTTGCACCTATTGATATAAAAATAATAGATTGGGTTAGTATATCTGCGCTCTTATCTAAAAACATTTTATTAATACACCCAAGTAAGAAACAAATACCCCCAATAAAAACTATATATAGACCTGATGTACCGCTTCCCGAAGTTTTGCCATCTGAGTTGGAAGTAAGTTGCGCGAAGCTAAACTTCTCCATAGTTGCTCTGAATTTTTTCATATTGTTTTTTCTGATATATATTACAAACAGTAGCCAAAATGGCAGAGACACTAATAGATTTTACTTCAATAGGAAATTAC